>Ga0208357_1002461_pt1 | contig 12235 bp, 8 predicted proteins | sample NGESurdeep092012_6_FD_184487 | JGI IMG/M metagenome (GOLD analysis project Ga0208357, IMG submission 184487) | Arctic peat soil microbial communities from Barrow, Alaska - NGEE Surface sample F52-2 deep-092012 (SPAdes) | ecosystem: Environmental > Terrestrial > Soil > Wetlands > Peat ... | reverse complement strand
GCGCCTGCTTAGCAGCGCCGTCGCCTCCAGCATGGACCTCCATATCCAATACGGCGGCGTCGTGCCCGAAATCGCCGCCCGCAGCCACGTCGAGGCCATCCTGCCAGTTATCCGCCAAGCCCTGGACGATGCTGATTGTGCCTGGGACGACATCGACGCGATCGGCGTGACCTATGGCGCTGGCCTGAGCGGCAGCCTGTTAATCGGGGTCATGACGGCCCGTACCCTGGCCATCGCGCGCGGCAAGGCCCTATACGGTATCAACCACGTCGAGGCCCATGTCTACGCCAATTTCTTGACCGAGACCGCCCTGCCCGGCTACAAAATGCCCGCCGCGTTGCCGGCCTTCCCACTGCTGGCCATAATCGTTTCCGGCGGCCATAGCCAGCTGGTACTGTTCCGCGGCCACTTCGACTACACGGTATTGGGCCGGACACAAGATGACGCCATCGGCGAAGCCTTCGACAAGGTGGCCAAAATGCTCGGCCTGCCCTACCCCGGCGGCCCGTCCATCGCCGAAGCCGCCGCCAACGGCAACGCCAATGCCTTCAGCTTTCCAAAAGCCAAGATGGATAAATACGATTTCAGCTTCTCAGGGCCGAAAACAGCCGTTCTGCGCCTCGCCCAGGCCCAAATCGGGGAAACCTTCGATTTCCCCTCCACGAAGCTGCCTGGGCGCCTCTCCGCGGCCCAGAAAGCCGATATTGCAGCCAGCTTCCAGCGCGCGGCCGTCGAAACCATTGTCTCCAAGGCAAAAACAGCCTACGAGGAATTCAGCCCCCGCGGCGTCGTACTGGCCGGCGGAGTGGCCGCCAACCGTGAATTGCGGCGTCAATTGTCAGCCGCCCTGCCCTTGCCCATCACCTATCCCGACCCGAAGCTCTGCACCGACAACGCGGCCATGGTCGCCGCCCTTACTTGTTTCAAAGTCTCTCTCGGCCAGCCCGCTGCCGACCCTTACGGCCTCACAATCGACCCTAACCTAGCTATGTAGTTTGGTTTTTGTTCAGCGGCTTCTCAGTCTGAAAAAGTGGCGCTTCGCTAATTTTTACAGAGGTGATATGATGTAGGTCATGAAGTTGCCTAAGGTCTACGAGCCGGGACAGTACGAAAGCGATATTTACGCCCTCTGGGAGAAGAGCGGGGCGTTCACGGCCGACCCGCGTAGCAGCAAGCAACACTTCTCGATCAGCATGCCGCCGCCGAACGAAACCGGTACCCTCAGCATCGGCCACGCCTTGTTCCTGACGCTGCAGGACATCATGGCCCGGCACGCCCGCCAACAGGGGAAGGACGTGCTGTGGCTGCCCGGCACCGACCATGCCGCGCTAGCCGTCAACGCTATTATCGAGAACAAACTGGTCGAAGAGGGAACTGACAAACATCAGATCGGCCGCGAGGCTTTCCTGGAACGCACCCGCGAGTTCGTCGGCGGCAGCCGCGACACGATGCTCGTCCAAATGCGGGCCATCGGCGCCAGCGCCGACTGGACCCGTCTGCGCTACACCCTGGACAAAGCCCTGAGCCGCTGTGTCAACGAGACGTTTGTCCGGATGTACGACGACGGCCTAATTTACAGGGGTCACCGGATCGTTAATTGGGACCCGAACCTCGAAACCAACGTCTCGGACGACGAGGTGACATACCAGGAAGAGCAGGGGAAATTTTATACCTTGAAGTACGGGCCGTTTGAGATCGGTACCGCCCGGCCGGAGACCAAATTCGGCGATAAGTACGTCGTCATGCACCCCGACGACAAGCGCTATGCCCAATACAAACAGGGCGACACTTTCGAAGCCGAATGGATCAACGGCAAAGTTACGGCCACCGTCATCAAGGATGAAGCCGTCGATCCGAAATTCGGGACGGGAGTCATGACCATCACGCCCTGGCACGACCACACCGACTTCGAGATTGCCGAGCGCCATGGACTGGACAAAGAACAGATCATCGACTTTCACGGGAAACTGTTACCGGTTGCCGGCGAGTTCGCCGGACTGCCCATCGCCGAAGCCCGCCCGAGGATCATCGACAAGCTGGCCAAAAAAGGCCTGCTCGTCAAAACCGATGAAAAATACGTCCACAACATAGCCATAAACGAGCGCGGCAAAGGTGTTATCGAGCCTCAAATCCGCTTGCAGTGGTTCGTCGACGTCAACAAGCCAGTGGTCAACTGGAAAGGGAAGCAGCAGAGCCTCAAAGAAGTTTTGCAAGCCGTGGTCCGCGACGGCGACATCGACATCATTCCCAAGCGCTTCGAGAAGATCTATTTCCACTGGATCGACAACTTGCGCGACTGGTGCATCAGCCGCCAAATCTGGTGGGGCCACCGGATTCCGGTCTGGTACCGCACCGACACCGACGGCCGCCAGGAAACTTACGCCGGCGTCCGGCCGCCAACCGACAGCAGCGAGGGCTGGCACGAATGGGAGCAAGACCCTGATACTCTTGATACCTGGTTCAGCTCAGCGCTTTGGACGTGGAGCACTTTGATCGACCCGGAACTGGCGCGGAATTATGACTTATCACTCAACGACCTGTTGAAGCAGAGCCCTGATTTCCAGGCTTACCATCCGACAACCGTCATGGAAACCGGCTGGGACATTATATTTTTCTGGGTGGCGAGAATGATCCTGGCAACGACTTACATTACCGGCCAAGTGCCATTCAAAGACGTTTACCTCCACGGCCTGGTGCGCGCCGAAGATGGCAAAAAAATGAGCAAAAGCCGCCCGTCATCAGTCATCGACCCTCTGGACATCATCCCCAAATACGGCGCCGATGCCTTGCGCATGGCCCTGATTATGGGCGTCTCGCCGGGCAACGACCAGAGCTGGGGCGGCGGCAAGCTCGAGGCTAACCGCAACTTCTGCAACAAGCTTTGGAACATCGCCCGCTACGTTGAAGACATCGTCGGCGACGAGACGGACAAGGAAGACGTAAAGCCCGTTTCCGCGGCCGACCACTGGATATTGAGTAAATTACAACGATTCCAGGAGAAAACGGCGGCTGACCTGGATAATTACCGCTTCAGCGAGGCCTACGAGCAGCTCTACCACTTCGTCTGGGACGATTTGGCCGACTGGTACGTCGAAGCCAGTAAGGCGGCGCCGAACAAGCCGCTGCTGGCCTACTTGCTAGAGGCCGTCCTGACGCTGGCCCACCCGTTCGCGCCGTTCGTGACCGAGACCGTTTGGCAGACGCTGGCGTGGGAAGGCGATTCCATCCTGGCAACCCGCGCATTGCAGCCCGTACCGAAGGGCGACAAGCAGCAGGCGGCCGACTTCACCGAAATCCAAGCCATCGTCAAGGAGACACGCCTGATTATTAACGCCCTCAAGGTTGCCGGCGTCACGCTCTATTACACCGACGTTTCGTTCTTGAGAGACAATGCCGAGACCATCAAGCGCCTCAGCCGGCTGCAGGCCGTCACCGAAGTTAAGGACGGCACCGGCCTGTACCTGATCGGGACCAAGCACCGCTGCTGGCTGGACATTGACAAGGCTACGGCCCGGACTTACCTGGAAGAGCTGGCAGGGAAGCGGGACGCCCAATCGGCCGTCATCAAGCAGCTGGAGGGCCGGCTGGCCAATAAGGATTACGTCAAAAACGCCCCTCATGAGGTCGTCGCCCAGACCAAACGGCAGCTGGCCGAAGCCAAAGCCCTGCTGGACTCCATCGACCAGGAGCGGAAACGTTTCGACGTTTCTTAAGGACTGCTAAGCAGCCGGCTCCAGGGCGGCGCGGACACGCTCGACCGATTCTTCCGGGTGGACTTCGTCGAACCACAGCACGTGCCAGCCAAGCTTCTCGGCGGCCATTAAGTTAACCTTGGAATCGTCGATCAGCAGGATCTCCGAGGGCGGGCAAGCGGCCCGCTCCTGGGCGGTTTCGTACATTTTGACCTCCGGCTTAATGGTCGCCATCTCCGATGAGTCAATAACGGCGTCATAGGTCAAATCAGGCACTTGGCCGCCGCGGCGCAAGGAGCTCAACAAGCCCGGCATAATGTTGGTCATCAGCCCGACTTTGTAGTTATCGGCAGCCCACTTGAGCAAAGCCTGCATCTGTTCGATGGGTTCAACCATTTCCAGGTAATAATCCTGCCATTTGACTTCATTGACCTCAAGGCGCTTGGCCAGCTTGTCATTGAAATCGCTCATGCTCATGGTGCCGCGGCAGACATCGTCGTTGTAGTGCCAAAAGGCCATTTCCACGATGTCGGAAGGCGCGCCGGTAGCCTGCGAGAGTCGGGCCATGGCCCGTTGCGGCGAGTTGACAAGGCAGCCGTTAACGTCGAAGTAAACGAAGCTGACGCCGGTCTTGGTTTTGCTCAGCCGGCGGCGGTTGTTAGCATGACTGGCTTGGCCGACCAGCTCGTCCAGGCCGACGCCAAGGGCGGTAGCTATCGATTGGATCGTGAAAATCGACGGCGACTTGATAGCGCCGCGTTCGATCTTGGTAAGTGTCGAGAAGCTGAGGTTGGCTTGCTGGCACAGTTTCTGCTGCGTCAAACCGGCGGCTTGGCGTGCCGTCTGGAGCCGTTTGCCCAAATCCTTCTCATCCATAGCCTGATAATATCAGCTAACAGATAGAAAGCCAAGTCCGAATTAGTATTAAACGGCTATTTATATGTTTAAGATGAACTTCATAATAGTGAAGAAAACGATCGTGGTCAGGACAAAGATAACGCCGATGACAACCATGACGTTCTGGGTGTTGCCGTAGCCGACCCGCCGCCCCATCCTGGTGTAGGAAAAAGCCGCCACGCCAGCCCCGAAAAATAGAGAATAGAGAAAATCCATATCAATTCTATTGTAGCCTAAAAGGCCAGTTTTTGGGCCATAGCCGCCAGCGCCGCGTGGTCGGGCTCGGCGTTGAGGTCGGGTATGAACCGGGATTCTTCGATAGTTTCAAAGGGGTAAACATGGACGTGGGCATGCGGCACGTCGACGCCTATGACCAGTTCGCCGATATAGGAACTGCCTAGGACTTCGCGGAGCCGGAGCGCCACTTTTTGGGCTGTCGCCATCACCGCCCGGTAGTCTTCGTCCGCCAGGTCCCAGACAAATTCCACCTGTTTCTTGGGTATGACCAGCGTGTGGCCCGGCGTCTTGGGGTGAATATCCAGGAAGGCGAAAGTCTTATCGTCCTCGTAAAGCTTATGGCAGGGAATCTCACCCTTGATAATCTTGGTAAAGATACTGTCTTCCATGCACCCATTATATAGCTTCGGCAGGGCAGGGGAGATTAAATAATCCTTAACTTCGGTGATTTCACGGCCGCTTATGCTTGCCTGCCCGTGGGGCCGGGCAATAGTCTAGGCTTCATGAAACAGTCCGGTTCAGAATGGCAGTGGTATGCGCGGCAGTTGGCATATTTGTTGGCCGGGACGTTGCTGTTCGCCTGCCTGCTTAGCCTGGTGCTGGACCGGGCCGCCGGCAACGCTGATGCGGCGCCGGGTTGGGCATCGCCTAACGCCATGGCCTTGAAGAGGGTTAGCGCTATCGATAGCGCCCAGCACGAGCCGGATTTCCTGAGCAACCTGGACTGTAGCCCTATGGAGTACCGCCTGCCAAATAGCGGAACCATGCAAACGGGCTGTTTCGCGGCGACGGCCTTCGGCCTGATGGACGCCGCTAGCGGAATAGTGGTATTTAACGGCACGGACGAGGGCTTGCCGCTGCTGCCTTATTCAGCCCAGCAGGGTTCGGTGCCATGGCCCCAGGCCGGCGGGCTAGTAGCGCTGGAGCCGGTCAGTACCGGCGGGTCTTACATCGGTTTTTATAGAAATCCGCTAGCTTCTCTGCAGGACCAGCGTGACGCGGCCTCTAGGCTGGTTGCCAAGAAGTTAACGGCCGGGCCTGATTTACTTTTCAAAGACCCTTCCGGGCGGCCACTGGTCGTCAATCCGCAAACTATGGCGTTTTCGGACAATGGGAGCTGGCTGGCCGCGGAAACATTGAACGGCTCTTTCGTGCGGATCAACCTGGCGACGCTGGACGTGGTAGCTTTCGCGCCTTCGTTTGGCACGACCGGCAGCCCGGGTTTGCTCAAATCCCAGGTGGCGGTCAGCGGCGATGGGCGCTACGTGGCGATTGATAATGACGACGCGTCGGTTTTGCGGGTGTATGACCTGGCGGCTTGCGACGGCGTGGTGAACGGCTTGCAGCCCCAGAAGTGTGGCATGCATGACTATATGCCGTTTGTCCGGCAGCAGATCGCTGATTTTCACGCCATCCGGCATTTGCGGTTCATTGACGAGGGGCTGCTGAGTTTCGACGCCCGGACAAACAATCCGGCCGGCGGCGGCGTTTACGAACTGGCGCCCAGGGATAGTATCGGACCGCTAATCGATTACCTGGCGCTGGGGGATTCATATACCTCTGGCGAGGGCGCTTTTGACTACCTGGCTGGCACGGATACGGCTGACGATATGTGCCATCTATCGGCTAATTCTTATCCGTTGTTGTTGACCCGGGCGCTCTTCGGCAGTGGCGGCGGGCATTCGGTAGCCTGTTCGGGCGCGGTTATTAACGACCTCGGCAATACGGGTTCAAATTACCGGGGGCAGGTGAGGAGCGTGATGAATTTCGGCCAGTTGCAACAGACGCAGCCGGTGCTTCTGAATTCGATTATGGCCGGCTACCTGCCTGGCTACGTGGCGCAGCAGCGGTTCGTGCGGCAGTACCAGCCGGGCGTTATGACCGTTTCGGCCGGCGGGGACGACATCGGCTTCGGCGATATCATTAGGAGCTGTGTCGCGCCTCATTTAAGCCCGCGTAGTAGTGATAACACCTGTTATGGTACTTATGAGGACCGGCTGGAACTGACGCGGCTGATTGACCGCACCGTGCCGCGCTGGACGGCATTGTATAAGCAGTTGGCCGGGGAAGATCCCGGAGGCCAGATTTATGCTATCGGCTACCCCCAAATCGCGGTGGCTGACGGCAACTGTGGCCTTAACGTCCATTTAAATAAGGGCGAGCTGGGATTTGCCGCCGGGATGATAGATTACCTCGATAATGCTATCCGCCAAGCGAGCGCCAAAGCTGGTGTGGCTTACGTTGATGTCAGCCAGGCCCTGACCGGCCACCGCTTGTGCGAAACGGCGGGCTATAACGTGGCTGTCAACGGCTTGACTGCCGGGACTGACGGCAGCGTGCTGGGAATCCGTGTCTTCGGCAAAGAAAGCTACCACCCGAACGCGCTGGGCCAGGCCTTGATAGAACAGGCTATTCTCGAGCAAACGCGTAATCTGGCAGCTACTTCGACACCAACTTCCGGTGCAGACGGACAGTCCATATTAGACGCCCCTAAAACCGGCCGGATAGTTAATGCCTTGGTGCCGGACGGCGGTTTGGCGGCCGGAGTAATAAGAACGGGAGAAAATACGGCGGTACAGGCTAATGGTACGCGCGACGGCCTGAAAGCCGGTACTATTTACACGGTAAGACTGGATGGCGCCAACGGACCGGTGCTCGGGACGGTAGCCAGCAGTGCTGCCGGAGACGTTTCTACTAGCATCACGCTGCCCGGCGGCACGGCGGCGGGCGGCCATACTATTGATGTCACAGGGACGGATCAGGCCGGCGAACCGGTGGATGTTAGGCAGCCGGTTTACGTGCCGGCCGGCACCGATGATAGCGACGGCGACGGTATAGCCGATACCGACGATAGCTGTCCGGGCGCTGCCAATAGCGGCCAGGACGGCGACCATGACGGGGTTGATGATGTTTGCGACGGTTCTATCGACCCGCCCCTAACGGTGGGGCAGGGCGGTCCAAACAGCCTAGGCGGTAATGGCGGTTCGGCCGGTCCAAGCAATTTGCAAGGTGATGCGACAGGCTTCGTGGGCGGCGTTGGCAATAACTCGGGCGGGCAATTATCTACTATCGTTACGAGTTTTTCGGCTGCCTACGCCGGCCGGCCGGTAATGGCGCTCCAGCCAGCTGGCCAAAGCCTGAATAATACTGCCGGGGCGGCACGCGTTTTGACTAAGACCGGAGTAAGACCGGCCTTGGCCTCGGCGGTAGATGTTAGAGCGCTAATGACGCCCGGGCGTGAAAAAGCCACCAACCTGCTCACCCAGCCGCAGGCTATAGACCGGCTGCCCTGGGCTATATTGCTGGCCATTCTTTGGCTGTTAATCATGCTGGGCCTTTGGCGCAAACGTTTGGCCGGGCGGCGGGGTCGCGATGTTTATACTTAATCGGCCGCGGGGGCGGGAAACTGTACCCAAAACCGTTGGTTTCGACTACAATGGGGTAATGATTTGGCTGCGTAAGGGGTTTGTGCATTTTTTGGCTTTTTTGCTGCTTGTTTCTCTTGTCGGCGGCGTCGCGGCCATGGGCGTAAACCGGACTTTGGCGCCAGCCAAGCTTGAAACCCTGCTGGCCAACAGCAAGATTTATGACAACGTGACAGCTTCGGTGCTGCAGCAAGCCGAGAAATCCAGTTCCGACGGCGGCAATTCGGGTTCGGTTTCGCTGAACGACCCGCTGGTCCGGCAAGCAGCCGAAAGCGCTTTTTCACCCAGCCTGATCCAGCAGAGCGTTAATACTTTTATCAACGATAACTACAGCTGGCTGAGCGGCAAGCAGCCTTCGCCGGACTTTAAGATAGATTTAAGTTCAGCCAAGCAGGATTTCGCGCAGCAGGTAGGACAGGCCGTCCAGGCCCGTCTGGCCACTTTGCCGGTGTGCTCCGCCCAGCAGCTAGCGCAGTTATCTATACCCGTCGATCTCATGTCGGTCAACTGCCGGCCGCCAACTCTCGACCCGAAGACCGAAGCGGCCCAGGTCGCCCAAGAAGTTAACGACAGCAGCGACTTCCTGAGCAATCCGGTTATCACGGCGGCTTCGCTGAACCAGAATGAGCTGGGACAGGCCAGCAGCAGCCAGGGCCAGCCTTATTACAAGAAATTGTCGTGGGCGCCTAAGGCCTACCAAGTCGGCCTCAAGCTGCCCTGGATATTCGGCGGCTTGGCGCTGTTGAGCGCGATGGGCATCTTCTTCATCGCGCCGGCGCGGCGGCGTGGCGGGCGGCGAATCGGCGCGGTCCTATTGGTAGCCGGTTTGGTCTTAATCGGCCTTAAGCTCGTGGCCGACGCGTCGATTAATAAGTTCGCCAGTATATCTGTCAAAGGTGCTTTGGGCAGTGATTTCAAACAGCCGCTCAGCGACTTTATGCGGCAGCTCGAACCTCAGCTGGTGCGGAGCTACTTGCCGTTCGGCATAATTTTCGTGGTGGCGGCGATAGTGATTTTCATCGTGCTTTTCAGGAGCCGGCAGGGCAGGAACAAGCCGCCAACACATGGTATAAGGTCCGAAGGCGGTCCTGAAGCCGATAATGCGCCGATAGGCGCCAGCAACCTGCGCTTGGCACCGCACCGCGAGCCGCCCGCTTCGGCTCCGGAGATCCCCGGCTTGGGGCCAAATCCGGCGCCGCCGTCAAAACCGTTGCCGCCAATTGGCAAAAACCCGCCGCGGCCCCGGCCGCCGCGCCTAATACAGTAAGCTGCCCTTTGATAAATGGCGGAGGAGGCGAGATTCGAACTCGCGATAGGGTTGCCCCTATACTGCTTTTCGAGAGCAGCGCCTTCAACCACTCGGCCACTCCTCCCCGGCCAGATGGAATTATAGCACTGTAGCTTTTACTGAGATAACGTGTTAGAATTACCCCTGTTGCGTGCGCACCCGTAGCTCAGCTGGATAGAGCGTTGGCTTGCGGAGCCAAAGGTCGTAGGTTCGAATCCTGTCGGGTGCACCATTCCTTGATTTTTCTTGTTTTTGCTCATGCTTAAGTGCGGCTATCATGGTATAAATAGCCGCCATGGGTATTGAATCTGTTGCAATTATTGGCCACCGTAGCTTGGTTGGCTCCGTTCTTAGAGAACGCATGCTGGAAGAGGGTGATTTTGATCACTTTGAAGCAACCCACTTTTCTACCTCGCAAGTTGGCGCAATAGGGCCAGATGGACGGCCGTTACAGGACGCCTATGATTTGCAAGCCTTGAGCGATCATGATGTCGTGCTCACAACCCAGGGCAGTGACTATACAGCAGACGTACATTCGCGTCTCCGTGATGGTGGCTGGCCAGGCTATTGGATTGACGCGGCAAGCAAGCTTCGAATGACAGAGGATTCCATTCCGATTCTCGACCCCGTTAATGGAGACGTTATTGACCAAAGGCTCGATGCCGGCAAGAAAGACTTAATTGGCAGCAACTGCACGGTCAGTACGATGCTGCTGGGCCTAACTCCCCTCTTTCGCGATGGCCACATTGAGTGGGTAAGTGATATGACATACCAAGCGGCCAGCGGCGCGGGCGCACGACATATGGGTGAATTACTCAAGCAAATGGGCCAGCTTGGTCTGGCTACCCGGGAGATGGTTGATGATCCTGCCTCGGGAATCTTAGCTATCGATCGACGGGTAAACGAAGCACTCCAAGCGAGAGATTTTCCAGTCGAGCAATGGGGTGTGCCATTAGCGGCAAACGTAATTCCTTGGATAGATCAAGCTGTCGATGGCGGCAAGACAAGAGAGGAATGGAAAGGCCTCGCCGAGACCAATGACATTCTTGATTTGGATGCCGGCAATCAAGTACTCGTCGATGGGACTTGCGTACGAGTTGGCGCGATGCGTTCACACGGGCATGGCCTTACGATCAAACTCAAACAAGATATTCCCCTTGATGATATTGAAGCGATGATTAAAGGTTCGCATGAGTGGGTCAAAGTCGTACCCAATAATGAAGAAGCAACTAAACATGACCTGACTAGTGTTTCGGCAAGCGGCGATCTGCAAATTCACGTAGGCAGGTTACGAAAGATGGCTATGGGTCCACTATACTTGAACGCTTTCTTAGTAGGAGATCAATTACTCTGGGGAGCGGCCGAACCATTAAGAAGGGGCCTGCGCATTATTGCTAGTGCGTAAAGGCAGTAAGGGTGGCGTTGGTAATGTCATGGAAGACTTCCAAGCCTTCGGTCTGGTTGTAGCTGTCGCCGGAAGGGTCTTTGGTGAAGATGACCAGCGCGTAGGGGTGTTTGCCGTTATCGATGATCGCGGCGTCCATCACCCGGTCATCGAGGAAGCCGATCTTGTGGTAGAACTTGACGCCTGACGGAATAACGGCGCCGATGTACTGCGTGTAGTCGGCCTGGGCCATGTAGCCCAGCAATAGGTTGGTGTGCTGGGTGTTGAGGAGCTTGCCTTGGTGCAGCCGGTCCAGCAAAAGCGCCAGGTCGTCCGAAGTAATCGTGTTGTTGTCGGGGTCGTAGCTATTCATGCCCAGGCTTCTGGCGTATTGGAGCAGGGCGGGGTGGCCGAGAAAGTTGTTGAAATCCTCCCAAGCATCGTCGTCGCTGATAACGATCATCTTCTGCATTTCGGCTTGCGCGGTCGAGTCGCCTAGCGGCTGGCTCAGGCTGTCCTGGCCCTGCTCAACGTCATGCAGGAAGAGACTGGCACTGAGTAATTTGGTGGTACTGGCGGCAATATATTCCGTGTCGCCCAGACCGTAGTCGTAACGCTGGTTATTGGTTAAATCGATAATCGACACGCCGACTTCCAGGTTCGAGTTATTGATAACCTGGTTGACCTGGGAGGCCATAAGGGCCTGGTTGATGGGCGCCGACTTCTTGGTCAGCGTCAGGGCCGATAGACTTTGCCCGTGGGCTTTGGACTGCATGGACGGTAACAGCGACTTGGCCGCCAGAATCACCAAAAAGGCCACGACGAAGAGGGACGTCAGGGTAATGCCCCGTTTGAACCTTTTGCGCGATTTTGGTTTCGCGACGGAATAAGAGTAGGAGTAGCTCCGATGGAAATCCTGGCGCCGTCTATTCATGCAAATACCTTAATTGAGACATAGTATTACGGACCAAGCTGAGACTTCGCTGAGCCGGCCACTGTTTAAGTATACGTTAACGGAAACGTTCAAACAGCCCCCGACAGCTTGATTGTAGGAATATTAACAGCATTATTCGAGCCGCCGGCTTACGCTGTAGCTGTAAGGTTGGAGAAAGTAGGCATTATGAGCAGCACCCAAACGGTTCGCACCAGAGCGTCGGGCAAGCCCCGCGTCTGGTGGCGCAATTATTTAGCCTGAAACGGCCGGTTTATCATGTGCACTGCGCGGCCAGAGGTGCTGGGCGCGAACGGCGGATAGCGTCACGGCATAATATAGCAGGCGCGCCTGGAGATAGATCCAGAACAGCAACCCCAG
>Ga0208357_1002460_pt1 | contig 12245 bp, 11 predicted proteins | sample NGESurdeep092012_6_FD_184487 | JGI IMG/M metagenome (GOLD analysis project Ga0208357, IMG submission 184487) | Arctic peat soil microbial communities from Barrow, Alaska - NGEE Surface sample F52-2 deep-092012 (SPAdes) | ecosystem: Environmental > Terrestrial > Soil > Wetlands > Peat ... | reverse complement strand
GGCGGCGCACGAACGCTGCGTCGTGGTCGTCAATTTCACCCCCCAGGTGCTCAACGATTATCGCGTGCGCGTGCCTTTCGCCGGCACATGGCGCGAGGTGCTCAATTCCGACGCGGGGCTCTATGGAGGCAGCAATGTGGGGAACGCGGGAGCCGTTTCCACGGTTGTGACACGCCATGGCCCGGAGCTTCACATTGTCGTCCCACCCCTTGCTGCGATCTTTTTCGTTCCCGCGAGCGAGTAACCACGTTACGGCGGGCGCTCCGCATCCCTTGGGCGCAACGTGGGACGGCCGTGGTACCAACTTCGCCCTGTTCTCGGCGAATGCCACGAAGGTTGAACTCTGCCTGTTCGACCGCGACGGCCGGCGAGAGAACGAACGCATCGTGGTCCCGGAGCGGACCGACGATGTCTGGCACGTCTACCTTTCGCATGTCTCGCCGGGACAATTGTACGGATACCGCGTGCACGGCCCTTATGCGCCCGAGGCGGGGCACCGCTTCAACCCGAACAAGCTTCTGATTGACCCGTATTCCAAACGCCTTGCCGGCCAGTTCGCCTGGACCGACGCGCACTTCAGCTACCGCACCGGCGCCAAGCAGGCCGACCTCTCCTTCGACCGGCGCGACAACGCGCGTGGCATGCTCAAATCTGTGGTGGTGGAGACCGCGCACAGTTGGTCGCACCAAAAGCGGCCGGGGATCGCGTGGGAGGATACGATCGTCTACGAGGCGCATGTCAAAGGGCTGACGCAGCAGCGCAACGACATTCCCGAGGCGGTGCGCGGCAAATTCCGCGCACTCAGCGAACCAGGCATTATCGCCCACTTACGCAAACTCGGCGCCACGGCCATCGAGCTCCTGCCGATCCATGCCTTCCTCGACGACCGGCACCTGCTCGACCGCGGCTTGCGCAACTATTGGGGCTACAACACGCTGAGCTTCTTCGCGCCGGAAGCCCGCTACGCGGCCGGCAATCCGCTGAACGAATTCCGCTCGACGGTCGCGGCGCTGCACGACGCCGGCATCGAGGTCATCCTCGACGTCGTCTACAACCACACATGCGAAGGCAATCAAATGGGGCCGACGCTGTGCTATCGCGGCATCGACAATGCCTCCTATTACTGGCTGCTGCCCGACCAGCCGCGCTACTACGATGATTTCACCGGCACCGGAAATTCGCTGAAGCTTGCACATCCGCGCGTGCTGCAGATGGTCATGGACTCCCTGCGCTATTGGGTCGAGACCTTCCACGTCGACGGCTTCCGCTTTGACCTCGCCTCGACGCTCGGGCGCGAGCCCGCCTTCAGCCGCAATGCGCCCTTCTTCGCCGCCGTGCAGCAGGATCCGGTGCTCCAGGGCGTGAAAATGATCGCCGAGCCATGGGACGTCGGACTCGGCGGCTATCAGGTCGGCGGATTCCCGACCGGCTGGTCGGAATGGAATGACGTCTACCGTCGCACGGCGCGGCGCTATTGGCGCGGCGAAGGTAATCTCACGGGTGAAATGGCGCATGCGATAACCGGCTCGGCGGCGCAGTTCCAGCACGACGGCCGCGGTCCCCGCTCTGGCATCAACCATATCACGGTGCATGACGGCTTCACGCTGGCCGATCTCGTCAGCTACGAGCACAAGCATAACGAGGCCAATGGCGAGGAGAACCGCGACGGCTCCGATGACAATGTCTCGACCAATTGCGGCGTCGAAGGCGGCACCGACAAAGAAGAGATTTTGATATTGCGGCGGCAACTGCGTCGCAATCAGCTCGCTACGCTTCTGTTATCGCAGGGCGTGCCGCTGATCCTCGCCGGCGACGAGGTCGCCAACAGCCAGAGCGGCAACAACAACGCCTACTGCCAGGACAATCCGACCGGTTGGGTCGACTGGAGCAAGACTGACAGCGACGACGATCTTACCGACCTCATCAGCCTGCTCGCCGAGATGCGGCGGCGCTTCCCGCAGCTCAAGCCGCATCGCTGGCTCGACGGAATGAAGGCCGACGGCTCCTACGACGTGAAATGGTTGACGCCTGCTGGAGCGGAAATGGGGGAGCAGGACTGGAATTTCCCGGACGGGCGTTTTCTCTCTTACGTTCTGGCGGGCGCGGACCAGAACGCCGCGCCGCTCTATGTCGTACTCAACGGCGCCGACGAGGCGATGGAAATCGTATTGCCGGACTGGCCGGAGACCGCCAGTTGGGTGTTGCTGCTCGATACGGCGAATCGTGAAAGCGACGGCGACACCCGGCCAGCCGGCACCAAATGCACCTCGAAGCCACGTACGGTACTCGTGTTCGCAGGCGCGCAATGAGCCAGTTCGGCCCGATAATGGACGACTCTGGCGTCACGTTCCGGCTGTGGGCGCCGGCGGTTCAGGATGTAAGGCTGCTTCTCGACCGGCCGATTGCGATGGCGAAGCGCGGCGAATGGTTCGAGGCCCGCGTCGATGGCGTCGGCGCTGGGACGCGCTATCGGTTCAATATCGACGGCGAGCTCGACATTCCGGATCCGGCTTCGCACTTCCAGCCTGACGACGTACTCGGCCCGAGCGAGGTCGTCGACCATGCGTTCAATTGGCAATGCCCGGATTGGAAAGGTCGTCCGTGGGAGGAATCGGTTTTCTCCGAGGCCCACGTCGGGACGTTCACGCGCGAAGGCACGTTCCACTCGGCGATCGACCGGCTCGACCATCTTGTCGACACGGGGATTACCGCACTCGAGTTGATGCCATTGTCGGATTTTCCCGGCCGCTGGAACTGGGGTTATGACGGTGTCCTGCCTTATGCGCCGGATTCCGTCTACGGCCGACCGGAGGATCTCAAGGCGCTGATCGATGCCGCACATACACGCGGACTGATGATCTTCCTCGATGTCGTCTACAACCACTTCGGCCCCGAAGGAAATTATCTGAACCGCATCGCGCCGCAGTTCTTCACCAGCGCCCATACGCCATGGGGCGGCGCAATCAACTACGAAAACGAGAACGTTCGCGCCTTTGCTGTCGAGAATGCCCTGCACTGGCTCGATCACTATCGGTTCGACGGACTCAGGCTCGATGCCGTGCATGCCATCGTTGCCCCGGGCGAGCCCGAAATCCTGCATGCGCTGAGCGCAGCTGTTGGCGATCTGGCCGCGCGCACCGGCCGCCACATCCATCTCGTGCTGGAGAACGACGACAATCGGGCCTCGCTGCTCGATCCGGCCGAGGAGCCGCCCGCCGGACGCTATCGCGCGCAATGGAATGACGACTACCATCACGCCTGGCACGTGCTCCTGACCGGCGAACATGCCGGCTATTACCGCGATTATCAGGACGCGCCGGCGCGCATCGTTCGTTGCTTGCGCGAGGGCTTCGCCTATCAGGGCGAGCCGTCGGCGAACCGCAAGGGCAAGCCGCGCGGCGAACCGAGCGTCCACCTGCCACCGGTGGCCTTCGTCGATTTCCTCCAGAACCACGACCAGATCGGCAATCGGCCGAAGGGCGAGCGCCTGAGCGTGCTGACCAAACCGGATGCGCTCGCGGCCGCGCTGGCCGTGCTGCTTATTCAGCCGTCGCCACCGCTTCTGTTCATGGGCGAGGAGTGGGGCGCGACCGAGCCTTTCCCGTTCTTCTGCGACTTCAAGGGCGAGCTCGCCGACGCCGTACGCAACGGACGCAAGAAAGAGTTTGCCGAGGCCTACGCCAGCCATGGCGGCGCCGACATTCCCGACCCGCTGTCGGCAAAGACGCGCGACGCCGCGGTGCTCGATTGGAACGCGCTGCTCATGACACCGCACAGGGAACGGCTGGCTTTGATTAGGGCGCTGCTCGCCGCGCGCCGTGAGCACGTCGTGCCGCTGACGCCGCAGATGACCGGCGGCGCCGATGCGGATTTCGAGGATGGCGTGCTCACGGCGGAATGGCGCGCCGGCGACAGGCGCCTGCAGCTCGTCGCGAATCTCTCCGAAACTGCAAAGCCGTGCCCCGTCCTCCGCTGGGGCACGCCGATCTGGGGCGAGACGCCGCCCCGCGACCTGCCGCCCTGGTCCGTGCATGCGGCGATCGGAGGCGACTGATGCCTCCGGTCACACCCCTCGCCACTTATCGACTACAGCTCACCAAAAACTTCGGCTTCGACGACGCGGCCGCAGTAGTTCCTTATCTCAAGCAGCTCGGCATCAGTCATCTCTACGCCTCGCCGTTCCTCAAGGCGCGCCCCGGCAGCACGCACGGCTATGACATCGTCGACCATGACAAGCTCAACCCCGAGCTCGGCGGTGAGGACGCCTTCCTGCGTCTGAGCGATACGCTTAAAGCGCATGACCTCGGCCTCATTCTCGATTTCGTACCGAACCACATGGGCGTCGGCCATGCCGACAATCTGTGGTGGCTCGACGTGTTGGAATGGGGCCAAAAGTCGCCACATGCCCGAGCGTTCGACATCGATTGGGACGGCCTGCCGTATCGCCGGCATCCGGGCGTCCTCCTGCCGATCCTCGGCCGCCCCTACGGTGACGCCCTTCAGGCCGGTGAGATCGAGCTGAAATACGACGCATCGACCGGCAGCTTTGCGGCCTGGTATTTCGACAACAAGCTGCCGATCAATCCGCAGCGCTACAGCGAGATGTTGCGCACGATTGTCGGCGCTGCCGCCGCCGCCGACGATCCCGCCGGGCACGAATTGATCACGCTCGCGCATGAATATCGCGATCCGAACCAGCCTTCCTACCGCAATGTCCCAGCTTTGAAGGAGCGCCTGGCCGCGATTAAGGGAGCCTCGGGCGTGATCGAACGAGGACTCAGCATCTATCGCGGGGACCACGATGGCGGCGGAATGCTGCACCGCTTGCTCGAGCGTCAAAATTACCGCCTCGCCTATTGGCGGGTTGCTTTCTCGGCGGTGAATTATCGCCGCTTCTTCGACATCAGCGACCTCGCCGGCATCCGTCCCGAAGACACGGCCACCTTCCGTGCCATGCATTCTCTGGTTGGACGGCTGATCGCGGAGGATCGCTTGCAAGGACTGCGCCTTGACCACATCGACGGGCTGCGTGACCCGGCGCAGTACACGCTCCGGCTGGAGCGTCTCGTGCGCAAGCTCCGCCGCGAAGCTGGGCTGCCGCCGCAGTTCTATATCATCGTCGAGAAGATCCTCGGCATCGGCGAACCGATGCCGCGTCTGCCCGGTGTCGCCGGCACCACAGGCTACGAATGGCTGAATGTCATCTCGCAAACGCTGGTCGACGGTAGCGGCCTTCCTGAACTCGACCGGACCTGGCGGGCCTTCACCGGAGAGCGTGCCGAGCTGCCGGCAATGATCGAGGCGGCCAAGCTGCGCGTCATCGACACGATGCTGGCGAGCGAGTTCACCGTATTGACCCGGGCGCTATCGCGCATCGCTGCCGGTCATTTCTCGACGCGCGATTTCACGATCGACCGTCTGCGCGCTGCGCTGCAACTCTACGTCATCGAATTTCCGGTCTATCGCACCTACATCACAGCGGCCGGCCCTTCTGTCAGCGATCGGACAATCATCGAGCAGACGATTGCGCGCGCCAAGGTCCGTTGGACGGCGCCTGACCCTGACATCTTCGATTTCCTCCGAGGCGCAATCAGCCTCGATCTGGTTTCCAACCAAGGCTATAGCGCGCCGCGCGTGCGCAATTTCGCTCTCAAGCTCCAGCAGTTTACCGGCCCGCTGATGGCGAAGTCGCTCGAGGACACCACCTTTTACCGCCATCATCGATTGCTGGCTCTCAACGAGGTTGGCGGCGATCCCGATGCGCCCGCGCTATCGCTTCCTGAGTTTCACGAGCTTCAGGTGGCGCGGGCGAAAACCGCGTCGGACGGCCTGACCGCCACCGCGACGCACGACACCAAGCGTGGCGAGGATGCGCGCGCCCGCATTCTCGCGCTATCGGAGATTCCCTCGGAATGGCGCGCGGCGGTGGACGATTGGGCAAGCCGCAACGCGCGCCTCGCCGATCATATCGACGGCCGGAGGCGGCCGACCAAAGCCCACGAATACATGCTGTACCAGGCGTTGATCGGTGCCTGGGAGGGAAGTGCCGATGGCGCCTTTACCGACCGGATGGAAGCCTACGCGCTTAAAGCGGCGCGTGAGGGAAAGCAGGAAACGAGTTGGACCAACCCAAATCCGGACTATGAGGACACGTTAAAGCGCTTTGTCCGCGGGCTGCTCGACGCGGAGACCTCCTCCGATTTTTTGGAGTCCTTCGCCGCCTTCGCTGAACGGACCGCCCTTCTCGGTGCCCTCAATGGATTATTCCAATTGGCGCTGAAGACGCTCCTGCCCGGCGTGCCCGACTTCTATCAAGGCACCGAACGGTGGGATTTCTCGCTGGTCGATCCTGATAATCGCCGGCCGGTCGATTTCGCCGACCGTGAGAGCACAGCGGCGGCGCCCGGCCAGCCGCTCGCCGTGCTCGCGCGCCACTGGCCTGACGGCCGCATCAAGCAGGCCTTGACTCACCGGCTGCTCCAGCTGCGTCAGGCCCATGACGAATTGTTCGCCCACGGCGCCTACGCGCCGCTTCAGGCAGTCGGCGATCATGCCGAGAACATTGTCGCTTTCGCCCGCACAGGGCCGCGTGACGAGCTCATCATGGTGGTCGGACGGCACTTCGCGCCGCTCACGGACGGAGGTAAGCGTTGGCCGTCAGGCTGGCGCGCCGAGGTGAAACTGCCGAGCAATGCGCGCTATATCGACGCGCTCGATGAAAACGAGAGAACTTTCCACGAAAGCGTGGAACTTTCGAATTTGTTTTCTGAAATCCCGATCGGCATTTTGCGCCGCCTCTAGCGACGTCTTTTTCACCGTTCATCCGGTTCATAGAGGAACTTCGACGCTGCCAATCCGTTGCCAAGCCAACGCGCAGGCGAGTGGTTGTTGCATCGGGAGGCGTTTCGTGGACATCGTTGTATCCAATCGGGTGGCGCGGGTGACGCCCGGTGGACCGATGATGGGTGGGCTCGCTTCCGCGCTTTTGCCGGCGGTTCGAAAGTCTGGCGTGGTCTGGTTCGGGTCCAGCGGCAGGCTCCGACCGACAGTCCCGGGCGCTACGCCGCTTGTTCAGCTTGAGAGCTATGGCCGCGGCACCATTGCCACCGTCGATTTGCCCGAGCAGCACTACTCCGGATTTTACGAGGGGTTCGCCAACTCGACGCTGTGGCCGCTCCTGCACACGCGGCCGGATCTCTCGCGGCCCAGCACGCACGATTACGCCGCCTACACCGAGGTCAACGCCTATATGGCGCGTACGCTGGCGGCATTCGGCGGCAACAATTCAACCTTCTGGGTGCACGACTATCATTTCCTGCCGCTGGGCGCCGAACTGCGCGAACTCGGCATCACCCGCGAGATCGGGTTCTTCCTGCACACCCCATGGCCGACCCGCCGCATCATGGCGCGGCTGCCGCAATATCGCGATCTCGCGCACGCAATGCTCGCTTACGACCTGATCGGCTTTCAGACCGATCGCGATCGCGACAATTTCGCCGAGTTGCTGCGGACCGATATGCATCTGTCGGGCAACGGCCTCACCTTCCGCACCCATCGCGGGGTTTGCCGGCTGGCAACGTATCCAATTGGCATCGACGCGCGCGAATTCGCAGCCAGCGCCGACAAATCGGTCGACGACGTTGAGGTGCAGCGTCTGCGCGCGAGCCTCAACGGCGCCAAGCTGATCATCGGCGTAGACCGGCTCGACTATTCGAAGGGCTTGGTGCAACGCATCGGCGCCTTCGACCGCTTGTTGACGCAGCATCCTGATCTTACGCGCAAACTGTCGATGCTTCAGATCGCTATACCGTCGCGCTGCACCATCGAGACCTATCGCGACCTTCAGAAGGAAGTCGCCGAGCTAGTCGGCGTGGTCAATGGCCGCCACGGCGAAGTCGATTGGACGCCGCTCCGATATCTGAACAAAGGCTACGGCCAATCAACTTTGGCTGGCTTCTACCGGGCGTCGGCCGTGGCGCTGATCACGCCGCTCATCGACGGGATGAACCTGGTCGCTAAAGAATATGTGGCGGCGCAGGACCCGGACGATCCCGGCGTTCTGGTGCTGTCGCGCTATGCCGGCGCCGCCATTGAACTCGACGCCGCTCTTCTCGTCGATCCGCGGGACGTCGAGGGGATCGCACGGCAGATCGAGGTCGCGCTGGCGATGCCACGCAGCGAGCGTCGCGAGCGATGGCAGCACATGCACGAGCGCCTGATGCGGCACTCGATTCATCGCTGGTTCGCCAGTTTCCTCCAGGACCTGAAGTCGCCGCGGCCGAACGTCCTGCCGCTCACCGCCGCCGCTGCGATGCGCGGGACTGCGCAGGACCGGCTCGCCGCCCAGTCTTGAGATGGCGGCCATGTCGCGGGCCAGAGTCTCGGCAATGAGCACGCGCTGTCTCGCACGAGGCGATTTGCCTGCTCCAGACCTGCGATAGTGACGCCGAGGTCGTGGTCACGCTCTAGTTCGAGGATCGCGAGCCGGTCGGCCCTTACGCCGTGACGGTCGGCGCGCGCCGCACGCTCCATCTGCGCTTCAATGATCTGTCAGATCTGGCCCCCGTGCCGCGCGATACCGATTTCCCGTCGGTCATCAAGGCGAGCGTGCCAATCGTCGTCCAGCACACGCGGTTCGATTCACGGCACCCCAACATTTCGCTGATGTCGACGGTCGGCTACTACGAAACCTGAGATCAACGCCGGTCAGGCCGCCGACGCGGCACTTGCTCGCCCTCACCCTCGTCGGTGAGGGTTGGGAATTCGCCCTGGTTCTCGACGGCGAGCGTCGGTTCGATCGGCTCGCCTTCCGGACCTAGCACGTCGTCGGACGCCATCGGATCGTCTTCGGCGCTGTCCCGCGGCTCGGCGCCGGTCGGCTTCAACGTATCCTTCTCGTGCTCCTCGATCGCGACGAGTTCGCGCGCACGCCCGACATAAGCCTGCGGGCCCGACGCGGGCTTGCCCGCTTCCTGCCAAAGCGCGTGCGCTCGGGTCGCGACCTGCTTCTCTTCCTTGTCCATTGGCCGTCCTTCCCTGGTCACGCCGGCACCGGCACGATGGCGACGATGCGGCGCGTTTTCTTTTCGACAATGATGAACTGGCCGCCGACGAGAACGTATTGGTCGTCTTTAAATGAAGGCAGCGATTTTCCGAGCTGGTCCGGGATGTCGCGAAGCTGGGCACTGGCGGGTACAGCGGCGCCGACAGTCATCGTGAAGTTTACCGAATTGAGCCGCTGATCGCCGTGCTGCGCCACATAGGACTTCACGGCGCCGATCTGCTCCTGCGACAGATTGACGTCAGCGGTCGCCGAACCGGTCAGCTGCTCGTTGCGGCCGACAGTCGAGGAATCGGTCGACCGGGGCGCGGTGGTTGGCTCAGGCTTCGTCATTTGCGCGGTGACGCTCATCCCCTGGGTCTCGTTGCTGCGCGGCCCATTTGCCGCGGCATTCTGCGTGCCCGACTGGCTGAAGCCCGGCACGAAAAACCAGACCAGCAAGCCGGCCGCAGCGGCGATAATCACCACCGAGGACCAGACAAATAACGTACTCGTCCCGCGCTGCTCCTCGCGTGGCGTCATGTCCTTGACCATGGCATCGCCTCCCTATCGCCGTTCAGTGTCTGGTGACGTGCTGAGGTTTGCCTTTCCGCTTCGTAGTGGCCATCTCATCCAGTTCCCGTTCGCTCATCGATTTGTACATCGATTTCGAAGCACCCTTGAGGTCGCTCACCTTTTCTTCGCCCCGTTTCGCCGCGAGAGCCGCACCGGCGGCCTTCTGCTGCGCCTTCGACTTTGCAGGCATACCTCACTCCTTTTGGCCGACGGAACCGCGTTCCGATGGGTAACAGCCAAAGCGGTTGTAAGGTTCAGTGGAAGGATGGCCCGCAATTCATGGGTCTGCCGCGCCAAAAGCCGGAACGGAGCGGGCAGCATGCCCGTTCATACCGTGAGACCACATTTAAATGCGAAGGAGAACACATGAGTCTGTTCGGCAAAGACATCGCGACCATGGACAATCTGTTTGTCCACACACTGCAGGACATCTATTACGCGGAGAAGCAAATCCTGAAGGCCCTTCCGGAGATGGAACAGAAGGCCAGCAGCACGCAGCTCAAGAGCGCGTTCAAATCGCACCTTGAAGAGACGAAAGGCCACGTCAAACGCCTGGAACAGGTGTTCAAGATGCATGGCCAGGAGCCCAAGGGCGTCGACTGTCCGGCGATCGACGGCATCATCGAGGAAGCCAACGACGTGGCGTCCGACGTCGACGACAAGCAGGTGCTCGATGCCGCACTGGCGGCTGCGGCGCAGGCCGTCGAGCATTACGAAATGTCGCGCTACGGAACCCTGGTCGCCTGGGCCAAGCAACTCGGGCGGAGCGACTGCGCGAGCGTGCTCGAAGAGACGCTGAAGGAAGAGAAGGCCGCCGATATGAAGCTGACCAAAATCGCCGAGTCACAGCTCAACCGGCAGGCTGCTGTCTGACGTAACACGGATTGGGCAAATGGGCCGCTCCCCTTCCCGGGGGGCGGCCCGTTTCATGTCCGCTGCCGGCGATGGAACCTTGCGTGGGGTTCGATCATTCGCGTTCCTGCCATGTCCGACGTCCTTCCCTCCGCCAAACCGCCCGCACGCGTCCTCCGCCAAGTCGGCCTGCGCTATGTAACCGTCGATGAACTCACCATCCGCAGACGGCGGCGGGGCGCCGGCTTCGTTTATGTCAATTGCAGCAATCGGCCCCTGCGCGACCAGCGCCTTCTGTATCGGCTCAAGCGTCTGGCGGTGCCGCCGGCATATGAGGACATGCTTTACGCCGCTGATCCGCACGCGCATCTACAGGCAATCGGACGCGACGCCGCCGGTCGCGCGCAATATCGCTATCACCCGGATTGGGAAAAGGTACGCGAATTACGCAAGGCACGCCGTCTCGCGCGGCTTGCCGAAGACCCGCTCCTGGGTATCGCGCCGTCTTGGCGACCGCACGCCGAGCCGCGAACGCGCGATTGCGGCAGTCATCGAACTCGTTGCGCTGACGGCGCTGCGGCCAGGCAGCGAGACCTATGCCAGACAGCACGGCACGCGCGGCGCCGTGACCTTGCTCAAGAGCAATGTGCGTATAGGACGAGACAGGGTGTCGCTCCGGTTCACGGGTAAGGGTGGAAAGTCGATCGAGAAGGAGGTGCATTCGGCAAGGCTGTCCCTGGCGCTCAGGCGGCTCACGGCGCTGCCGGGCTCGCGCTTGTTTCAGTACCGCAATCAGGACGGCGCCGTCCTTGCGTTGCGCCGGCGCGAAGTCAACGCGGCGTTGCGCGACATTGCCGACCGTAAGGTGTCGTTGAAAGACTTCCGCACGCTCATTGCATGCGCCTGCGCGTTGGAGCAGCTCGCTGGAATTGAGCCTAAAGCGAGCGAGCGCGGCCGCCGCCGGCAGCTATTGGCCACGATGCGCGCGGTCGCCGCCGATCTCGCCAATACGCCGGCCGTGTGCCGCAAAAGCTATGTGCACGCCGCCGTGGTCAGCGCCTTCGAAAGCGGCGCACTGCAACGTGTTGCCCGCGGCAAGCCTTCAGCGGCGGGCCGCGAGCGTTTGCTCATCAAGGTGCTGGCCGGCGTCACGTCCTGATCCCGCGAACCGAGCGCCGCCATCAATGCCGGCTTTGGGAATTGCCGGAGCTAACCGCATTGCGGCCGACGATCTTGCTGAACATGCTTTCGGGATCGTAGACGAGCGCAAGCTTGCGCTTGTCGAATTCTTTGAAGAACTCGTCCCACGAGATCGGCACCAGGTGCTGATGCTCGGACTGCGGGGCTTGCGGAAACATCACACGGATAATGCCGACGTCGTCCTTCGCATGCGTGCGATCGACCGCGGCGGGCTTGCCGCCGTGCGCTTCGGCCCATTTCTGAATGGTCTTGTGATCGGTGGTCACTTCGGCCATGCCGCTCTCCGCTGTCAATTCGCCGCGCTTGCGACGGCTGATCGCCGGCTGCCCGGCGGCTCATCCGGGGAACGCAAGCTCGTTGCCCCATGTTCCGGCGCGATTCCGACCCATAAATCCCGGAACCACGGCACGAGCGGGAGGTTACTCGCATGAACCTTGGCTCCTCCCCTCCCCTCAGGGTTCACAGACTTGAAGCCCCGGCCCAGAGCCGGGGCTTTCTTTTTGGAGGCGCTCCGTACGGGGTCGGCGATATGATCGAAGGGATGAGGGAGGCGGCCGATGCCTGGCAAGCGCGTGCA
>Ga0208357_1002458_pt1 | contig 12256 bp, 12 predicted proteins | sample NGESurdeep092012_6_FD_184487 | JGI IMG/M metagenome (GOLD analysis project Ga0208357, IMG submission 184487) | Arctic peat soil microbial communities from Barrow, Alaska - NGEE Surface sample F52-2 deep-092012 (SPAdes) | ecosystem: Environmental > Terrestrial > Soil > Wetlands > Peat ... | reverse complement strand
GGGATGGGCCGGCGATTTCGACCTTTCGGCCTACGCCTACTTCGCACTTGGCGTGTACATGACCATCATCATGACGGTCGGCAAGGCCAAGTCGCCCGTGGAGTACGTGCTCGGGTGGCACTTGCCCTATTTACTTGCGGTCGTGCTCGCGGTCGTGGTGGTGGTGGCCTTCGCTTCGATCATTGGTGCCGTCGCGCTGCGGAATCTTCGCGACGTCTACTTCTCCATTACGACGTTCGGCGCCGTATGGGCGATCTACTACTTGGTCGAGAACTTCACGCCGTTATTCAACGGCTACAACGGAGTCTTCGGCCTCTTCGATCCCATGGGAGGCACTCTTTCGTACAACGCCTACCACTACCTCTTCTTCGGCTTCTGCCTGCTCGTCTTGTTCTTGGTCTACCTGGTGGTCCAGCGTCTCTCGAGGAGTCCCTTTGGACGAATGGTACGCGCCGTTCGAGACGACGAACGCGCGGCGTCGGTGTTCGGGCGCAATGTTTTTTGGACGAAGTACCGGACCTACCTCTTCGGTGCTGGCCTCGCCGGCCTCTCCGGCGGACTCTTTGCCGCTTACATCGGTGCCTTCAACCCTCTCGACTGGAAACCCACGGAGATTTTCGTCCTCTACGCCGCGATTTTGGTGGGCGGACGCGGCAACCCTCGCGGGGTTGTCTTGGGTTCGTTCATCGTCTACGTCGGATTCGTGGAGATGACGCGCTACATTCCCTCACCGGCGGCCCGTCCCGAACTCGGACCGGCTCTACGCCAGATACTGATTGGTCTCCTTATTATTTTGATGCTGAAATTTCGACCCAGTGGTCTGCTTCCGGAACGTTTGGGCACCGACGGTACGAGACTCCAACGCTCGTGGCGAAGCAGGTTTTCGCGGACTCACGTCCTCGCCGATTCTCCTCTCGACGTCATGGTCATAGACCCGGTTCGTGAGGTCGAGTCGTGAGCGCCGCGTTGCTCGAGATCAATGGACTCTCCAAGTCCTTTGGCGGAGTGGTGGCCGTCGACAACTGCGCCATGACTATCCGCGAAGGCAGCGTCGTGGGACTGATCGGTCCCAACGGCGCGGGCAAAAGCAGCGTGATCGATCTGGTCTCGGGCTTCGAGCGGCCCGCTTCGGGGAGCGTGCGATTCGCTGGGGTCGAGGTCGTGGGTAAGCGGCCGGATCAAATCTCTCGGATGGGCTTGATCCGTACATTCCAGACGCCGCGTGAGTGGAGTGACCTCTCGGTCATCGATAACGTCCGAGTCGGCCGATCGGACCTAGAACGAGAATCCCTCTGGCGTTCACTCACCTCGGGTCGACGACTACGCCGGCAAGACGAGCTCGATACCAAAGAGATCCGCGAACTCATGGCGCATTATCGCTTGGATGACATTCGAAATAACCGCGCCGTCGGGCTGAGTGGTGGTCAGAAACGGCTGTTGGAGTTCGCCCGCATCGCCGCGGCCAAACCGCGCCTCACCATTCTGGACGAACCGATGGGCGGCGTGAACCCGGTACTGGGCGAACGTATTGGTGAGGCGATTCGAGAGTTGAAGAATGCCGGCAGCACCGTGGTAGTCGTGGAACACAATTTGCCCTTCATAGAGAGAACCTGTGATGAAGTGGTCGTCATGGATCTTGGCTCGGTCATCGCGCAAGGTCAGTTCGACGAGTTACGAGACAACAAGCTCGTCGTCGACGCCTACTTGGGAAATGACGACGAATGAGTGACGCCTACCGCGACGCCACCGTGGTGCTACGCGTCGAGGACGTCACCGCTGGTTACGGGGGTTCCCCGATCATCGAGAACGTCTCGCTCGACGTTCGAAAGAGTTGCATTACGGCCATTGTCGGTCCCAACGGCGCCGGTAAGTCGACTCTCTTGAAGGCCATCAGTGGTGTCATCAAGATCACGAGTGGCCACGTATTCGTCTTGGATCACGAGACCACTAATTTGGCACCCGAGAAGCTCGTTCGTCGAAAGTTGGCGTACGTGCCCCAGGTGGCGAACACCTTCCCGGATCTCAGCGTTCGAGAGAACTTGGAGATGGGGGGCTACACCCGTAAGCACGGCGTGGGACAGCGCATTGACGAACTTGGCGAGCTCTTTCCTGATCTGCGCAGGTCACTAAAGCGAAAGGCTGGCGCACTGAGCGGTGGTCAGCGCAGTATGTTGGCCATGGCCCGGGGCCTCATGCTCGATCCCGAAGTCATGCTCCTTGACGAACCGAGCGCCGGTCTGTCGCCCATTCTCCAAAGCGCGCTCTGGGAGCAGATCGAGAAGGTCGCCTCGACGGGAGTGGGCATCTGCGTGGTCGAGCAGAACACCCGCCGGTCGTTGCGCCACGCGCAGTGGGGTTACGTGATGGTCCTCGGCAAGAACCGTCTTGACGGTCCGGCCGAGAGGCTATTGCACGACGAAGAGGTCATCGACCTCTACGTCGGGAGGATGTCGTAGTTAAGTGACAAGAGATCTCGTCAGAGAGAAATTAACCGAGGGGGGTAAGTGTTGAGAACTGTTAGGAAATTAATAACCATGCGGAAAGTGACAAGTGCAGTGGCGTTGGCGACCGTACTTGGCAGCGGTGCGGCGATCGGTATGAGTGCGACAGCGGGGGCCACATCAGGCACCGTGTCATACGGCGTACTGTCGTGCTTCACCGGTCCGCTCGCGAGTTTGGGCGAGGGCATCTACCAAGGTGCTCAAATCGCTCAGGCCCAAGTGAACGCCGCCGGTGGGGTGCTGGGCAAGAAACTCCTCATCCCGCAGGGCGACACTGGCTGTGACCCGGTCGAAGGTAAAACAGCACTCTTGAAGTTGCTCTCGGGCGGTGGAATTGCCGGCATCATCGGTCCGACCACACAAGAGATCAACGCGGTGGAGCCAGTACTGAAGGCGAACAAGATCATCGATGAGTTCCAAGGTGGTGACACCACCCGCGACACACAGACCGATCCGTATCTCTTTCGCGACAGTCCGTCGGACAGCCAACTCGGTGTCGCGATGGCTACCTACGCTCACTCCAAGGGTTACAAGAAAGCCGACCTGCTCTTTTACTCCGACGCCGCAGCCCAGACCATCGTCGCTCCGGTGAAGAGGACGTGGATCAAGCTAGGAGGAACGGTCGTGAACATCTACAACGTTCAGGCCGACCAATCGTCGTACACCAACACCGTGGCGCAAGTCATCGGCGACAAGCCCGACGTCATCTTCTCGCAGACCGACGCACCAACCGTCGCAGTTCTCGAGACTGAGTTCACACAACTCGGCTCGACGATTCCATGGATTGGCACCGACGTGACGACGAGTAGTGACTACATCAAGGCATTCGGCACCGCCAACGCCCACGCTCACTTGACCTCGGTCATGGGAACGTCCGTGACCGGGCAGGCCGATGGCTTTTTCTTGGCTGGTTTCAAGAAGTTGTTCCCTAGCCAGGCGGCGGCCGGTCCACTGTCGGGCTCGAACTACGCCTATGACGCCGTAATCACGTTGGCCCTGGCCGACACCTACGCCAAGACGACGAAGGGTTCGACGGCCGAGAAGGATATGACGCGGGTCACGAATCCACCGGGCACGAAGTGCTACTCGTACAAGTCGTGCGTGGCGCTCATAAAGGCTAAGAAGAAGATCAATTACGAAGGCGCGAGTGGCAGCATTGACTTCAACAAGTATCACAATACGTTCGGTCCCTACGCTCCTTTTGTGGCGAACGCGTCAACCGGCAATGAGGTCCAAGGCACGCCACTGTCCGCCAAGATTCTGGCTGACGTGACGAACTGCACTACGAAGTCGTCGTGCTTGGCGCAACTCAAGGCTGACGGCATCAAATAACGAAGCGTGTGCCTCGCAGCGTCTCCTTCGGCGGACGCTGCGAGGCACCTTCGCACCTGACGAAAGAGTTTTGAGGAAAGTGAAGGGATTGCGGAACATGGATGCTGAGCCCGTCGTTTCGTCGAGCGACGTCGAACGAGGAGCCTTGGCCGACGTGCACGTCCTGGACCTTTCGCGCGTGCTCGCCGGTCCCTACTGCACGATGATCCTCGGCGACCTTGGGGCTGACGTGATCAAGGTTGAACGGCCCGGCCGCGGTGACGACACCCGAGCTTGGGGCCCACCTTTCATGCCCTCGCCCGACGGACGTGAGAGCGTGTACTTTCTCTCGACGAATCGAAACAAACGTAGCGTGGTGATAGATCTGAAGGATCCTGTCGAACGCCCGTTCCTCGAACGACTCGTTCAATGGGCCGACGTGATTGTCGAGAACTTCCGTCCGGGCGTCATGGAACGTCTCGACCTCAGCGACGAACAACTCCAGGATCTCAATCCAGGACTGTTGCGACTGTCGATTAGTGGTTTCGGAGAAGACGGGCCCGAATCGGGGCGAGTGGGCTACGACCACATACTTCAGGCTGAGGGTGGCCTCATGTCGCTCACGGGTCTTCGCGATGGCCCCATGGTCAAAGTGGGCGTGCCCATTGCTGACATCACGGCCGGACTCTATGGGGTGATTGGAGTACTGGCCGGACTAATCGAGCGCACCAAGAGTGGGCGAGGTCAACGCGTGTCCACCTCACTCCTGGCCGGTCAGGTCGCGATCCACGTCTTTCAGGGTGCGCGCTACCTCGTCGCCGGCGAGGTCCCCGAGCCGTCGGGTAATCAGCATCCGACGGTCTCGCCCTACGGCGTCTTCGAGGCGCTCGACGGACCACTGGTAATCGCAGTGGGCAACGACTCAATTTGGGCGCGCTTCGCGCCGCTGGTCAATCTCGATCCGCGTGACGAACGCTTCGCTACCAACGCCAGTCGTCTCGCTCACACCGAGGAGTTGAACGAACTCATGTCCGTCGCCCTTGCTCGACGCACTGTCGAAAACTGGTTGATTGACCTCGCGATCGCCGGCGTTCCCGCCGGTCGGGTCAAGCGCCTCGACGAGGTGTACGCCAGCGAACAGGTACGCCAGCAAAATCTCGTTTGGCACGCCGAACATACGACCCTCGGTCCCATTGAACTCCCGGGCAGTGCGCTGCGATTCGGGCGAAGTTCAGTGGCGCTGCGCCTCCCTCCGCCGACGTTGGGCGAGCACTCCGACGAGGTACGCAGCGAAATCTTTGGCGGCGACGCAGCCCACGAAGTCAAGGCCCGGTCAACAACCGAGACGCGGTCGACGCCGTGTACGACGAGGAGTGACTGAAATGGCGCCGATGACCCGTTTCGGGCACAGTCTCTCGTTGATGAACTCACGAGTCAATGACCGATGGCGTCGTTCGACCAAACGATTGCGCTATCGCCGTGGTTCGCGCACGGCAGCACCACCGCCAACCGTCGTCGTCGGCGAGCATGTCGTGGACGGCGTCTTCGAGGTCCGTCTGACTAACGGGGACCGACGTAATGTGCTCGGACGATCGACGATTGACCGACTGGAAGCGTTGGTGGCCGATCCACCGCATGGCACAAAGGTCATTGTCATTACCAGCGCGGCGCCCGACTTTTGTGCTGGGTACGACCTCCTCGAAGCGTCGCGCGGCGATGCGGAGAGCCTCATCGCCCACGAAGACAACTTTGCGACGCTACGTCGCTCGCGCGTTCCGATCATCGCCGCCTTGCAAGGCAACGTCATTGGCGGCGGCCTGGAGCTCGCGCTCTCGGTCGATGTCCGCGTCGCAACACCTGACACGAAGCTCGCCATCCCCGCGGCCAAGCTCGGCCTCGTCTACTCCGAGGCGGGAATCCGACTGGTCATCGCCGCCGTGGGCGATAGCGTGGCGCGCGCCATGTTTCTTGCGGGCTTTGTCCTGGACGCCGACGCGGCCCAAGCCAATGGCCTAGTAGTCGACATCGTCGGGCGCGAGCAACTACGGGACCGAGCGATGGAGTTGGCCACGCAGATGGCGAGCTGGTCACCGTTGGCGAGTAGTGGCAATCGAAAGATCATCGACGTGATTGCCGGTCGTGTCGATGACGATCCAAGGGCACTTCGCCTCGCCAGTTTCGTTCCCCATGGAGACCTCGCAAACAGTATTGCTGACTTCGTCACACGACGAAATGTCACCGTGGCCACCCAAGAAGCCAACTCGGGAAAGACTGGTAATTCGTTGACTCTCGACTAAGAGTTCAGCCACCTTAAAGAAGATTCAACAGACCTTGCGAACTGCTCGCCCTTTACGCTCTGCGAGTTCCAATTGGCGAAAGACCTACTCGACCGTGCGTTCGGAGCGAGCGCAGGATCGTTCGGGCCCGCAACGATGCCCCCGGCTATTTCGGCCCCGGGGCATCGTCATTGACTTTGAGTGCTCAGCTGAGCGCGATGCCTTCGTAAGGCGGGGGCAGGTTCCAGAGCGTCTCAATCGGCGTCAACGTGCCATTGGCATTGACCGCGAACGCGTCGAGTGCGACGCTCCCGCCACTTTCGACGTAGAGGAACGCGTCGTCTGGCGACACTGGCGAGTCAGTCGTGCCAGGACGCGGTCGCGGCATCAGCATTCAAGAGCGTCGGCACGCCGCCAGCAGTTTCGCCAAAGGAACTCACGCCGCCGCTACCGGCATTGGACCCGAAGAAGTAACCCTGGGCGCCCGTGATCCAGCACAGTGCCGTCCGAATCCCACTGAGAACACCTCGTTAGCGCGCGTGTAACTGATGACCGAGTTGGCGCCGCCGTTGTCAGTCTCCACGAACAGAGCGTGGGCCGACGGGGACTGGTCCTGGGCCGAGGTTGCGCCCGCGAATGAGTTGGTCGTGAGAAGGCCGGTCACGAGGATGAGCGCCCCCGCGCCGAACGAACCAGCGATGCGATGTAATTTCATGGATTCTCCTTGATAGTGGCAGCGGTGCCACAAGTTCAGTCCGTCGATCTCAATTCGCGTGACAACGTGATTGGTCGAGCGGTACTGTTCTCGACGTGGACGACGCCGAGCTCTTGGAAAGCCTGCTGGGCGGCGACGAATCGGCCTTCAGCGAATTAGTGCGGCGCTATCACCCGACACTTCTCAAGGTCGCTCGCTACTACGTAGGGAGTGCCGCGAGCGCTGAAGACGTCGCTCAAGACACGTGGATCGCCGTACTCAAGGGCATCGAGAGATTCGAAGGGCGAAGTTCGCTGAAGACCTGGCTGTTGCGAATCTGCGCGAATCGAGCACGAACCTCGGGCGTGAAAGAGCACCGATCGATCCCCGTCGACCCTAATGAGTCCGGTCCGACCGTGTCGGTGCGCCGTTTCGACCAGGGCGGGTTCTGGAGTGAACCGCCAGTTCCTTTCACCGACGCCGTCGACACGCGCCTCGACAACGCCGCGCTCGTGGGCGCCGTACGCGATGCGATCGACTCCCTCGGCGATCCCCAACAGGCCGTCGTAACGCTTCGTGACGTCGAAGGACTATCTACACAGGAGGTGGCCACACTTCTCGGACTGAGCGAGGCGAACGTGCGAGTGATCGTGCACCGCGGCCGAGCCCGTGTTCGAGAGATCGTCGAAGAGGCCATGAAGGGATCGAAGATATGAGGTTGCTTGCGTCACCCCTCGTCTGTCGCGACGCCGTCGAACTGGTGAGCGACTACCTCGACGGCACCTTGTCTCGACGAGACCGACGTCGGCTCGAGAAGCACCTTGCCCTGTGCGACGCGTGCACGGCCTACCTGGATCAAGTGCGCGCCACGATCGCAGCGAGCGGCGCAGTGAGTCACGAGGATCTCCCGAGCGACGTCGTCGAGGGTCTCGTGAAGCTATTCCGTCAATATCGTTCCGACAACTGAAAGGCACATTTCATGGCGTCGACAGAAACCCCCATTACGGTCTACGGCGCGAGTTGGTGTCCAGACTGTCGACGAGCCAAGCAGTTCCTCGCGTCACACCGCATCGCCTACGAATGGATCGACCTCGAAGAGTTCCCCGAGAGGACGGCCGAGGTCGAATCGCGCAACGACGGCAAGCGGATCATCCCGACGATCGTCTTTCCCGACGGCAGTTTTCTGGCCGAGCCGTCGAACGACGAATTGGCCGATCGCATCGGTCTCTCGCGCGTTGCGTCGGAGAAGGAGTACGACCTCGTCATCATCGGCGGGGGCCCGACGGGGCTGACGACGGCGATCTACGCTGCGCGTGAAAATGCCAAGGTGTTGATCGTCGAGAGATCCGCGCCCGGCGGCCAGGCTGGCGTCACCGAGCGATTCGACAACTACCCAGGCTTTCCCGACGGCGTCGGCGGCGCCGAACTGGCCGAGCGCATGACCCAACAGACGCTGCGCTACGGCGTCGAGATCCTCCAGGCCGTCGGCGCGACGGCGGTCGAACGCGACGGTCCAATGATGCGCGTCGACCTCTCGACCGGCGACTTCGTGCTTGCGCCCGCGGTGCTCGTGGCGACAGGTTCGACCTATCGGCGAACAGGCGCCGAGGGCGAAGCGGACCTCATCGGCGCCGGCATTCATTTCTGCGCGACGTGCGACGGTCCGTTTTACCGCGGCGCCCAGGACCTCACGGTGGTGGGTGGTGGTAATAGTGGTCTCGAAGAAGGGCTGTTCCTCACGCAGTTCGCCGACCACGTCACCGTCGTGCAGGCCATGTCGAAGCTCACCGCCAACAAACTCCTGCAGGACAAGGTCGTGAACCACCCCAAGATGTCGGTCCTCTTGGACACGTCGGTGAAATCGTTCAACGCGAACGAGTCAGGAAAGTTGGAATCGATCACCGTGGCGTGTGACGGCGCCGAAGAGAAGCACGTGACGGCCGGCGCGTTTATCTTCATCGGTCTCGATCCGAACACGAGCTTCCTCGCGAAGGCATTGGGCGTGGACGAGCGCGGCTTCATCGTCACCGACACCAATTTTCGCACGAGCGTCGACGGAATCTTCGCCGCGGGCGACGTGCGATCCGGTTCGACGAAACAGATCGCGTCAGCGGTCGGCGAGGGCGCCGCGGTCGCAATTCAGATTCGCTACTACCTTGACTCGCTCGATCGCGCCAAGGTCAATAGTTGACATTTGATGTAGTCGAGTCCATTCGCGCATCGAGGTGAACAACTTTTCGCAACATCACATCAAGCGTGCAACTTTTTTTTGACGTGACGTCGACGCATCGTTGCGTGAGCGTCCTTTCACAGCGGATACTAAGGAAGTAACTACGCAATCGAGGGTAACGTCTTGCTTGCGCCATACGTCTTTGAACGTTGTCGAGAGGCGCGGCGGGGCGACCTGCGGCTCATCCAAATGCTTGCCGAACGGAGTGTTGTACATGTCCAGAGAGAGTTTCGACCCCTCAGTTCTCGGCGAGTTCTTTTGGAACTCGACCGACCTGATGTCGGTCCTGGGCAGCGACGGCACGTGGCAGATCGTCAACGCGGCCTGGCCGCAACAGATGGGCTGGTCCCTCGAGGACTTGCGGAGTGGCCCATTCATCGACCTGATTCACCCCGATGACGTCATCACCACCGTACGCGAATTCGACCGTTTGGTGGCCGCACCGGAGACCACGTTGGTTGAATTCCGCAATCGCCAGCGACGACGTGACGGTGCGTATCGATGGATCGAATGGAGTTGCCAGGGCCGAAATGGATGGGTCTATTCCGCGGGACGTGATATCACAAGCCAAGTTGAAGTTCAGATGGAGTTGGCCGGCAGTTTGGAGACGAAGCGGGCGATACTCGACGCGGTCGTCGATTCGATCATCACGATCGACGAGCATTTCCAGGTACTCGACGTCAGTCCGGGCACTGATCGGATCTACGGCGTGTCGCCCAAAGAACGACGCGGAACGAACTCGCTCAAGATAATCCTGGAAGAGGACCGCGATCACGTCGCCGTCGCATTGCGGCGACTCTTCAGGGGTGGGGATGGAGCCCTCACGAGTTACCGCTTCCGAGCGCTCCACGTCGACGGGCGCATGCTGTCCATTGAGACTCGGGGTCGACTCATTCGCGATGAAGCCGGACACGAAACTCGAGCCGTGTTGGTGTCGCGCGACGTCACCGAAGCCGCCGCCGCCGAGTCGGTCATGAAGGAGGCCAAGGAAGCGGCCGAGCGCGCGAACGCCGCCAAGAGCGAGTTCATGTCGCGCATGAGCCACGAACTGCGAACGCCCCTCAATTCGGTGTTGGGGTTCGCCCAAATTCTCGAGATGGAGTTGAAGTCCCCCGATGAACTCGAGATGGTGGGCTACATCCACAATTCGGGCAAGTATCTCCTCGAACTGATCAACGAAGTACTCGACATCTCGCGCATCGAGTCCGGCCACATCAGCGTCATGATTGAACCGATTGTGCTGCAAGATCTCGAGAAGGAGTGCATCGAACTCGTGAAGCCCCATGCCAACGAACTCGGAGTGACAATTTTCTCACAGTCGGTCTATGAATTCCAGGTCCTCGGTGACCAGCAGCGCCTGAAGCAAGTCATGTTGAACCTCTTGTCCAACGCCATCAAGTACAACCGACCCCACGGTTCCGTGACGATCTCGTGCGTTCCGAAGCCCGGCAGCAAGGTTCGACTCTCGGTGAGCGACACCGGTCCCGGCATCAATCCCGACTTGATCGACCGACTGTTCACGCCGTTCGACCGACTCGACGCCGAGACCTCGGGAATCGAAGGAACGGGACTCGGCCTGGCGCTGTCACGGGGCCTCATCGAAGCGATTGGTGGCACCATGGGCGTCGAGAGCACCGTCGGTTCGGGCTCCACATTCTGGATCGAACTGCCCAGCGTCAAGAGCCCGAGGGCCACCATCTCCTTAACGCCGCCCGCCCTCGCCGTCAACACGGCCGACGCGGCGGAGTCGACGGTGCTCTACATCGAAGACGACGTGGCCAACGTCCAGCTCGTCGAGCGTCTCCTCATTCAACGACCAAACATCAATCTCATCACGTCACTGCTTGGCGGCCAGGGCGTCGAACTCGCACAGCACTACCGACCGGACCTCATCTTGCTTGACGTCCACCTTACGGACCTACACGGCTTCGAGGTACTCGAGCGACTCCAAGGTGATTCACGGACGATCGACATTCCGGTGGTCGTGCTTTCGGCCGACGCGACCACCTGGCAGCGTCGACGATTCCGAAACGCCGGCGTTTACGAATATTTGTCGAAGCCGCTCGACCTTCAACAGTTGCTCGACGTCATTGACCAACGCCTTGGGGCCGGTGCGGCGTCACAGGTTCTTGCGGCCGCCCGCGAGCGCATCTCCACCTCCTGAGTCGCCTTCTCTTCGCACGCCTACGGTGTGATCCGAGATCGAATCTCCCTGATCCACTCGTCCGCCGATCGGCGCGCCTCAGCGACCTCTGCGCGCCGATCGGACGCGTCAACGCCGGTGACCGGATACGAACCGAGGAACTTCACGCGCGCGAGATGGGCCTGGAGGTCGGCCAGGCAGTCGGCGACCACGTCATCGGCGACGTGGCCTTCGAACTCAATCACGAAGCAGTAGTCACCGAGACCGCGTTTCGTCGGACGACTTTCCAACTTCGTGAGGTTGACATCGCGCGCGGCGAAACGACCGAGGATGCCGTAGAGCGAGCCGGGGCGGTCGGCGTCTTGAAAACAGACGATGGTGGTTCGGTCGTGACCAGTGGGCGCCGCGACGCGTTCGCGTCCCACGACGACGAAACGCGTGGCGTTGTCGCGATGGTCTTCGATGTCGGTGGCCAGCGCGACGAGGCCGAAGAGTTCACCGGCGAGCGTCGAGGCGAGCGCAGCCCAGGGTTCAGCGGAATCGGCGACCTCTCGGGCCGCTTGCGACGTCGAGGTCGTCTGCTCGATTGGAATGCCGAGACGGTGCAGGTACGCACGGCACTGGGCCAAGGCGTGTACGTAACTGCGCACGCCGGTGAGGTCCTCAATTGAGACGCCGGGTCGCGCGAGCAGGTGCAGTCGTATCGGGATGACGATCTCACGCACGATCACCAAATCGTGGTCGAAGACCAGACCGTCGATCGTGGCCGACACCGTCCCCTCGATAGCGTTCTCGAGGGGCACCAGACCTAGGTCGAGAGTGGAATCAGCGACCGACGCCAGAAGGTCGGCGAACGTGTCGCACGCGACCGGCTCCACCTCTTCCATGGTGGAGACGGCTTCGTGTGAGTACGAACCTTCGGGGCCGAGGTAGCCAATGCGCAGCGTTCCCATCACGAGAGGTTACTTCCGGACCCCATCGCCCCGGCGCGCCGGGTCCGGACAGGTCGTTTGAGGTCGTACGATATACAGGGATCAATTTCGAAAGGCCGTGCAATGGGGCACCCGATGTTTGAGTATGACGCCACGCTGGCGGACGAAG
>Ga0208357_1002457_pt1 | contig 12257 bp, 17 predicted proteins | sample NGESurdeep092012_6_FD_184487 | JGI IMG/M metagenome (GOLD analysis project Ga0208357, IMG submission 184487) | Arctic peat soil microbial communities from Barrow, Alaska - NGEE Surface sample F52-2 deep-092012 (SPAdes) | ecosystem: Environmental > Terrestrial > Soil > Wetlands > Peat ... | reverse complement strand
CATCCATCGCATAATCCGCCCCGGAATAATTGGTGCTCCATGCGGCACCGACATAATTGGACACGAACAATTCATCGCCCGGCCCCGAATTGGTGGGCGTGGGAAATTGCTCCGAGTTCCATTCCGCAGCACGCGCCTGCTCCATGCCCTGCTGCGCCAGCGACTGCGCGGCCAGCGACATGGAACTCCACTCCGCAATGCGGTTGGCCTGCACATAACCGTCAAGCACGCCGCCCACGACCAATGCCAGGACGACAACGGAAACCAGCACTTCAGCCAGCGTCATCGCGGCACACGCTGCGCGCACTCCATTTCTCCCGATTTGTTTGCAACGAACCAGCATAGACTTTTAGCCGTAAAATTTTTCAGCCAACAACAGTATAGCATACAATGTGCCATGATGGCAAGCCGGGTCATAATATATCAGATTACGTTTTTAAGCAAGATTTCAGGGGAGATTACCTGCCAATCTCAATCGAAACACCTATTTTTTGAAGTGTCTATTCATGAAACCAAACATGGAACCAATTTACATTGTCAACGCCGCGTCCCAATCTTTCCACACCGGTTCGTAGCCGAGCTTGCGGATCAATTCCGCCACTTCGCCGGCTGAACGCTCGTCGGCGATGTTGAATTGTCCCGTCGCATTCGTTGCGCGGTTCGGCTGCGGCGCCCATTCGCTCGCGCCGGCCGCGAGTTCCACGATTTTGCCGCGCACGGTCTGGTGCAATTTCTCCTTGCCCGCGCCGGTGTAGCCGCCCGGTTCGGTGTGGCTGCCCGCGCTCATCAGCGTCACGCCCAGCGGCACCAGCCCGTCGCGCAGCTTCGCCGTTTCGCGCGTCGAGAGCACGATGCCCACGTCAGGAAACATGATGCGCAGCGCGCAGACGAGTTGCGCCAGCTCGCGGTCGCTGATGTGCGTGAGCGGCTGGAATTCGCCGGCGCACGGACGCAGCCGCACCGTGGAAATGGTCAGCGCCGCCTTCCAGCAATTTCGCAGCAGATAATCCGCGTGCGCCGCCGCGCAAATCGCCTCGTAACGCCAGTCCGCCAGTCCGTAGAGCGGGCTGATGCCGAGCCGGCGGAAACCGGCGGCGTAGGCGCGCTCCGGTGTTTCAAGCCGCCAGTCGAAATTCCGCTTCGGCCCGGCGGTGTGCATTTCCGCATAGACCTTGCGGTCGTAAGTTTCCTGATACACGACCAGCCCGTCCGCGCCCGCCGCGACCAGCGGAAGGTAATCCGCCGTTTCCATCGGGCCGACTTCAAGCGAAATGCCCGGCCAGTCGGCGTGCAGCGCGGCGATGCAGTCGCGCAGATAATTGTTCGAGACAAATTTCGGATGCTCGCCCGCGACGAGCAGGATGTTGCGGAAACCCTGCTGTTTAAGCGCCTGTGCCTCCTGCCGCACTTCGTCCAGCGACAGCGTGACGCGCAAAATCGGGTTGTCGCGGGAAAATCCGCAGTAGGAGCAGTTGTTGACGCACTCGTTGGAAAGATAAAGCGGCGCGAACAGCCGGATGACCTTGCCAAACCGCTGCTTCGTCATCGTATGCGAACGCCGGCCCATGTGCTCCAGAAATTCCGAAGCCGCCGGCGAAATCAGCGTGGCGAAATCGGCCAGCGACAATTTCGATTTCGCCAGGCTTTCGCGGACCGAACCGGCATTGGCATCCAGCGACCGTTTCACCAGCGACGGGAGCGGCAACGAATTGAATTCAGAGACAAAATTCACGCAGGCAAATTAGCAGAACGGCGGGCGAAGTCGAGGCGAGCTTGGCGTTGCGCTGCAACCCAAATTGCGGAACACTTGGGGAAATTTAATGCCGCGCAAAATTTCAATTCGGAAAAATTCACAACCATCCGTGATGATTCTCGGCGTCGGCTCGTTCGCGCACAGCATCGGCTCCGCGCTGGCGGATGCGGGCGCAAATGTTTCGACGTATCTCACGCGTAATTACGGCCACTTTCCGCCGTCGCTCGTCGGCAAAACTTTTTCGCACGACACTTTTCCGAATCCGGTTCCGCTGATCCGCAAAAATAAAAGTGATGTTGTCATTCCGCAGTCCATTGACTGGGCGCAGGCACCGTGGGCGGACGATTTGATTCATTCCGGCACCGGCATTTTTTCTCCGACCGGCGACGCGATGCGGATTGAACGCGAGCGTGATTTCGCCCGCGAGCTTTGCGCGAAGTTCAAAATTCCGTTTCCAAAGTCGTTCGTCGCGCAAAATCGGATTGAAGCCGAAAAAATTCTCGCGAAAAATCCGCAGCCGTTTGTCATCAAAAATCCGCTCTGCTCGCCGACGAGTCCAATCCACACGATTTTGTGTGAGACCGTCGCCGACACGCGCGCGTGGTTGCGGCACGTCAATTATGCCGAGGGCGTTTTTTTGCAGGAATATCTCGGGCGCGCCGAGGCCGGCCACATCGCGCTCGTCAGCGGCGGCGAGATTTACTCGCTTGTCACAAACCAGGAATACAAATACGCCTTCAACGGAAACATGGGCATCGTCGCCGGCGCTCCGCTTGGCGGAATTGTCGAACGCGATGAGAATGACAAATACGGGCTCGCGCGGGAATTGATCCATCCGCTGAAGCCGTGGTTGCGCGAAGTGAACTATTGCGGCCCGATTCAAGTTACTGCGATTAAGGTAGGACAGGCGTCGCGCCTGTCTCCATCTAAAGATAAAAAGTCAGAGACAGGCGCGACGCCTGTCCTGCGCGGCAAATGGCACGTCGTCGAATACAACATCCGCATCGGCGTCACGTCCGGCCCGATGATTTTGCGGATGCTGAAAAATCCGGCGGAAATTGTTTTTCGGACGGCGCGGAATGAAAAACTGAAACTGGAATTCAATGACAAATTAAATTTCGGCTGCTCGCTCACGCTGGCAGGCTACGGCTATCCGTTCACGCAGGTGCGCGGGCCGCAGTTGCCGCTGGAAGTGGACGGCAAGTTCGACTGCGACGTATGGTGGAACGAGGTCGCGCGCGGCGCGGACGGCAAATTATTTTCCACCGGCCACCGCATCGCCGACGTGATCGCGCTCGCGCCGAAGCTGGACACGGCGATTGCCAAGGCCTATGCGAACATCCGCAAAATCCGCATCGTGGGCAGTTATTTCCGCACGGATGTCGGCCAAAGCCTATGGCCGCCGGGCAAGACGTGATTCGTGAATGGTTGAATCGTTACATCGGACTTGTATGAGACGATTCACGATGCAACGATTCAGCGATTAACGATTTTTGATTCGATGAATTTGAGTTCTGATAATTTTCCGCAACGCCCGGCTTGGACCGAGATTGACCTCGGCAAACTGCGCCGCAATCTGCAACTCATTCATGGCGATTTGCCCAAGAACGTGCAATTGATGGCCGTCGTGAAGGACGAGGCTTACGGCCACGGCGCGCTCGACGTGGCGCGCGTTGCGGTCGAGGAAGGCGCGTGGGGCTTCGGCTTGAGCACGCTCGAAGAGGCGATGAGCTTGCGCGATGCCGGCATCAAGGCGCCGTTGCTGCTGCTCGGCGAACGGCAGAAGGCCGAACTCGAATGGTGCGTGGCGCATGATTTGACGGTTTGCGTGAACGAAATCCACAACGTCCGTGCGCTCGCAAAAATCGCGGCGAAGTTCGGCAAACAAGTTCCGGTCCACGTCAAAATTCATACCGGCATGAGCCGTTACGGTGTGCGTTGGGACGAAGCGTTGCCGCTCATCGAAAAAATTGTCGCGGAAAAGTCGCTGTCGCTCGAAGGCGTGATGACGCATTTCTCGCAATCGGATGAAACGGAGAAGACTTTTGCCAATCTGCAATTCGCGCGCTTCAACGAAGCGCTACGCGCACTTGAGCAAAGAAAAATTTCCGTGAAGTTGCGCCACACCTGCAACAGCGGCGGCTTTCTCGATCTGCCGCACGCGCATCTGGACATGGTGCGCGTGGGCATTTTGCTTTATGGCGTTTTTCCGTCGCTGGTCTGCCGGAAAATTCCCGGCATCGAACCGGTAATGTCCGTGAAGGCGAAAATCGCGGCGATCCAGAAATTAAAACCCGGCGAAGTCGTCGGCTACGGGATGCGTTACACGGCGACGAGCGAACGGCGCATCGCGATTCTGCCGATCGGTTACGGCGACGGTTTTCCGCGCGTGCGCAACGAAGGCTGCGCGCTCATCCACGGTCGGCGCGCGCCGCTGTTCGGCGGCATCGCGATGGATGCGCTGATGGTGGACATCACGGACATTCCGCAGGCGCAGATGTGGGACGAGGCGGTCATCATGGGCCGGCAGGGCGGCGAAGAAATCACCGTGCGCGACATCGCGAAGCTGAAAAATTCCGTGACCTACGACGTGCTGACAAGCTGGCGGCTGCGGCTGCGCAGAAAAAATGTGAATGGAAAATCTATTGTATGAAAACAATTCAATTGTTTGTTGTTTTAATTGTAATGAGCGTGGCTAAAACTTCATTGGGGTCGTCCATTTTTGACAATATCATTCATATTTATAAATATGGTTCGGCAACATTTTCAGTCGGCGATATTGATGTAGATTCCGACGCGATGCGTTTGGCGACAAAGCAATGGCCAAAAGGCCGACCTGATCCTGTTTCAAATTCACTGTATGTTTTGTTGGACGAATCTGCTCATCAGGCCAACGAAAAATACATGGCTGCACGAGCGCAGGTTCAAAATCCTTTTTCAGATTCTGCGCCACAGCAATTCAAAAAAATTGCAGATGACATCGGCCTTGAAGCAATTTTGATAACAAATTTTAACCGGATTATTCGAGGTCCAAGTATTTACGACAAAAATTTTCGGGAATATTTAAGCGTTAAGACGGAAAAACTTCTAAAACAAAGACCCAAAGGCGATGATTTAATCCGTCTCAATTGGTTGCTTTTGGAAGACGCTTGGTTCGCAGCTTCACGAGCCTCAATCCAAGCAGATGGCGACTTACAAGGTGTATTCAAGAAAAAAGAGCGTGTTTTGCATATAGAAATATTTCCTAAAAAACTGCCAGAAGAAGAGCTTCAGGACATTTGGGTTTCTTTTTCACCAACCAATAAATTTTCTCTTGCCGATATTACGGAAGATAAAATTAAACCGTATGCTGACAATCAACATTCCTTTCAGTTTGAGAATGGCAACTTGGTCAAGTTCAACGTAAACGTTTATGGTTATGAATATCCCAATTTCAAAAGGGGAAATATTGTTGCTCTCGGTTCAATTAAAAATAATAGGTCGTTGACGCTTCCATGTTCGATTGAAGATTTTGAGAACGTTTTTGGAAAAGCAGATGAAATTGACCGAATGACAATGTGGTGAGGACAAAATTGTGAAACTCCTTTTCTCCGAACAAAATTCCGTTTGCGGGCATTAACACAAATGTTCCGAGAATCGCTCCAGACCAAAACTGCGCGGCTGAAAAAAATAATCGCCGGTTTCCAAAAGACTCGTCCCGTCATTCGTTTTTGAATTTGCTTCCGCGCATTTTTCTGCCAGATTATTTTCATGCAGGTCACATTGGACATTCCAGATCCGCTGGCGAAGAAGTTTTTTTCAACGACCCCGGCTCGCCGTCGTTCCAGCACGGTGACGCGGCTGTTGCGGACGGAGTTGCGCCGCAAGGAACTGGCCGCCGCGTGCCTCGCCGCCAATCGTGACACGCAACTCAACCGCGAGATTGAAAGTTGGCAGTCGTTCAACGAACCCGTCGTGGAAACGGTCTAGTTATGACGCCCATCCTGCGCGGCGACGTCTGGTGGGTGAGCCTTGACCCGACGCAAGGCGCGGAAATCCAAAAGACGCGGCCTTGCCTGGTGCTGACTTCCGATGTCCTCAACCGTTTCCGGCAAACCGTGGTTGTCGTTCCGTTTTCCACTTCCGCCCGCGCGCATCCGCCAATCAGCGTCGCCGTGGTTTGTCAGGGAAAATCGGTTATTGCAATCATTGACCAGATTCGCGCGGTGAGCCGTCATCGTTTGAAATCAAAAATTGAAACGGCTTCGCCCGCAACACTTCGTGCCGTTTCAAAAGCATTGGAAGAAATTCTCGAACTTGACTGATGCTCCGAGAATCGCTCCAGACCAAAACCGCGCGGCTGAAAAAAATCATCGCCGGTTTCCAGAAGACTTATCCCGACGCGCACTGCGAGCTGACTTACGCGAACCCGCTCCAATTGCTCGTCGCCGTGATCCTTTCCGCGCAATGCACGGACAAGCGCGTCAACCTCATCACTCCGGAGCTGTTCAAAAAATACCGCTCGGCGGCGGATTTCGCGGACGCGCCGCGCACGGAACTGGAGCAGTTCATCAAGTCCGCCGGATTTTTCCGCAGCAAGGCGAAGAACATCCAGAATTGCTGCCGCAAACTCGTCGAGCGTCACGGCGGCGAAGTGCCGCGCACGATGGAGGAATTGATCCAGCTCGACGGCGTCGGGCGCAAGACGGCGAATGTCGTTTTGGGAAATGCGTTCGACGTGGTCGTCGGCGTCGTCGTGGACACGCACATGATACGATTGTCGCACCGGCTCGGCCTGACGACGGAAAAGACGCCGGAAAAGATCGAACTTGCGCTGATGAAACTGCTGCCGCAGAAATACTGGCTGCTGTTCAGCCACTGGCTCGTCTGGCACGGACGCAGACGTTGTTTTGCGCGCAAGCCGGATTGCGCGAACTGCGAAGTGTTGAAATGGTGTCCGCGAATCGGCGTGAAAGAAACTTTAGCCACAGATGGGCACAGATAAGGCATCCACAGATTTCACCGATTGGCGCAGATAAATTTTCCATCTGTGTAAATCTGTGTAAATCTGTGGCTGAATGAATTGGTTTCTGCTCAATTCCGGCAAGTGCGGCGCGGCGTTCAACATGGCGATGGACGAGGCGCTGCTCGAAAATGTTTCGCGACTCTGCAAACCGGTCTTGCGCTTTTACGGCTGGACGGAACCTGCGGCGACGTTTGGATATTTCCAGAAATTTTCCGAAGTCGGGCGCACGACGCATTTGCGCCCGCTGATCCGCCGTCCGACGGGCGGCGGCATCGTGCCGCATGACGCGGACTGGACTTACAGTTTTGTCGTCCCGCCAAATCACGAATGGCATTTGCTGAAAGCCGAGGCAAGTTACTGTCGCGTTCACGAATGGATTCAAAGCTCGTTCGCAAAATTGAAAATCGAGACGGAACTTGCGCCGTGCTGCAAAAAATCCGCGCCGGGACAATGTTTTGCCGGCCACGAAAAATTTGATTTGTTGTGGCACGGCAAAAAAATCGCGGGTGCGGCGCAGCGCAGGAATAAATCGGGACTGCTGATTCAAGGTTCAGTGCAGCCGCCGCCAATTTTGTTGAAGCGAGCTGATTGGGAAAATGCGATGCGTGCTGCTGCGCGGGAAAAATTCCAGGCGGAATGGGAAAAATTTTCACCGGACGCAAATCTGAATGCCAGGACTCGCGAGCTTGTCCTTCAAAAGTATTCGCAAAACTGTTACAATCAAAAGCGATAGGTTGTGTTTGATTTTCACCGTGACCAACGGCATCACCAATGCCGCCTACACGGTGTTGATGAGCACAAATGTCGCGTCGCCATTGGCCGGCTGGATTGCCGTCGCCACCAACATCGCGACCGGCGGCAGCTTCACGCTCACCGCCACCAACGCCGTCAATCCGGCCGCGACCGGTCAATTTTATCTGCTTCGGTCAAAATGGCGCGAAACAACATTGTCTCCGCGCGCTTCAACGACTAACTTCCGCGCCGCATGATTCGGCTCGTTCTCTTCGACATTGACGGCACGCTCGTCCACACGGGCCACGCCGGCACGCAGGCTTTCAAAAAAACCTTCGCCACGGAATTCAACCTGCATCACGGCTCCGAGAAAATGAAGTTCGCCGGGCGCACCGACGTCAGCCTCGTCCGCGAATTTTTCAAAATGCACGGGCTGCCCGAAACGCCGGAGCATTTCACGCAATTTTTCGCGCGCTACGTCTTTTGGCTCGACCACATCCTTGCGCACAACGACGGCAAGGTCTGCCACGGCGTTGCTGAATTCATCCGCGACTTGCAGGCATTGCCAAAACCGCCCGCGCTCGGGCTGCTCACCGGCAACATCAAGCTGGGCGCGGAACTCAAGCTGCGCCGGTTCGGGCTTTGGGACATTTTTCAATTTGGCGGATTTGCGGACGACAATGAAGACCGCAACCAAATCGCCGCCGCCGCGTTCGAGCGTGCCAGGCGCGTGCTTGGAAAAAATCTGCGCGCGGAAGAGGTTGTCGTGGTCGGCGACACGCCATTTGACATCCGCTGCGGAAAATTCATCGGCGCAAAGGTCCTGGCCGTCGCCACCGGCGCCGCGACGCTGGACGAATTGAAAAAGCACAAGCCCGACTGGGCGGCGGAAGATTTGACGCAAATCAGCGCGCAGGAAATTTGTTCTTCGTAGGAGTCGAGGCGACGAGACTCATTCTGAAAAATTAGAGACTCCTTACGTCGTCTCCTACGAATTCACGGCGACAATTTTTCGCGATGCGGCTGGTGGTCGCGGTTCCAGCGGGACAAGGCGGCGTCGCTGGTGTCGGCAAACAGAAATGGCAGCGTCGGCGATTCGACGTGGCCGTCGCAAAAGACCACGTTGGCTTTGCCTTGATGACGGGCGTAAGCGCGTGCAGTGCTGCCTGAAAGATAATTCGTATAAGTTGTCCGCCAGAACCACATTGAGCCATCTCCAATTCCATTATGACCTCCATAAAATCCATCACCAATCGCCATCATTTCACTTGGGCTGACAATTTCAGATTCATTTATCGGCGGAGCAAAAGGCCATGCGTGGTGTCCGCCAAGCCCAAGCGGATTTGCATCTGACTGTTCGCTCATGCCGACTAAATTGTAGCCGTAGCTTAAATAACCTGCGGTCATCCCCGCTGCATTCGTTGGCAAAAGAGATGGCGCAAGCGCAGCAGGACATTTCCAGACGCCTTGAGATGACCATTTGAAAAACGGAATGCGGTTTGTAGAATTCTCCGATGGTGCGATTTCCGCGTGCTGTAGCGCGTTATTCCAAGCTCCTTTCGGTTGCCCAACAAACAAGGGATAAACATTATTTTCAGTCACGAATCCCTGCAAAGCAAAACCAAGTTGCCTTACGTTGTTCGCACATTGAGTTCGCAGCGCAATTCCTTTGGCTTGAGAAACAGCCACCAGCAAAAGTGCAGCAAGAATTGCGATGATGGCAATGACCACCAGAAGTTCAACCAGAGTGAACGCCAAATCTTTTTTATCCGTGTTCAATCTGGGTTTCATCCGTGGCTGATTCATTTTGCAAATCAAATCAGCGGCTCAATTTTTCCAATCACTTGATCGCTGCGCGCCGCTTCCCAACATTGCGCCAGCTCGTTTTCGTGCAGCGAAGCCCATTCAATCACATAACCGAGCACGCGCGGCGGCAGTTTGCCGTTGATGATGGCCGGATGCCGGATGGAAATTTGCGCGGCGAACTCGTTGTAAATCGCGTGGAAATGCGGCGGCAGATGTTCGTCCCGATACATCCGGATCGAGATGCCGAGGAAACGGCTGATTTCAGGCATGGGCAAGTTGCGGGTTTTGATCCAACAACGCTTCCGGTTTGCGGCCGGTCACTTGCAGCCAGAGCGAATCGGGACAAAAATCAATCTGGTCGTTCCAAATCAATTCGCCAGAATCGCCGACGCGCGCTTGTCGGAAATTTTCATAGCTGTTCCAAAAAGCAAAAACGCCCGTGCGCGGTTTGGAAGAGAAATCCACTTCGCCTTCCGCGCCGTCGTTGAAGCGCAGCCAGACGCGATAATTGTCCAAAATTTTGATGGCGGTGATTTTTTTCATCACGGTTTCAGCTTACGACAATCAGGTGATTTGCTCAACCTTAAATCTTAAAAAACAGCTATGGTGAAAATTTTTCGCGGTGCGGCAAATGGTCGCGGTTCCAGCGGACCAAAGCGGCGTCGCTGGTGTCTTCAAAAAGAAATTGCAGCGTCGGCGATTCGACGTGGCCGTCGCAAAACACCACGTTGGCTTTGTTTTGATGGCGCAAATTCATTTTATAAAAATCATACGGCTCGCTGTGCATAAATGTCATACCATCACTCTCGCCAATAGCCATCATTTCACTTGGGACAACCACTTGTGAATCTTGGATGGGTATGCGCGTGTTTGATTTCACATCATAATAACCATGAAGGCCAAAATTGTTTGTGCGGTTTCCTACCTAAAGAATCCCAAATGCGTTGTAGCCATAAGACATGGATATTTCGTCGGCACTAAACTTGTGAAATTTTGCGGTTGGACACCGCCATACACCTTTTTCAGCAAAATACGAGTCGGGTTTGGAAATGCCAAATCCCTCAATTTCCATTTGGTCAATCCAACTGCTATATCTGTTCTCGATATACAAAGGATAACCGTGATCGTTCGAGAGGATTACCTGCAAACCGAGTCCGAGTTGATGCAAATTGTTGGCGCATTGGATTTGCTGTGCCTTTCTTTTTGCTTGTGAAGTAGCTGTTAATGAAAGTGCAGCAAGAATTCCAACGGTGGCAGTAACCACCAGCAGTTCAACCAGCGTGAACGCAAAATCTTTTTTATCCGTGTTTAATCTGTGTTTCTTCTGTGGCTAAAAATTATTTCAGAACCGATAAACATCCTTGCGATGCCGCACGCGCTGGATTTCAACCAGCTTCGATTCCGTGACGACTTCATAGACAATCCGGTAATCGCCCAACCGGATGCGATAGGCGTGTTCCGAGCCGCTCAATTTTTCCACGCCGTGAGGAAATGGATTTTCCGCCAGATTTTCAACTACCTCGACAATCCGCTCCGTTGTGCTTGATGGCAGCTTGCGTAAATCTTTGCGCGTTGATTTTTTCCACTCAATGCGAAAGGCCATTGCGCTTCAATCCCTTTTTGAATTCCGCATGAGGAATCGTTTCCTCATCGCGCCGTTCGGCAATCACGGCCAGATCGTCCAAGTCTTCCAAAAGTTTTTCGTAGTCTTCAATCGGGAGAACGGCGGCAGTTTTTTTACCTTTTTCGTTTGTCAAAAATTGAACAGTTGCGCTCATGCTTGAAAACTAATGGCTTTATGCGGTGGATTCAAATTGTTTCCGCAACCTCACGGCGAAAGTTTTTCGCGGTGTGGCAAATGATCGCGATTCCAGCGGCTCAAGGCGGCGTCGCTGGTGTCTGCAAAAAGAAATTGCAGCGTCGGCGATTCGACGTGGCCGTCGCAAAAGACCACGTTGGCTTTGCCTTGATGACGCGCATAACTTCTTTTGGTGCTTCCAACATATTCATCCACTTCTTGCATCCCATAAGTTCGCCATAGATAAGGCCAACCATCTTGAATAACTTTATCGTTGCCCTTGAATCCATCGCCGATTGCCATCATTTCGCTCGGACTGACAACTTCCGATTCACTTATCGGCGATGCCGGCTGTTGGCTTGAACTTATCCAAATATGATGTCCACCCAATCCAAGTGAATTTGTATCTGTAGAAGCACTCATGCCATAACAGTTGTATCCATAGTCTGTTTGAATATCTAAACCCTGCGGAAGATACGCCGAAGGACAATGCCAGATGCTTCGTGGAGGATAATGTGCCGGTTTATCCCATTGGACAGGAATGTCCAATTCAGCCCCCGCTAGTGTATTTTGCCAACCGGTATAATGATCGGGATAATCTATCGCAACCAGTGGATAAGTATGTTTGTCCGCAACGAACATCTGCATTGCTTGTCCGAGTTGCCGCAAGTTATTGGCGCAATGCGTCCGTCGCGCAATTCCAATGGCATGAGTCGAAGCCGTCAACAAAAGTGCAGCGAGAATTGCGATGATGGCGATGACCACCAGCAGTTCAACCAGCGTGAACGCAAAATCTTTTTTATCCGTGTTCAATCTGTGTTTCATCTGTGGCAAAAAATTATTTCAGATTTTTCCGCAGCGTTTCCGCGATTTGAATGAACGCCTTGCCCGCCGCGTGGTTCGGCGTGGAAACCACAATTGGCATTCCACGGTCGCCGCCTTCGCGGATTTCGGTGAAGATCGGGACTTCGCCGAGGAATGGAACATTTTGCCGCGCGGCTTCCTCCTGGCCGCCGCCGTGGCCGAAAATTTCCACGCGCTCGCCGTTCGGCGCGGTGAAGTAACTCATGTTTTCCACGATGCCAAGGATCGGCACGTTCACCTTGCGGAACATCGCGATGCCTTTGCGCACGACGCCGAGCGACGCCTCCTGCGGCGTGCTG
>Ga0208357_1002453_pt1 | contig 12266 bp, 8 predicted proteins | sample NGESurdeep092012_6_FD_184487 | JGI IMG/M metagenome (GOLD analysis project Ga0208357, IMG submission 184487) | Arctic peat soil microbial communities from Barrow, Alaska - NGEE Surface sample F52-2 deep-092012 (SPAdes) | ecosystem: Environmental > Terrestrial > Soil > Wetlands > Peat ... | reverse complement strand
CGAAGTTGAGTGAGACGGGGTTGAGTGAGATGAGGTTGAGTGAGACGCGAATCCCGCAGCGGTAGATGTGGGGAGGGGAGTCGGCGGTGCAGCGCTGGAGGCGGATGGCCTCGGCGGAGTTGCGCACCAGATTGACGACGATGCGCTCGAGGATGTCGGAGGTGAAGTCGAGGGGAGGAAGAGAAGCGGGGCAGATGACGGTGACCCTGGCAGTCCCTGCGGCGATGCGCTGCAGAACGGGAGCGAGATGGCGCAGGACTGAGGCATGGTTGGCCGCATCGGACGCGGTCTCGCTTTGCGCGCTGAGGTCAGATCGTGTACTAGAGAGAGGCGACCGCGGGGTCTTGGCCGGAACTGTTGCAGAGGTGGGGATGATGAGGCGCTGGATCAGTGTGGAACTGCGGTTGGAGATGAGACTGAGCTCGGTGGCGTAGTGCTGATGCTCCGGACGGAGGACTCCGGGGACGCTGAGGAGGTCGCAGTAGAGGCCGAGGGCGGCGAGGAGATTGCCGGCGTCGTGGGCGAGGCCGACGGAGTCCGCCACGGAAGGTGTGGGAGAGTCCGGGGTCGTGGTCAGAGGTTCGGTCCGCAGGACGAGAACGCGGCTGGCGGCGGGGGCGGACGAAGGACGAGGTGGGTTGGACAGCGTGGGACGAGACGAGGAAGTAATCCGCGCGGCTGGACTGCTCAGCGGGTGAGCCTGCATGGTGATCTCCGGGTTGTGGGCGTTCGGTTAGGCGCGGTTTATTGATCTAGTTGAGTGCCAAAGCGGGAGGATTCCCCCGGCGGCTCTTGGATTCTCTTTTCTTTATCGGCAATATGGGAAAAATGATCAGCAAATTCCCGGGATGGGACATATACCACTGGGATGGACGTTATCACAGAATGAGGGGTGGAGCGGTGATTGGCAGCGGAATGGACGGATCGCGAGAGGGATTGTTTATTGAGTGAGCAAGATACGGAGGACTGGATTTGCGACTTCAGGAGCCGGATGGAGGGAGAGGTTCCTATAATGGAAAGCATGAGCAAGATTGAAGAGGTTGAGCTGTATCGCAATGGTGGACGGGCAGCGCATAAGGCTCGGGAGTTGAAGCTGACGCCGGGGTTTGTGGCGATGGCAGAGGGTTCGGTGCTGATTGAGGTGGGGCATACGAGGGTGTTGTGCAACGCGACGATTGAGAACGGGGTTCCGGGATGGATGCGGAACACGGGGCGCGGATGGGTGACGGCGGAGTATGGGATGCTGCCGCGAGCGACGCTGACGCGGTCTCCTCGCGAGGCGGAGAAGGGCAAGATCGGTGGTCGGACGCATGAGATTCAACGGCTGATTGGGCGGAGCCTGCGCAGTGTGGTGGATATGAAGCTGCTGGGCGAGCGGACGGTGATTCTGGATTGCGATGTGCTTCAGGCGGACGGAGGCACGCGGACGGCGGCGATTACAGGGGCGTGTACGGCGCTGGCGCTGGCGCTGGGGAAGTTGCAGGCGGCGGGAACGCTGAAGGAGTCTCCGCTGCGGGAGATGGTGGCGGCGACGAGCGTGGGGATTGTGGATGGGCGGGTGCTGCTGGACCTGGCGTACGAAGAGGATTCGCGCGCGGAAGTGGATATGAATGTGGTGATGACGTCGGGAGGCGGGCTGGTGGAGACGCAGGCTACGGCGGAGAAGGGAACGTACTCGCGCGCGCAGTTGGAGGAGATGCTGGATGTGGCGGAGGCTGGGATTCGGGAGTTGCTGGCGGCGCAGAAGGTGTGTTTGGCAGGGTAGGAGTGGGATTTGGAGGAGTTATGGGTTGTCATCATTTCGATCAGTTGAATCCGGTGAAGCGGTCGTCGCAAGGGTGCGAGGAGTGCATCAAGATGGGCGACACGTGGGTGCATCTGCGGGAGTGCTTGATTTGCGGGAATGTGGGGTGCTGCGACTCGTCGAAGAACAAACATGCGACCAAGCACTTCGATGCGACGAAGCATCCGGTGATGCGGTCGGTGGAGCCGGGAGAGGACTGGGGATGGTGCTACGTGGATGAGGTGATGGTGGAGTTTGGTTGAGGCCGAGTGTAGAGGATAGAGTGTAGAGAATAGATAGAACGCTGCAGCGATTGCGGGGAGAGCGATGGAGGATTTTGAAATGGCAGAAGAGACGGTTCATATTACGGTGCGACCGAATGGTCCGCTGCGGGTGGAAGGGCACATCGTGCTGAAGGATGCCGATGGGCAGGAGTGGGATTTGACGGGCAAGCCGGCGATCAGCCTGTGTCGCTGCGGGTTGAGTGATAAGCGGCCGTTCTGCGATGGTGCTCATGCTCGGAATAACTGGGTTTGCAACACCAGCCCTGCGGGGAATCTGACGGGGTTGTAAAGATTTTTACAGGAGCCTTGGATCAGACGTCGGATGACGCTGACCGAGGCTCTTGGTGTTTGTGGTGAAGGGTGCAGGGAAGACAGGAGAGACGATGCGCGGAACGAAGCTGGCGGTGACGGTTGGTTTGGGAATGGTTGTGGGCCTGGGGAGTTTGAGCTGGGCGCAGACTGCGACTGCTCCGACGACGGCTTCGACGGTGACGGCGCAGGTGCCGTCGCAGGTGAAGGATGAGGCGGCGGCGCGGAAGGCTCGGATCGCGGAAGAGCTGAAGAATTATCACGGACCGGAGTATGTGCGGTCGGTGGTGATGATTCCGATGCGCGATGGGGCGCTGCTGCATACGGTGATTTTGCGGCCGGCGGGAAGTGAGAAGAGCGGGGTGGCGCTGCCGTTCCTGATGACTCGGACGCCGTATGGTGTGGATGGGTATACGGATGTTTCGGCGAAGCTGGGAAAGACGAAACTGGCAACGAGCGGGTACATCTTTGTGGAGCAGGATATTCGGGGGCGGTATGAGTCGGGTGGGCAGTTTGTGATGAACCGGCCGATTGTCGCGCATGACAACAAGGACGATGTGGATGAGACCACGGATACGAACGACACGATCGACTGGCTGCTGAAGCATGTGTCCAATAATGACGGCAAGGTCGGGGTGCTGGGGATCAGCTATCCGGGATTCCTGGCGATGATGGCGGGGATCGATGCGAATCCGGCGGTGAAGGCGATTAGCCCGCAGGCTCCGATGACGGACATCTGGCTGGGAGACGACTTTTTTCATAATGGTGCGTTCCGCGAATCGTATGGCTTCGACTATGTGCAGCAGTTGGAGGCGCAGAAGACGGATGCACGCGTGAGTTCGAAGGAAGACCAGTACGATTTTTTTCTGGAGCACGTGAACTTCGCTGGAGCAGCGGAGAGTGCGGGGATGAGCAAGCTACCGACTGCGGAAAAGTTTTTGACACAGCCGACGTATACGAAGTTCTGGCAGGCGATGGCCGTGGAGCCGCACCTTCACAAGCCGGAGGTTCCTACGCTCGAGGTGGGTGGGTATTGGGACCAGGAAGACATGTGGGGGACGCAGGAGGAGTATGCGGCGTTGCGGGCCGGTGAGAAGCCGAACGACGCTGGCTCCAAAGATGCGCTGCACAAGGTGTTCCTGGTGTTGGGACCGTGGAACCATGGAGGATGGGCGGGTGGGCCTGGAGATCAGCTGGGCGGGAAGTTTGGGACGGTCACGTTCGGTGGACAGAAGACGGGCGAGTATTACCGCGCGGATTTGGAGGCGCCATTTTTCGAGTTTTATCTGAAGGGGAAGCGCGGGTTCGATCTGAAAGATACGGCGAGCTTTCGTACGGGGGAGAATCGTTGGCATCGGTATGACGTGTGGCCGCCGAAGGTGGGTTTCCGTGACGAGAGAGCTTATTTGCAGCCTGAAGGCAAGCTGAGTTTTATTGCGCCGACCGGGACGTATGAGGTGAAGGCGGCGGCGTATGTGGCGGACCCGGCAGATCCGGTGCCGTATCGGCATCGGCCGGTGCAGTCGACGTATGGCGAGGGGTCGACTTGGCGGACGTGGCTGGTGGAGGACCAGAAGTTCGTGAGTGGGCGGAAGGATCTGGCCAATTTTGAGACGCCGGTGTTGTCGAATGAAGTGACGGTGACGGGCGATGTGGTTGCGGATTTATTTGCTGCGACGACGGGTACGGATTCGGATTGGATTGTGAAGTTGATCGATGTATATCCGGATGGCGGCTATCAGTTGATGGTGGCAGAGGAGATTCTGCGGGGACGGTACCGGAAGAGTTTTACTGCGCCGGAGCCGGTGAAGCCGGGGGAAGTGGCGGAGTATAAGTGGAGCCTGCATGGTGTGGACCACACATTTTTGAAGGGGCACCGGATGATGGTGGAGGTGCAGTCGAGCTGGTTTCCGCTGTATGACCGCAATCCGCAGACGTATGTGGAGAACATGATGACGGCGCCGGCGTCGGCATATAAGGCGGAGACGGTGTCGATTTATGGATCGGCGAAGTATCCGTCGCATCTGGATTTGCCGGTTGCGGATGGGGCGGAACTGCCGTAGACGATGAATCCGACGGGGTTTGGAGGGTCGCGGCGGGGGTGCGTCGTACGAAGATTCAGCGGGGAAAGCGCGCCTGTAGAAACTTTTGCGGGGGTCAATCGTATCCAGAGGAGTAGATTTTCTTGCCCCGCCATCCGGACGCGTGCTTCCTTGTGCTGTCCGGAACTGGATCGCTGCTGAAAGCAGGCCGGTGCGGCGGGTTGCAGCGTGAGCGATTTTGCAAGCGCGGACAAGAAGATGCACAACGCAGGTTGATCGAGACACAACGCAGGTTCTACGAGAGATGAGTCAAATGCGATTTGGAAAAGTGTGGATGATGACGGTGCTGGCGGTGGGAGTGATGGCGACTCCGGTGCTGGCGCAGAGTGCAGCAGCGACGGTGGCCCATTCGTCGGGGACAGTGAAGGCGACGACTGCTACGGGACTTACGCTGACGACGACGGCTGGGCAGGACGTTACGGTGACGGTTCCGGACACGGCGAAGGTGCTGGTGGTCGCTCCTGGGAGCAAGGATTTGAAGTCGGCAACGGCGGGGACGCTGAGCGATGTGACGCCGGGCGATCGCGTGCTGGTGACGGGCGCTGCGGGAGATAGCGCGACGGCGTTGACGGCGACGCGAGTGATTTTGATGAAGGCGGGGGCGATCGCACAGACGCATGCAGCGGAAGATGCGGCGTGGGCGAAGGGCGGCGGCGGGATTGTGAAATCGGTGGATGCGGCCACTGGCACGATCCTGATTTCGAGCCGCATGAAGACAGTGGCGGTGCAGACGACACCGTCGACGATCATTCGCCGCTACTCGGGAGATTCGGTGCGGTTTGCGGATGCGAAGGTGAGCACGATCGGTGCGATTCAGCCTGGCGATCAACTGCGGGTACGCGGCACGAAATCCGCCGATGGTAGTTCGATTGAGGCCGAAGAGTTGGTTACAGGAGCGTTTCATAACTATTCGGGATTGATTACAGCGGTCGATGCGACGGCGGGTACGGTAACGCTGAAGGACCTGGCGACGAAAAAGATGGTGACGGTCGATGTGACATCGAGCAGTGATGTGCGGCGAATTCCGGCGATGCTGGCGCAGCGGGTTGCGATGCAGATGAAGGGTGGAGCGGCTGGTGCCGGGGGACGGAGTGGAGCGGCGACTGCGACACCCTCAGCCGATGCGGAAGGTGGAGCGCAACGTGCGGGGATGGGGCTGTCGCAGATGCTGTCGCGGTTGCCGACGGAGACACTGGGCGGATTGAAGGTGGGGGACGCGGTGATGATCGTGGCTACCTCGCCAACGGAGAGCTCGGAAAGGTCGACAGCGGTGACACTGTTGGCAGGAGTGGAGGCAATTCTGACGGCATCGCCGAGCGGCCAGTCGATGACTTTGACGCCGTGGAGCGTGGGCGGTGATGCACCGTCGGAGGGAGGCGGCGCTGCTCCGGACTCAGGTCCGCAGCATGCGGCGACTCCGCAATAGGCACGGTCGCAAGGGTAGCGAGGCGCAAGGCCTAGGATGTGCGGGTGGCGAGAGTGCAAGCCCGTTGAGAAGTACTGGAATAGCCGGTAACGAAGTGTCGCAAGATCAGGCGACTTGAGGAATGGATCAATTGAAGAGTTCAGGAGCGAGGATGTCGGTTAGGATTTTGCGCACGAGGATGATGTTTCGATGGACGTTTGCAGCGACGATGAGTTTGCTGCTCGTGGGCTCGGTGATGGGACAGGCGGTGGATGGGGCTGCTGCGCAGTCGGGTGGCGCTGCGGGGGCTCGGGCGGCACAGGTGAATGGCACGCGAGTGCATGGGACGATCACGGATCCCGACGGTGCTCTGATTCCGGGGGCGACCGTAACGCTTACGCCGAAGGTCGGGCAGGGTGTTTCGACGACGACTGGCGCGGATGGAAGGTACAGCGTGGTGGTGCCCGCAGGCTCGTATACGGTGCTGGTGACGATGCCTGGGTTTGCATCGTACTCGGCGATCGATATGAAGATTCCGGCGGTGGTGAGTACGACGCTGGATGCGAAGCTGCAGATCGGGATGCAGTCGCAGGTGGTGACGGTGGAGGCGAACTCGGTGCAGTTGAGCGTGGACCCGGACTCGAACCAGAGTGCGACGGTGCTGACGGGAAAAGATCTGGATGCGCTCTCGGATGATCCGGATGAGCTGTCGAGCGAGTTGAGCGCGCTGGCGGGACCATCGGCGGGGCCGAATGGCGGGCAGATTTATGTTGACGGATTTACGGGTGGAGAGTTGCCGCCGAAGTCGTCGATTCGCGAGATACGGATTAATCAGAATCCATTTTCGGCGGAGTACGACAGGCTGGGCTATGGGCGCATCGAGGTGTTTACGAAGCCGGGTACGGACAAGCTGCATGGATACTTCCAGATCAACGGCAATCCGTCGCAGTTCAATACGCAGGATTCCTTGGAGAAGGGGGTCAATGTTCCGCCGTATCACACGATCTTTTCGTTCGGTAGTGTGACGGGGCCGTTGAGCTCGATTGCGTCGTATTCGGTGGGAGGATCGTATCGGGCGATCCAGGACGATGCGTTCACCAATGCGACGCTGTATGCGGTCGCGGGATCGACGACGCCGTGTCCAGCGGGAGCGGCGACGTCGAGTTCGGGCGCACCTTGCGTTCAGACCACTGCGCAGATTTCGACGAACACACCGCAGACGCGCTTCAATATCTCGCCGCGAATTGATGTGGCGCTGGGCGCGAAGAATGTGTTGACGACGCGGTTTCAATATGTGCAGAACAGCAAAAACAACCAGGGGATTGGGAACTTTACTCTGCCGTCGGCGGCCTATACGGACAGCGCCAACGACGCAGAATTGCAGATGAGCGACTCGGAGAACTTCAGTTCGCGGCTGATCAACGAGACTCGCTTCGAGTACGAGCGTGATCGGATGTCGACAACGCCGCTGTCTACGACGCCGACAGTATCGGTCGGCGGCGACTTCACGAGCGGCGCGTACTCGGGACAGAGCACGTCGGACCACCAGGATTATTTCGAGGTGCAGAACTATACGTCGCTGCAGTTGAAGAAGAACTTCATACGGTTCGGGGGCCGTCTGCGGTCGACGCGCGAAGCGGAGAACTCGCAGGGGAATACGAATGGGGCGTTCACGTATACGAGCGTGCTGACGCCGACGAATTGCATTAGCAAGCCGACGCAGGGAACGTGCATTGTGCAGGACCCGGTGACGCTGGCGACGAGCACGGTGGCGGACAACAGCTATCAGAGCGGCGTGCCAAGCCAGTTTTCGCTGACGCAGGTGAATGTCCCGAAGGTCTCGTCTACGTTCACGGATCTTGGGGTGTATGCGGAGAGCGATTGGAAGGTGAAGCCGAATTTTACGTTGAGCTACGGGATTCGCTACGAGACGCAGAATCATTTGAACGATCATCATGACTTCGCGCCGCGGGCATCGTTGTCGTATGGGTTGTTCAGCGGAAAGGGAGCTCCGAAGACGGTTTTGCGTGCAGGGTTCGGGATGTTCTATGACCGGTTTGGACAGTCCAATATCATGACGCTCGAGCAGGAGAACGGTTCCAACCAGACAGTGTTTACGGTGGATCAGGTTCCGACGGCCTGCTCGCCGAATGGGTTTGACGCGGGATCTGCGACGGAGGTGGCGGCGTGCACGGCGAGTGCGACGGTGGATGCTGCGACGGTTTACTCAACCGCGGCGGGGTTGCGAACGCCGTATACGACGCAGGCGGCGGTGGGCGCGGACGAGCAGGTGGGGAGATTCGGGACCCTGTCGTTCAACTTCATTCACTCGCAGGGAGCGCATCAACTGGCGACGGAGAATGTGGGCTACGATGTGGCGACGCAGAATTCCCCCAACGGGAAGGTCTACCAGTACTTTACTGAGGGCGCGTTCAAACAGAACCAGTTGACGATCAATGGTCATGTGCAGACATCGAAGAGGGTGTCGCTGTTTGGGTACTACGCTCTGAACTCGGTGCATGGAGACACGTCGGGTGCGGGTTCGTTTGTGAGCACACCTTATAACCTGCATGCGGACTATGGGCGTACGAGCTTCGATGTGCGGCAGCGGTTGTTTCTAGGTGGATCGATTACGTTGCCGAAGTTCATTCAGTTCAGCCCCTTCATGATTGGGCAGAGCGGCAGACCGTTCAATGTGACGACGGGAAGCGATAACAATAATGACAGCATCTACAACGATCGGCCCTACCTGGTGGATAAGAGCCTGGCGACGCAGGCGAATGCGCAATACGTGAAGACGATCGCCGGGTGTGGAACGTTTGCTGAGCCTGGATATCAGTCTGTAGGTGCGCCGATTGCACCGATCAACGACTGCACGGGGCCGGCGCTGTTCACGTTCAACTTTCGATTGACGAAGACATTTGGTTTTGGCGCGTCGACGAAGCCGGTTAATCCTGGCGGCGGCGGCGGACCGGGCGGACCGGGTGGAGGTCATGGGCATGGCGGAGAGCACCATGGCGGAGCCTTCGGGTTTGGCGGAGGCAGCAGCACGGGGCGCAAGTACAACTTAGCGATGGGTCTTCAGGTGCAGAACCTGTTCAACAATGAGGATCTGGCGCCACCGATCGCGGTGTTGAGTTCGCAGTCGTTTGGGCAGTCAACGCAGGTGTCTGGCGGGCCCTTTACAACCAATAGCGCGCTGCGTAGGATTTCGCTGCAGGCATCGTTCAACTTCTAACGTCAAAAGCGGAAGTTGAAGCAAGAGGTGTGACCATACGGTCACACCTCTTGCTTTTAAGCGGTATGTGGGTGCGAAGATGGAGGGATGATGGAGCCACGAATCGAGCGGACGACAGAGCAACCTAGTGAAAGACAGACACCCTTCTTCGGGCGGTTGGCGATCGTGTCCATTGCGGTGCTGGTTGGGTTGCTGACGATCGGTTCCGTATTGGCCTGGCGCACCAACGATGTGATGGGTAACCTGCCGTTTCTGAAGCAGGCGAGCAGGAAGGTTGCACTGGCGGGCGAGCAGAAGACGCTGGTGGACGAGACTCCATGGAAGACGGCGCAGGAACTTGCAGCGCTGGCGGTGACGCAGGAGGAGCGGGAGTATGCTCGCCAGGCGGAGCGGTTGGCGGATCAGGAGGTAGACCAGGCGTTTGCGACGGCACTGCGGCAGGCGAGCCTGGAGCAACGGACGCTGACGGGAACGGCGCTGGCCCTGCAGGCGAAAGTGACGCGGATGGAAGGCGTGGTGGAGTTGGACCAGGCGGCGTTGAAAAGTGCGGCCAAGGGCAGCGATGACGAGCAGGTTGCGCAGGCACAGCTGGGGCTGGACCAGGACCAGTTGAACGATGCCAAGGGAGATTTGGCGAGGGAGTCTGGGGACCAGCGCGAGGTGATTCAGCAGGAGTTGGCGGCGCGTGAGGCGGGGATGAAGACGTTCGACGCGACGGGGGGTATGCCTGGCGTGGGCGAGGTAACGGCGATTTCGGTACAGCGATATCGGACGCTGGCGGGGCTGATCGGTGCGTGGAGTCGCGAACGACAGCGGTATGCGCTGCTGCTGGAGGCGAAGGCTTCGGCTGAGCACACTGCGGCGGCACTGACTGCAGAACATAACCAGATGGGCGCAAGTTCTGCTGCGAGTCCCAGCGCGGGCAATTCGGTGGTGGCAGACAAGGTGGCCGGGCTGAAACGGAGGAGCCTGGAACAAGAACTGAAGAGTTTGTATGACGGGCGGATCGAAATCGAGGGGCAGCTCGCAGACGTGTATGGAAAGTGGGCGGAGCAGCTGCAGTTGCAGCACAAAATTGTGGAGCACCTGATTCTGCTGCAGTTCATGACGATCGCCCTGATCTTGCTGGTAGCGATTTTTCTGGGGGCAGGGGCGAGTTGGCTGGCGGAGCAGGAGTCTCTGGACCAGCGGCGGATGCGGACGCTGAGCTGGATTGTGCGTCTCGTGGTGCAGGTGGGGGCGTTGATTGCGGTGTTGTTGGTGGTGTTTGGACCGCCGAACCAGTTGTCGACCGTTTTAGGGCTGGTGACGGCTGGACTCACGGTGGCGTTGCAGGACTTTATCCTGGCGTTTGTGGGGTGGTTTGTCCTGATGGGTCGCAGTGGGATTGGGGTCGGCGATGCGGTGGAGATCAACGGTGTTGCGGGTGATGTGGTGGACATTGGGCTGTTCCGCACGACGCTGCTGGAGACGGGTAACTGGACGGCGAAGGGGCATCCTACCGGGCGGCGTGTGGCCTTCAATAACAAGTATGCGATCAGCGGGCAGTACTTCAACTTTTCGACTACAGGGCAGTGGATGTGGGATGAGCTCACCGTTTCAGTTCCAGCGGGGGAAGATGCGGCAGCGACGATGGAACGGGTGAAGAAGATGGTTGCAGCGGAGACGGAGAAGGACGTGACGGCGGCGGAGGCCGAGTGGAAGAAGGTGTCGCAACGGCATGGGCTGAGCCAGTTTTCGGCAGAGCCGGACGTGAATCTGCGGCCCAGCGCGACGGGAGTTGACCTGGTGGTGCGCTATGTGACCCGGGCGAGTGGACGGTTCGAGCGACGGAACAAGCTGTATCAGTGTGTTCTCGAATCGCTGCATGCTCCAAAGGCAGCGCAGTAGCGGGGGGTTAGTTGGAAGGGCCGATGCTGAGCGCGGTGTGGGCGCGTTCGGTGAGTGGGGATGGAGTTGTTGGGGTCGAACGACCGATGTGGCGGCGGTGGGAGTGTCGATGGCCGCGTGGGTCGCGTAGTCGGCGGGGTTCAGCCATCGACAGAAGTTTATTTCTTAGCCGCGTTGTCGAATTGTCGGGGGTTGTGCGATTACCCAGTACAACAGGCAAAGGAGGCCTGACGACGATGCAATATCTTCTGCTGATTTACGGAAACGAAACCGCATGGATGTCCATGCCGAAGGAAGAGCTGGGCAAGATGTACGGGGAGTATTTCGCCTTTACCGAGGACATTCGCAAGAGTGGCCACTACCTTGGCGGGAACCCACTTCAGTCCGTAAGCACCGCGACGACTGTGCGCGTTCGGGACGGGAAACAGGCCGTGACTGACGGGCCGTTTGCGGAGACGAAGGAGCAGTTGGGGGGGTACTACCTTATCGAGGCGAAGGACCTGGATGAGGCAATGTCGATTGCGGGTAGGATACCGGGTGCAAAGCACGGATCGATTGAAGTGCGGCCGATTCAGCCGATGGGTGCGCCGCCGTCGTAGCAGATATGCAAGGATAGGCTCGTGGAATTTCGCGAACACTACGAGCAAATCTGGGAGCGGATCTGGCGGGATGAGAGGCCGCGGGTTCTGGCTACGCTGATTCGCCTCCTCGGCAGTTTTGATCTTGCCGAGGAGGCGACGCAGGAGGCGTTCGCGGCGGCTCTGACGGTCTGGCCTGCGAAAGGTGTTCCAGAGAAGCCGCGGGCATGGCTGGTATCGGTTGGGCGGCACAAGGCGATCGACAGATTGCGCCGTGGTGAGGTGGAAGAACGGCGGGTTGGAGAGGCTGCGCGCGTTACCGGATGGATTGCAGAAAGCGAAGCAGTATCGGCTTCTCAGGATCGTATGTTGGTGGCGGAGGATGACGGCGTGGAAGATGATCGGCTACGGCTGATTTTTGCTTGTTGCCATCCGGCGCTCGCGCAGGAGGCGCAGGTGGTGCTGACGTTACACACACTCGGCGGCCTGACGACAGAGGCGATAGCACGCGCTTATCTGAAGCCTGTGGCGACGATCGCGCAGCGGCTGGTGCGCGCGAAGGCGAAGATTCGGGAAGCCAGAATTCCGTATCGTGTGCCGTCGAAGGCGGAGTTGGGCGAGCGGCTGCAGGCTGTGCTTCTGGTGGTGTACCTGGTATTCAACGAAGGCTATGGTGC
>Ga0208357_1002452_pt1 | contig 12270 bp, 6 predicted proteins | sample NGESurdeep092012_6_FD_184487 | JGI IMG/M metagenome (GOLD analysis project Ga0208357, IMG submission 184487) | Arctic peat soil microbial communities from Barrow, Alaska - NGEE Surface sample F52-2 deep-092012 (SPAdes) | ecosystem: Environmental > Terrestrial > Soil > Wetlands > Peat ... | reverse complement strand
CCTACGCCCAAGCCCCGCAAGCCGCGTAACGGTTACGCGAGCACAATACGTGAGGCACGTACAAACCATTACGCGAGCAACTTGACATGAGGCACGACGACGGCAGGACGGCGTGCAATTTGCACATGCGGGCTGTCGCACCTCTGCCTAACATTTCACGAGATTGGCGACGTTCGCGCTGAGCGCTGCCGGGCCGCCGAACAACGTTACGCTCCCTGCGTTTGCTGCGACAAGGTCGCCTTCGGTGGAGTCCGGAATGCACGTCGGCTGAACAACGTACAGCGGAGACAGCCTCGCGCCCGCGAGCGTTGCACCCGCCAGAGCGTCGGGAAAACTCTCACCGGTCGCAAAATACGGACGCGTCGGTGCGAGGAAGGTTGCGTGATTAAGAATTTCGGACGTGGCATATCGGTCGGAACCACCAAGTCGCGTGGTAGGGGCAAGAGTCGCCAGGCTGGCCGCCACACCAATGGAGATCGCTCCAGAACCACCGACGATCGTGTATGACTGCGATTTCAGATTCCGCAAGAACTCCATCGTCGACGTGTCGAGGGTCGCTTCTGAGCCATCTACCAGAACAACGGGGTCATGATTTGCCGCGGCGGCCGCAGAAGCCGACAACGCATCCGGAAAATCTCGCCCCGTGACCACGTAAACGCTATTCGGGCCGGATCCTGGGCCAAAACGACTTTTCACCACTTCCCGATCCGTTGCGTAACGGTCTGCCCCTTGCAGTCGATGTACGTTGTTTGGATAGAGTCCGGCCAGTTCGTTGAAAACCGTATCCGACACCGCACTGGGGCCGCCGATGACATCGATCGCGTTCGGGTTCAGTCGCGCGATCTCGGCCCGGACGCTGCTCGGAAGAGAGTTCGGCGGCGTCAAGAGAAGCGGCGTTGCGTTTTGCCCGGCGATCGCGGCGGCGCCGAGCGCGTCAGGAAAGTTCGCACCGGATGCTAGGAAGAGCGTCGATACCTGCACGGGACTTGTGGCGGGCATCCAGGCTTGAGAGACGGCGATGGCTGTGTCATATCGGTCTTGCCCCCACAGGCGTGTGACGGTCGGGTGCCAACCCGAAAATGACAGATTGAAGACAGAAATGTCGTTGTCCGCCGTGTCTGGCACGTACATCTTCGACTCGTTTGGGTTCAGTGCCATCCGCGCTGGAGAATTGCCGACATCGATTGTCGAAATGATCGTGTTCGACGCGACGTCGATGTCCGCCACTGATCCGCTTGCGGCGAAAGCTCCCCTACTCAACACGTACGCCTGGCTCCCGTCGTGCGAGAAGACGATGTTATGTGCTGCCTGGTCAACCTGCAGAGAGGTATGCGCAGCGCCACCCGCGGTGTCGAAGACCACTGCGGTGTCCCACTGCGTCGTCACCGCACCGTGTGTGCCGTCCGCGGAGATCGCGATCGCTTGTGGCGGCGCAGACATCGGGATCGTCGCCACCACTGATCCGTTCACCAGATCTACCACTGTGACAGATCCTGAGCCGATGTTCGTCGAAGGATTGAGCACGACAGCGCGGGACCCATCCGGAGTGATGGACATACTTGACGGTTCATATCCAACGGTGGTTGATGTGAGCAGCGCTCCGGTCACAGCATTGAGCACATCTAGCGAGCCATTATTCTGACCAATACCGTAGTTCAGTTCATAAACCTTCGAGCCATCCGCCGAAAACGAAATCGCAGTCAGAGGCACGTTGGACGTGGGCGCGATCGTCGCGGTGACGGTGCTCGTCTGGGTGTCGAGTACCGAGACATCGCCGCCTAGGTCACCGATATCAAGACGGGCCCCATCAGCTGAGATGCCGACTCCGGCCAGCGAGATGCCCAGCCCGACTGTTGTCAGGACATGACCTGTTGCGACGTCGACGACTGAAACACTGCGATCCGAATAATTGATCACATATGCTCTGCTACCGTCCGGCGAAAAAAACGACTCCTGTGGTCCGTTACCCACCGGTATTGTCATCGTCACGCTGTTAGAGGCGGTCTGGAGTACCGAAACTGTGTTGTCGCCCTGGTTGGCGACATACGCTTCGGCGCCGTTCGGCGAGACGGCAACCGCGACGGGCGCTGTGCCGACTTGAACCGTCGTGACGCCTGCGGCGTCAGATGCTGCTCGAGACAGCGGATGCTTCAACGGCGGCCCCACACCGCGGTCGAAAGGTACTCGCAATAATTGCGCTGGTCGTCTCCGCTTGCGCTCTGGCAGCAGGTGGGGCGGCTTTCGCCCTGAATGCGCAGTCGCTGTTCGCGCCAGCCTCTCCCGTGACTAATACCACACCGCCCACACCGCCCGATACCGGGACGCCAACCGTAACGCGCGCACCAACGTCGTCACCGACCCGTGACTTGCCTGCCGCCGCTCGAGCTGATGCGTTGCAAGCGTGCCAGGCTGTGCAATCAGGGCTGGGTAGTGATGGAAACATTCTCAGCACGGAAGCTTGGACGGCCGCGCTGGAGACTGCACAAAGGAGCGCAACGGCCGCGGCGGCGTTTGATAGTTCCTGGAGCGGTCTCGCCACGCATCTCGCTACATTGGCTGCGACTCCAGTTCCCGATGCGTCCGCAACGGACTCGGAGAAGAATGCCTCCTTCGCGGCCTACTTGCCTGTAGCCACTGACTGCTATCCGCTCGGTGTGCAACTGCCCACAGACTAAACCCAAGCTTGCCCTATTTGCTGTCCCTGGGCCCGTGGTCTGCAACAAAACGAAGCCAATATAGCGCTGTGGAGACTGCGAGCGTTCCGCCCCGCACTATATGGATCTGCGTCTTGATCCCACATCCGGTCCCAGTCGCGATCGAGAAGCGACGGCTCGCCCTTGAGGAGATGTAACTTTCGTGACACTTGTGCAAACCTTGGCTGGTGTGATGGACTCCGCTCGGGGAAAACCAAAAATAGTGAATAGAAGGGTGTCCGCGTGCGGGTACGTGCAGGGTTCGGAATCGGGACAATAGCAACTCTGGCGCTAACCGGCACCCTGATCGCGGGCGTGAGTACCTCAAGCGCCTCAGCGGCGACACCCGGCAACGGATCGAGCCCGGCGCCGACGACAAGCTCCGGCCCATCTCTTGCCGAAATGAACGCGGCACACGATCACACCATGGGGTCGACAATCCCAAAACCTGCTGGCACCTCCGCACAAGCACGAACTTTGCAGGCGCAGGCCGCGACGACTATCCCTCCAGGTCTGCCCGGATTGGACGTCAGCGCGTGGCAAGAACAAGGAACAGCCCGGATCAACTGGACGCAGGTTGCTGCCGACGGCGCGAAGTTCGCCTATGTTAAGGCAACTGAAGGCACCTACTACACCAGCAGCCGTTTCACATCGCAGTTCAGCGGCGCCGCAAGTGTCGGACTGATTCGCGGCGCTTACCATTTCGCCACGCCGAACACATCGTCGGGTGCAGCTCAGGCGAACTATTTCCTGTCCGCCGTCTACGGCGTCGGATGGACTCCCGACGGCAAAACACTGCCGCCGCTGCTCGACATCGAATACGACCCGTACGCTTCCACAGACGGAACCAACACCTGCTACGGGCTCAGCCCAGCTGCAATGGTCTCGTGGATCACGGACTTCTCTAATACAATCCTCGCCCGCACAGGCCGCCTCCCGGCGATCTATAGCACGACCGGCTGGTGGAGTATGTGCACGGGCAACAGCGCGCGGTTCTTAGGCAGTCCGCTGTTCATTGCGCGGTACCCGAACAACATTTCCGACGGACCGGGCACGCTGCCAGCCGGCTGGTCCAGCTATGCGATGTGGCAATGGGCCGATTCGGGAGTCTTTCCAGGCGATCAGGACGTGTTCAACGGCGACGCCGCGGCGTTGCAAACGCTGGGTGCAATGCCGCCGATCACCCGGGTTCAGGGTACTGATCGGTATGCGACGAGCGCTGCCCTGTCCGCGACGTTCGCAGCCGGAGCGCCCGTTGCATACATTGCGTCGGGGCAGAACTATCCGGATGCATTGTCCGGAGCGGCGGCCGCCGGTCGCGATAAAGGCCCCGTACTGCTCGTGCAGTCGACTGCGATCCCCGCGTCGATAAGCGCCGAACTTAAGCGACTCAAGCCAAAGAAGATCGTTGTGCTAGGCGGGGCGAGCGCCATCAGCACGGACGTGCAGCAGCAGTTGCAGGCATACACGACCGGCACGGTCACAAGGCTCGCCGGTGACGACCGCTACGAGACCAGCGCGGCAATTGCGAGCACCTTCACCGCTGCCCCAAGTGTGGCGTACGTCGCTACGGGTGAGAACTTTCCGGATGCCCTCTCAGCAGCGAGTGCTGCGGCCGGCACATCTGGCGGTCCCATACTTCTGGTGACGGCGACGAGCATCCCAGCCGAAATCAGTACTGAATTGGCGCGCTTGCACCCGGGCAAGATCGACGTTCTGGGAGGCGTCGACGCGGTCAGTGCGGATGTCCAGCAACAGTTGCAGGCGTACACGAGCGGCGCGGTCACGCGGCTTTCCGGCGCAGACCGGTACGATACGAGCGCCGCAATTGCGCAGACGTTCGCGAGCGCCACAACCGTCTACATCGCCGTCGGTACCGACTATCCAGACGCCCTATCGGGAGGCCCCGTGGCGGGTGCCACAAACTCGCCCGTGCTGCTCGTGCAGTCAGACGCGATCCTCCCCTCAATTGCAACTCAATTGAGCCGCCTCAAACCGTCGAAGATCGTGATCCTGGGCGGCCCGTCGGCAGTGAGCACATACGTACAAGGCCAGCTGTCAACGTATATCAACTAAGGAGGCTCGGTCCCAGCCCGACGAGTCGTAATGCGGCGTGCGTGTTCTTGCGGCTCCGGTCGGTACGGAGACCCTAGACGGCCGTGCCCTTCGGGTGCATGAACCGTCTTAAACGGTTAGTTGGCCAATTGTCTGGCTGCCACGCCGATAGTCGGTAGGGCCCGTGGTGAAGCGTGATAGACGCCGGGGGAACAGGGTGGCGCTTCTCTTCATCCGCGCGGAGGTTCGCGACTATCTGTATGTGAATTCCGATCCGGTTGTCAGGCGCTCAAGGTCGGATCGTTTCGCCGATCGCACCGTATCCGGTCACGTTGATCGAAGGGTCCCAGAAATTGTTTCCCCCAACAGCCGCGCAGACGCTGTCCGACACGCACGATACGTCGTTCAGGTTTGACGTGTTAACCCACTGTTCGCCGCTCGGCGCCGGCGCCTCAGAGGCAGTCCAGACGCCATTAGCAAAGGTTTCTATCAGTGGGTCCTGATTGTAGCCAGGGTTTCCATCGCTCCCCACGTACTCCCCGACCGCAACGCAATATCGTGACGAGGTACATTCGATCGCGCTGATTGTCGCGTTAATAGGCAGATGGTTGGGCGGGAGAGGCGCGTCGGTGACGACAGTAACGCCGTTCCCCGAGATCGTTAGCGTTGCGGCCGAGGTGCTCGAAGTAGCCTGTTCAAAAGAAGCGCAGAACAGGTCGGCGGCGCAGTTGGCAAGCCCGGGAACTGTCGTCGATTCACCCGGGCCTCCGGTTCCGGCTGGGATCGAGGCCGAGGCGACACGGCTCCAGACCCCATTCGAATAACTCCCGAATAGACTGTGGCTAACAGCGCCTTGCAGCCAGGTTCCGACAGCAACACACGACGATGACGAGTCACAGTGGACCCTGTCGAACGTCGCGTAAGGCCAGTTCCGTCCATCTATAGAGGCGGGAGCGAGGATCGTGGCGGGCCTAACGTCAGGATGCGCGGGGATACCTGAACACGTCGCAAGCGTCGACACACTGTCGGATACAGCACCGGCCCCGCCGACCAGCGTGGCTGACGTCACGCCGAGCTTGCTGAATGCGGCGAGAGTGCCCGCCGGAACACATGTCGACGGCACGAGAACGAGAGGCTCCTTTGCGTGACCGGCAAGCACAGAACCCGCGAGCGCATCCGGGTAGTTCGTGCCCGTGGCAATGTATGCAGTTGTGGCGCCCGTGAAGGTGGAGGTGGCTACCACAGTAGACGTCGCATAGCGGTCCGCCCCCGCCAAACGATCGACGTTCCCGGATCCGAACCGCGAATCCAGCGCAGATTCAATGCCGGTCGAGACGGCACCCGGTCCGCCGACGATCGTTACGTTCTTCGTTCCAAGCTGTAGGAGCAGCTGCGTCACCTCAGCACTCAAACCGTTCTCGTTGCCGTCCACAAGCACCACCGGTTGGCCTTTGTCGCCCGCGGCTCCAGCGGCGCTCAACGCATCCGGGTAATTGTCGGCTGTCGCCAGGTAGACCGACGGGGCTGAGGTGAAGCCGTAATTGACGATTGCTACGGCGGTCGCGAATCGGTCAGCTCCCGCGACCCGATCAATGCGCGCATGAGGCACTGCAGCAGCGAGCTCGTCCGTGACGCTCGGAGATACGGCCCCAGGACCACCGATGACGACGACCGTGGACGGCGCGAGAGAAGTGAGTTCTGCAGCAACATCCGCCGGCAGCGTCAGCGGATCGGTGAGCAGAAGTGGGCCACCGAGACTTGTTGCAACAGCACCGGCGGCCAACGCATCCGGATAATTCGACCCCGTCGCGATGAAGGCAATATTCGCTGCAGTGGGGTACTCCGCTTGTGCCAGCGCCACGGAGGTAGCGTAGCGGTCAGCGCCGGAAATGCGGCTCATCGCGATTGTTGACGGCGGACTGGCCGTCGCGCTGGTCGTGGCAGCCTGCGCCGTGAGGGCCAACGCAGAAACTACACCGATTGCAAGAATGCCTGAAATGACCCGACCAAATGCACGCGAAAGCACCACGTAAACCGCTCCGTTTGTGATGAACTGCCCTGTCTGCTTGGTGCAGAGTGAGCTAAGAATAGCAGTCAGCAACCCGGAAGACTACGCAGCGACGAGACTCAGTTAAAGTGCTCGTGTTGTGGGGCGCGGTGCCTCATTTGTGAGGTGCCGGCATGATTAGTTCTCCTGCCGTGACGTGAGCATTGCCACCCAAACGTGGGACTGACGAATCTGAATGAATTCTCATAATCTGTGCATGCCCCTCGACCCGAAAGCCGCACTTGCGCACTCGCACCGTCTTCTTGCTACAGTTCGTCCTCATCGCAGGATCCTTCGGAGCCGCCGCGCCCGCCAGCGCAATTGCGACCGACGCCCGGGTCCCGTTGGCACAAGTAGCAGCGTCGCTGACACACCTCGAACCGCAGCACACGCTCGACTACAGCCGTGATGATTTCAAACTGTGGATCGTCGCGAACGGCGACAGATGCGACACTCGTTCCGAGCTACTCCAGGAGCAATCGGCGGTGCCTGTGACGTACACGGTGGTCGGCGGATGCACCGTCAAGACAGGGCAGTGGACCTCCTGGTACGACGGGGCGACGTGGACGAACGCATCGGATGTGGACATCGACCATATGGTGCCTCTAAAGGAAGCCTGGATCTCGGGTGCCTATGCCTGGACGGCTACTCAGCGCATGGAGTACGCCAACGACTTGTCATTCCCCGGAGCTCTGCAGGTGGTCACTGACAATGTCAATCAGGCAAAGGGCGACCGAGATCCGGCGACGTGGATGCCGCCACTCCCTAGCGCTGATTGCCAATACCTCACCGACTGGGTCCTGATCAAGTACCACTGGAATCTCGCTGTAGACAGCGCCGAGCAGTCGGCGCTTACGACCGACCTCGCCGGGGATTGCGGCGCGACACTGGTATCACAACCCACGCGCGAGAATACGCCAACGCCAACTGGCGGCGGCGCAATTCTGGCCCCAACAGGGGTGGACCGGTATTCTGGCGCCGACCGATATGCAACCGCCGTCGCCATCTCACAGCAATATCCATCTGGCGTTCCCGTCGCATACATCGCGACCGGCACCAACTATCCGGATGCACTGAGCGCCGCGCCAGCTGCCGCGTTCGAAGGTGGACCACTACTGCTAACGCCTCCGAATGCCCTGCCCGCGAACGTGGCGCAGGAACTGGACCGACTCGAACCAACCAAGATCGTGATCGTCGGCGGCACTGCGGCAGTTTCGCTTAACGTCGAGGCACAGCTAGCGAGTCATGCCGCAACTGTGGTCCGCTACGCGGGAGCGGATCGTTTTGCGACATCCCAAACAATCAATCGCGACGTCTTCGCCAACGGCGCATCCGCAGCCTTCATTGCGACTGGCCTCAACTTTCCTGACGCTCTGTCGGCCTCTGCTGTGGCGGGAACGAGAGCCGCACCTGTCGTGCTCGTGAACGGCGCGAGTTCAACTCTGGATAGCGGCACGCAGGCCCTGCTCACGCAGTTGGGAACGACATCTGTGACTATCGCGGGCGGCACTGGCGTCGTGTCGAGCAGCATCGAGAACGATTTGCGCAGCACCGGGGGCATCACGAGTGTCATTAGATATGGTGGCAGCGACCGCTATGGCACTTCGTTGCAGATCAACGCCGCGTCATACACAACCGCACCAACCGCATATTTCGCCACTGGGACAGGATTCGCCGACGCGCTGGCGGGCGCCGCTCTCGCCGCAAGGGATCACGCACCGCTCTATGTCGTGCCGGGCTCGTGCGTGTCCCAGGGACTCATCGATCTTTTGCAGACGCAAGGCACGACCCACCGTGTCTTACTCGGCGGCGAGAGCGTGGTAGGCGCGGGCGTCGGAACCCTGACGCCATGCGCGACGCCCGGCACTGCGCCGGGAACCTCGATCCCACCCAACCCAGGGGATTCGAAGAATTGCACAGACTTCGCTACCTGGCAGAGCGCGCAGGCATGGTTTAACACGTATTACCCCTATTACGGCGACGTCGCAAGATTGGATGCTGACCACGACCGCATCGCCTGCGAATCGCTACCTGGAGCGCCGTAAATGCGTCGGCAGATCCTCCGACCTCTGTTATCGTCGCCTTGCACGCATTGCGGCTGAGCTGATTGCGCATCGGGCGATCCAGTAGCGGTGGTTGCTCCCAAAACATTGCGCGTTTCGACCGGTGACGTGCCCAGAAAGGCGGCAAGTGGCCACCCGTAGCTGTTCCACGCTCGTCATTGTTCCGACGTATAACGAGATCGACAATCTCGCCATCCAGGTTGCTCTGCTCATGGAATCTCCCGTCGAGCTCCATGTGCTGGTCGTGGACGACAACAGCCCAGACGGCACTGGCCGACTGGCTGACGAGCTTGCGTCCGATCCGCGGGTGTTCGCCCTTCATCGAGAAGGCAAAGCCGGCCTGGGGTCCGCCTACCTTGCAGGATTCGACTGGGCGTTAGAACGCGAGTATCGGACCGTTGTCGAGATGGACGCTGATGGATCACACCCAGTTTCTGCACTGCCGGTGTTGCTTGGCGCCCTCTCTGGCTCGGTCGATCTTGTCATCGGCTCGCGCTGGGTGAGTGGCGGCCAGGTGGTTGATTGGCCGAAGTCCCGCGAGGTCCTCAGCCGCGCGGCAAACGTCTACGCGCGATTCATGCTGCGCCTCAGCACCCACGACGTCACGGGCGGCTACCGAGCTTATAGGTCGCATACCCTCCAGCAGGTCGAACTCGACCAAGTGCGCTCACGCGGTTACTGCTTTCAGATCGACATGACGGTGCGCGTTGCCGACGCCGGATTATCCATTGCCGAAGTGCCGATCACATTCATAGAACGACGAACCGGCAAGTCAAAAATGACATGGAAAATCGTTGTCGAGGCGATAGCGCTCGTCACCGTTTGGGGCATCCGCCGGACCTTCGGGCGACAGAACTCCCCACGCCAGCCACGATGAGCTACGCGATCGACAGCAGACAACTGCGTTCTTGGATCTACTGAAAGGCTTCGTGCCCTTCCCTGGGGAGTCAAGTCAGGGTCACCTATTCACAGCGCTGGTACCTATCCAACCTGGGATAGATCCTTGCGAATCTCCGCGATACGCTGGGCGGTTTCGGGGTCGTATGGCGCGGTTTTATTAAGTTTCATCGCAACGACCAGTGCTTTGCTATATTGGCCGTCGAATTCTAGCGCCGCAGCGAGCGCCTTCTGCCCGAGAACCGAATGAGGCAATTCCTGCACGGCGCGGGCGGCCGAGCGAACCGCCTGGGACGAGGCACCCGGCACTCGAACGCTGGCCATCGCCGTCAGGGTCTGCGCCTGCATGAGGGTGATATCTGTATCCCATGGCCGAAGGTTCTGCGCCACGGAATATGACGACAGTGTTCCGCTCAGATTCCCTCGCGCAGCGCTCGTCAGCGCGGTTTGCAATGGGAGCTCTGCGAGCGACGAGAGCAGGAGCGCGCTGGCCCAAAGGCAAAGCAAAACAAGGCGGACGATCGTCCAGACGATAGTGCGACTAACCAGTCGGGTCGGCACCAGGGGCGGTTTCGCGACGATTGCACCGATCAACATCATCGGCAGAATGACGTTGGCTGCGCTCGTGAACGTCGTCTGCAGCGTTGCACCGTATCCCATCAGCGCGCACAGACCCCCGATGCGAAAGATTGCGACGTGTTCAGCCAGTGCCCCGGCGCGCAATCCGCGCAGCGTCACCATCGCAACTCCTACGCATGACGCGAGCATCACTAGACCCAGCATTGCCCCGCCCGTTGCGAGTATTTGAAGCTCGATGTTATGCGGGGAGTCGGTGGTGACGCCGACGCCGGTCGCGTTAAAGTAGGCAGCCGTCTGAAAATGCTGCAGTGCGTCCATAAAGCCGTTCGGCCCGACCCCCGCAATCGGATTATGCGCGACCAAGTCGATCGCCACGTTCCAAACGACGCCACGGCCAGATTCGATGCTCTGCGCATTCGGGGCTTCGCCGAACACGCGCGAGCGGGTCAATGGCACGGCAAGGGCAAATGCAATGAATGCGATCAGTAGCAGTGCGGAAAGCGCTGCTCCCGTGCGTGCTCTCTTGCTCTTGACTGCTCTGACGCCAAGTACGATAACGCCGGTCACGGCCATCACTCCCGCCGTCGCCAATGCCGTCCGCGAAGCCGATAGAACGATTGAGATGAGGCAAAGTGCGAGCCCTAGCCAGAGCAGCACCGGGTGACGTAGCCGTTTGTCGCGCGTAGCACCAAGCGCCGCAAATAGAGGTACGGCAAGAATCCCAGCCATCGTCACCCCTACCGCGCCTTGATCGCTGGCGTTTCCGAGCAGCGAACCGGGCCGGGCAAGGTTACTCGGGATTAGACGCCAACCTAGCGCCTCAAATATCGCAAGCACACCGATCAATATTGCCGCACTCGCCACAGCACAGTAGAACGAGTGAATAGTTCGCCCGTGTGCGCGTGCTCCAAGAAGCCGGGCGCCTAACCACGAAACGCCGACGTAGACAGGAATCGCGATCGCGCCCTCATAGCGTGGCCATCGCCCCCAGAGCTGCGCAATGGGCGCTTCTCCCAGAAGTGCAGAGGCAGCAATGGAAACGACGGCTGCGACTACCATGATCAATATCCATCGCGGGAGTCGTCCCACTGCGGGGGCCAGCGACGCGGCGACTACCGCGATGACAGCCAGCGCGAGCTTGGGGAAAACCCATCTGTCCATCGCGCCTGGTAGGAAGGCTGCGGTAGCCCCGACGGCAAGCCAGATGGCTACGAGGCTGATTCGCGGTGCGGGCTGCGGTTTGTCGACAGCCCCCGCTCGTATTGTCAAACGACCGGTCGAATTGTGCTTTGAACTCACTTATTTGCTCACGATTTGAGTGTCGGCAAAAGTCTCTAGACACTCACCCACCGCAAGCTGCAATGCGCAGTGAGCCCTATCGCGTTTTGCAATCTTGATGCCATTGCCCGTGCGCTCCGTCCTCGGCCCCTAAACATCGTTCGCCGCTTATCGCCCGAACCTGCGCGCTCATATTCTCCGAGCGCGAGGCTGTCAGCACTGCTTCAGGCTTTGCACCCCAGTGCCCAGTGCACTCGTACCACCGATGAGGTTTAGCTGTGTGACGCCAAGAGTGCCGATCTGTGCAAGCGTGACTTGAGGAACGCAGTCGGGCTGCACCGTCAACAGAGGGTATCCACTCTCGCCAGCAAGGGCCGACGCCGCCAGTGCATCGGGGAATTGGGTGCCTGTCGCGACGTATGCCGTGTCAACGGTCAGGAACGCATCCTTGGCTATCAGCGCAGACGTTGCGTACCGATCAGGTCCAGCGATCACCCGCACACCGATTCCGTTGGTGGTAGAGATCGTTTGGATCAGATTCTGCAGTCCCGTGACGATTCCGGCACTGACGGCACTGGGACCACCCACAACAGTGGCGTAACTTAAGCCGAGCGACGAGATGAGGCTGCTGGTCGGCTGATCAAGCGTGGTTGCAGCA
>Ga0208357_1002450_pt1 | contig 12273 bp, 7 predicted proteins | sample NGESurdeep092012_6_FD_184487 | JGI IMG/M metagenome (GOLD analysis project Ga0208357, IMG submission 184487) | Arctic peat soil microbial communities from Barrow, Alaska - NGEE Surface sample F52-2 deep-092012 (SPAdes) | ecosystem: Environmental > Terrestrial > Soil > Wetlands > Peat ... | reverse complement strand
GCCGCCGATGAGGCGACCCTCGTCGAAGAGCCACGGGTATTCGTCGTGAAACTCCTGGAACGAATCGTTGCTCAACACGACGCCCTTGATGCGATCGGCGATCTTCAAGATGAACGCGTCGCCGCGACCGATGGCCCCAGCCGGCGGTGTGACGATCTCGCCAGCCAGTTCAGCCCCCTTGAAGCGCGCGCGCTCATTGGGCGCCACGCGATGTTCGAAACTCGCGTCGGCGACCACGATCACTTCGGCGTTCGGATGCTCATCGATGAACGCGCGCACCGCTTCGTCCAACTGCGTCAGACTCGGCGTGACCCGGCCTTCGGTCGCGAAGTTCGAACCGTCGACGACGACGCGTAGACGCGACGATCGAATGGGGCTCACCCGAGCGCTCGTGCCACGAGGTCGGCCTGTTCGGCGCTATGGATGAGGCCGCTGCCGGTGGCCGGGCTCGCCGACTCCGCGCGCGCCACGTGGCCCACGGTCATGCCGCGGAACTGTGAATGCATCTGCAAGTGCACGAACGGCCACGCCCCCATGTTCTCGGGCTCTTCTTGCAGCCAGAAGATCTCTTGGAGATTCGGGTATCGCGCCAGCGTCTCGTCAATCGCGACCCGTGGCCACGGGTAGAGCTGCTCGACGCGAATGACCGCCGCCGACGTGGACTCGGTTACGTTCCGACGCGCGATCACCTCGTGTGCGATCTTCCCGGACGCGAGTACCGCTCGAGTGACCAGTGAGGGGTCTTCGAGCGTGTCGTCGAGCACACTGCGGAATGAACCGTGTTCGAACTCCACGAGCGGTGAGCGGGTTTGGACGGCGCGTAACATGGATTTCGGCGTGAAGACGATGAGCGGCGTCGGGCGCGAGCGAAGGACCTGTGAGCGCAAGAGGTGGAAGTACTGCGCGGCCGTTGTCGGTTGGGCGACTCGGATGTTGTTGCGCGCCGAGAGCGTCAGGAATCGCTCCAACCTCGCGCTCGAGTGTTCGGGGCCCTGTCCTTCATAACCGTGCGGCAAGAGCATCACCAGGCTGGCCAACTGTCCCCATTTGTCCTCGGCCGCGACCAAGAAGTTGTCGATGATGACCTCGGCTCCGTTCATGAAGTCGCCGAACTGCGCCTCCCAGGCGACCAAGGTGTTCTGGGCTTCGACCGAGTAGCCGTATTCGAAACCCAGCGCCGCGAACTCGCTCAAGAACGAGTCGCGGACCGTGAAGAATCCCTTGGAGTCAAGGCTGGCCAGCGGCACGAACTGCGCTCCATTGTCGTAGTCAATCAGAGCGGCGTGGCGCTGTGAGAACGTGCCGCGACGAGAGTCCTGACCGATCAGACGCACGTTCGCCCCGGATTTCACCAGCGATCCGATGGCCAGTGCCTCACCCATTGACCAATCGACCTCGCCCGCATCGAGCAGCGCACGACGTTGGGCGAACTGACGCTCGAGTTTGGGGTGAATCGTGAAGCCTTCAGGCGCGCGCATGGTGGCCGAGGCGATCTCGACCAGCGTGGCGCGATCGACGCCGGTCTCGGGCGCTGGCGCGTCAATCGGCACTTCGACGAAGGGGATGCCGCGCAACTCGGGAACCGGGACCGTTCGCACTTCGTCGAGCACGCTCTGGAGGCGTTCGTTGAAGTCGTTGAGTGCGACTTCGGCTTCCTCGATCGAGATATCACCACGACGCACCAGCGTCTCGGTGTAGATCTTTCGCACCGAACGCATCTGGTCGATGATCTTGTACATCTGCGGCTGGGTGTAACTCGGGTCGTCGCCCTCGTTGTGGCCGAAGCGCCGGTAACAGACGATGTCGAGCACGACGTCGCGTTTGAACGTTCGACGGTAGTCGTAGGCCAGCCGCGCCGCACGCATGCAGGCCTCGGGGTCATCACCGTTCACGTGGAAGACCGGGGCTTGGATCATTTTGGCGACGTCCGTCGGATAGAAACTCGAACGAGCCGACTCCGGCGCCGTCGTGAAGCCAACCTGATTATTGATCACGATGTGAATCGCGCCACCGATGTGGTATCCCGAAAGCTGACTCATGTTGAGGGTCTCGGCGACCACGCCCTGGCCGGCGAAGGCGGCGTCACCGTGAATCAAAATTGCGAGGTACGGATACTTCTCGATATGCGATTCGACGTTGGTCCCGTCGCTCGGTCGAATGACCAGGTCTTGTTTGGCGCGCACGATGCCCTCGACGACGGGTGAGACCGCTTCGAGGTGCGACGGGTTCGACGCCATCGAGACGTCGATGGTGGCGCCGCGCGGGTTCTTGAACTCACCGCGCGCCCCCTTGTGGTACTTGACGTCCCCACTCCCCTGGACACTCTCCGGATCCAAGTTCCCCTCGAACTCCGAGAAGATGTCGCTATAGGACTTGCCGACGACGTTGGCGAGCACGTTCAAGCGTCCGCGGTGCGCCATTCCGATGACCGCTTCTCTGGTCCCCTCGTCGGCCGCGACGTCGAGGATCGTTTGCAGGGCCACGATGGTCGACTCTCCGCCCTCGAGTCCGAATCGCTTCTGGCCCACGTAGCGCGAATGCAGGAACCGTTCGAAGACTTCGGCTTCGGTCAGCGCCTCGAGCACGCGGTGTTGTTCGTCGACGCTCAGTGCCGAACTCACGCCTTCGACGCGCTGTTGGATCCACCGCTTCTGTTCGGGGTCCATGATATGGCCGTATTCGATGCCCGTCGTGCGACAGTAGGCCTCACGAAGAATTGACAGGATCTCTTCGAGGGTCGCCTGGCTGCGTCCGGCCAGACCGTCGACGACGAATGAGCGCTGAAGGTCCCACATGGTCAACCCGTAGTTCGCGATGTCCAGTTCGGCGTGCAATGGCGGTGACTCTGAGTGCAACGGATCGAGGTGCGCGTTCAGATGACCGCGGACACGGTACATATTGATGAGCTCTTGGACGCGAATCTGCTTCAGGATTCGCTCGGCGTCACCGTCATTCAGCGACGGGTTCCTGTCGGGGGCCCAGCGCGCCGGTTCGTAGGGGATGCCGAGTGCTGAGTACAACTCGTCATAAAAGTCGTGTTGGCCCGTGAGACACTCCGCGACGTACTTCAAGAACAGACCGGACTCGGCCCCTTGAATGATTCGATGGTCGTAGGTCGAAGTGAGCGTCATCACCTTGCCCACCCCCAGTTCGGCGAGCGCCCGCGGGTCGGCCGCTTCGAAGCCGGCCGGCCACCCCAACGCGCCGACGCCAAAGATCGCGCCTTGACCGGCCATGAGTCGGGGCACCGACTGCACGGTGCCGAGAGTTCCGGGGTTCGTGAGCGACACCGTCGCGCCCACGAAGTCGTCAGCGCCGAAACTCGACGAGTGGACCTTGCGCACGAGGTCCTCGTAGGCCAGAAGAAACGCTCGGAAGTCCATCGTGTCCGCGTCCCGAATGACCGGTACCAAAAGATTCCGCGAACCGTCGGATCGCTCGACGTCAACGGCCAGCCCGAGTCCCACGTGCTCGTGCCGTCGTATCCCGGGCGTACCCTTCTTGTCGACGGCTTCAACGAACGACGCGTTCATCGAAGGGATCTGCGCCAAGCCCTTGACGATGGCGAAGGCGATGAAGTGCGTGAAGGAAACTTTGGCGCCGCTCGAACGTGACAGCGATTCATTCAGCGCGGCGCGGTTGATCTCCAGGAGCCTCGCGGACACTGTGCGCACGCTGGTCGCCGTGGGTACCGCCAGGCTGGCCTCCATATTGGCGACGATGCGCGCGGCGGCCCCGCGAAGCGGCGTCGCCTCTTCGTCAATGGTGGGCGGCGCGATGACTGGTGCCGGTGGCGAAGTGGTGGCCACGCTCGGCACGGTGGAGCGCTGGTAGTCAGCGAAGAACTCGCGCCAGCTCTCGGCGACCGAGGTCGGATCGGCCAAGAAACGGTCGTACATGTCGTCGACGAGCCACGCGTTAGGTCCGAATGAGCCTTTGCCCGAACGAGCCGACGATGATTCAGGGGGCGTAGTCACGACTCCAGCCTAGGGGTCAAAAGGCGTTATTCCGATGGTTCGCCACCATCAAAGGGGTAGCGTCGCAACGTGAGTTCTGCCCCCACTCCTCACGGATTGCACTTCGTTGACAATTCGCCAGTACCGGGTCTCGCGGTCGCCGAACGTCGAGTGGAAGATCCCGAAGCCACGATCATCTGCATCCACGGAGGCCTCGATCGAGGTGGCTCCTTCGCCCGGCTCGCGCGACGAACCGAGCGATTCGATTTCGTGACGTACGACCGCCGTGGGTATCAGGGATCGCGAGACCTTGGCCCCCTCGGACTCGAGAACCACGTCAGAGACCTCATCGCCCTCGCCCGTCAAGAAGACGACGAGCGCGCCATCATCCTCTTCGGCCATAGTTACGGCGGGGTCCTCGCCATTGACGCCGCCATCGCCGACGAGACCCTGGCGCGACTCATCATCACCTACGAGGCTCCGCTGCCGTGGATCCTGCGACGCAACGGCACCGGGCAGACATTGGGCGAAGACCCCCAAATTGAGGCTGAGCGGTTCTTTCGTCGCATCGTCTCTGACAGCGCGTGGGAGCGACTCAGCGCGCTCGAGCGCGACTCTCGTCGCCGAGACGGACCGGCGTTGGTGAGCGACCTCGCTAGTTTGCGTGCGCCGTCGCCACCGTTCGACATCGCGTCGCTGAGAGTGCCGACGGTCTTCGTGTACGGCGACATCCTCGCACCGGACTTCTACCGATCGCTCAGTACCGAACTGGCGAGCATCAATCCGAACATCCGAAGTCGTCAGGTCGTGAACGCCGCGCACGGCGCGCACCTTTCGATCCCCGATCAACTCGGCACGCTCATTGGCGAACTGTGGGACGGCGTATGCGCGTCGGCGTAACGGGTTCCTCGGGCTTCATCGGATCGGCGTTGGTCGCGGCACTAGGCGCGCGCGGCGACGACATCGTGCGGTTCGTGCGGCCGGATTCGCCGCGTGCCGGTGACGAATCAATCCGTTGGGATCCCTCACGGGGGCTCGTCGATGAAGACGACGTGCGACGTGTGGGCGCGTTCGACGCGGTCGTGAACCTCGCCGGCGCCGGCATCGCCGATCGACGATGGACCGACGCACGCCAAGAGGTGATCCGACGCTCCCGCGTCGACGCGACGACAACGTTAATCCAACTCCTCAGTGGCCCCACCGGCACGCCGTTCCTGGCGAGCGGTTCGGCGATCGGCATCTACGGTTCTTGCGGCGATCAGTCACTCGATGAGTCATCGCGCGTCGGTGACGACTTCCTCGCTCGGGTGTGCGCCGAGTGGGAACAAGCGACGTCACCATTGGAAGGCACGGGAACGAACGTCGCGCACCTGCGCACCGGGATCGTCATGTCCACGAAGGGAGGCGCGCTGAAGAAGCAGTTGCCACTGTTTCGATGCGGTCTCGGCGGCGTCATGGGATCTGGACGACAGTGGATAAGTCCGATCTCGTTGCGTGATGAGGTGCGCGCGATCCTTTGGCTCATCGATACGCAACCGAGCGGCCCGTTCAATCTCGTCGCTCCGGCGGCTCTGACGAATCGGGCGTTCACGGACGCGCTTGCGCGTCATATGCGCCGTCCCGCGCGATTCAAGGTACCGGCGTGGGCGCTGCGCGTGGCGCTGGGCGCTGACCTCGTTGATGGAGCGATCCTCGCCAGTCAGCGTGTCGTTCCGGCGGCGCTGAGCGAGCGGGGGTTCGAGTTCGAGAGCCCGAGCATTCAATCGATCTTCTCGTCCGCATTCTCCTGACTACCGATCTGTAAAGTCCGGCCAGTATCGTTGACCTGACTCGCTCGTTGCGGGTGCCGTACTTATGGCCATCTCGGTGGCGCGGGCTGAAACCACTATGCACGTCGGACACTCCCTACGCCTCGCCGTCGCCACGCTCTTGGTGGTGGGTGCGGTCGTCGTCGGTGCCTCGGCGTCCGCCACGGTTTCAGCCGAACCATCCGGGACCATTGCCTACGCCGAAGCTCCGGGCGCGAATCCTAACTTCATCTTCCCGTTCCTCGGATGCGCCTACTCCTCGCTGAACAACATCAACCAGTTTCAGATGTTGATGTACCGGCCGCTCTACTGGTTCGGACTCGGCGGTTCCGCCAAAATCCAGACGTCGCTCTCGCTGGCCAATCCGCCAGTCTTCTCCCACGGTGACCGCACCGTCACCATCACGATGAAGGGTTGGCGCTTCGCCGACGGACAGGTCGTCAACGCGCGTTCGGTCATGTTCTTTCTCAACATGTACAAGGCCGATCCGACCGCCTACTGCGGTTACAACGCCGGCTACGGAATTCCGGATCAGGTGAAGAGTGTCGGCGCACACGACGACACGGTTCGCATCAACTTCACGAATTCGGTGAACCCCAACTGGATTCTCGACAACTACCTCTCCGAGATCACGCCCATGCCCGATCGCTGGGACCGGTCGTCGGGCTCGAAAATCTCGAGGTGCGCGAGCGGAACCTTCGGCGCCGCGAGCACCAACGCGGCGTGCAGCGCGGTCGTGGCCTTCCTCACGAAAGAGGGCTCGACGACGTCGACGTTCACCAGCGCTCTGTGGCAGGGCGGCGTCGACGGACCGTGGCGTCTCACGGGCTTCACCGCGGCCGGCGACGCCACCTTCCAACCAAACACGAAATATCGCGGCCCCCAAAAGGCCCAGGTTCGTTTCGTGAAGGAGATCGCGTACACCACGATCCAGGCCGAAGAGAGTGACCTGCTCAATAACAGAATCTCGATCGGATACATCGACCCGAGTGTTCTCACGAGTGCGGCGCCGGCGCCCGGTCAAGTTGGTCAGAATTGGGTCCCGTTGGCGTCGCACTACTCGCTGGTCACCGGCTCGGCGTGGAGCTTTAACTACGCCGCCTACAACTTCACCTCATCAGACCCCAATGGCGCGGCCGTCGATCAGCTCTACATCCGACAGGCGCTTCAGTACGCCGTTGACCAACGGAGTCTCATCGAAAGCGCGGACAAGGGATACGGATCGACAATCGACAGTCCGCTCCCGCCGAACACCCCGAGCGCGCTCAGCAAAGTGATCGCCAATCCCTACCCCTTCAACCTCGCGGCCGCTCGCACGTTGCTCAGCGCACACGGTTGGACGTTGGTGAACGACGTGCAGACCTGCACCGACCCGGGTACCGGCGCGGGTCAGTGCGGCGCGAACATCGCTCAGGGTTACCAACTCAGTTTCAACGTCGTGTGGGCCGCCGGTACGTCCTCGCTCGATCAGACGCTGAGCTCAGAGATCGACAACTGGCAATCGCTCGGGATCTTGATCACGCACAGCACCGACACCTTCAATAACGTCATCAGTGACTGCACCGGCGCGAAACCTTTCGAGATCTGCGCCTGGGGCTACGGATGGTCCTACGTGCCGAGTGACTACCCGTCGGGTGAGTCGTTGTTCTTGCCCGGTGGCGACTTCAACGTGGGCACCTACGCCAATGCTCAGATGTCGTCGCTGATCAAAGGAAGTATCTACGGGACGTCGAATCTGAGCGCGTACGCCACCTTCGCCGCGCAGCAACTGCCCGTGCTCTATCAGCCCCAAGCGAATTCACTTATCGAAGACGCTCGATCGCTCAAGAGTCCCATCGGATTCACCCCGAATCCGCTGGGTGACTTCACGCCGGAATACCTTCACTACTAGTTCTCGACATCGCAAACTTCGACGCCACCCTTGCGGCCGAGGTCGCTTCGGCGGGTTCGCGACCCTCACTGATGCGCGTCTCGTATCTTTGTACGGGCCCAAACGACCATCAATCAGGGGTTTCGACGACAAATCCCGAAATCGCGGCATTTCCGCATTATTAACGGCGTGAGAACTCCCGAGAAATTGTCATTTTTCGCTTGGGGTGCACATTCTCCGCCTCATTTTTGCGGATACAGTTGCCACTAATCCATGTGTGATGGAATGACAAATTAAATGTGACCACTTCGGTGGTACTGGGAGGATATTAAATATGCATTTTGGACGCAAACTTCGACTAGCGGTTACGGTGGGCCTTTCGGCCTGCGCGCTCTCGCTAGGTCTCATTGCTCCGACAGTGAGTGGTGCGAGCGCCGCTTCTGGAACTCTAACGTTCGCAGAAGGTGCTGGCGCTAATCCAAACTGGATCTTCCCCTTTGAATCTTGCCAGTACTGTTCGGTGGACAACATCAACCAGTTCCAGGACGAGATGTTCCGACCTCTCTATTGGTTCGGAATTGGCGGAAGTGTCACGCTCGTTCCTTCGCTTTCGTTGGCGAAGCTCCCCGTGTATTCGAACGGTAACAAGAGGGTGACCATCGTGACCAAGGGCTGGAAGTTCTCTTCGGGCCAGACGGTCAACGCCCAATCGGTGATGTTCTTCTTGAACATGTACAAGGCGCTGCCGGCTGACTTCTGGGGCTACAACCCGGGTTACGGCATCCCCGACCAGGTCACGAACATCGTTGGCCACAAAAACACGGTCACGATCAACTTCAAGGTAGCCGTGAACCCGCTGTGGATCACGAACAACTACCTCGACCAGATCACTCCATTCCCTGACACCTGGGACGTTACGTCCTCGGGCCAGAAGTCCTCGTGTGCCACTGGCGCCTACGGCGCCGCGTCGACGAAAGTCGCCTGCACGAACGTCTACAACTACCTGAACAACCTCTCGAGTCAGACCAAGAGTTACACCGGGAAGCTTTGGCAGAGTGGTGACACCGGTCCTTGGAAGTTGACGTCATTCGACAACTTGGGCAACCTGACGTTCCAGCCGAACACGAAGTACAGCGGTCCGGTGAAGCCGAAGATCAAGTACGTGAAGGAAGTTGCCTACACGACGACGCAGGCCGAAGAGAACGACCTCCAGGCCGGCAAGATCGACCTCGGATTCGTTGACCCGGGGGTTCTCACCTCACCGGCGCCCGCGCCAGGAAAGGTCGGAGCGAACTGGGGCAACCTGGCGAGCCGTTACAACCTTCAGACCGGCATCATCTGGGGCTTCAACTACGCGCCGTTCAACTTCAGTACGAAGGACCCCAAGGTTGACGCCGTGAACCAGTTGTACATCCGTCAGGCGCTCCAAGAGGCAACGGACCAGACCGGCGTCATCACGAACGTCTTCAAGGGCTACGGCTTCCCGTCCTACACGGCGCTTCCGGCGATCGTCCCGTCGGCCTTGTCCGGGAAAGTGACCAATCCGTATCCGTTCAGCCTCACGACCGCCGAGGGGCTGTTGACCTCGCACGGTTGGACCATGCAAGGCGGCGTTATGACCTGCACGAGTCCGGGCACTGGCGCAACCCAGTGTGGCGCGAACATCACGCAGGGTTACACGTTGAACTTCAAGTTGGTCTACGCGAGCGGTTCGCCCGCACTGACCACCGAGATCACCGCGGAAGTCGCTGACTGGGCGAAGATCGGCATCGTGGTCGGTACCTCGACCGAGTCGTTCAACAGCGTCATCGGTGACTGCTCCAGCGGATCTGGTTTCCAGCTCTGCATGTGGGGCGGCGGATGGACCTTCGTCCCGAACTACGACCCAACCGGTGAGACGCTCTTCGCCGTGGGTGGTGGGTTCAACGTCGGTGACTACAACAGTCCGACCATGACTGCTGACATCCACGCGACTGACTTCGGTCACTCGAACTTGACGGCCTACGCGACGTACGCCGCGCAGAACCTGCCGGTCATCTACGAGCCAGAGGCGACGCCGACGGCTGAGACCATCAAGACGTTGCGCAGCAAGATCGGTTGGGTTGGCAGCCCGATCCTGAACTTCATGCCGGAGTACTACTACTGGTAGAGATTCCTTTGGACTGCAAAGTCTATTCAAAAAAGGGCCCCCGAAAGGGGGCCCTTTTTTTGATCCGTGGGAGGAGCGACTCCTTCATTCCTCGGGGCCGGTGCCAATATTTCGCGGTATTCGCGCTGGTAGACTTCCCACGTGTTCGCCTACGTCGTTCGAAGAATCATTCAATCGTTCTTCGTTCTCATCATCGTGATGCTGCTCACATTCAGCCTCCCGTACTTCGAGGTCCACGGCATCCGCGCTCCGGCTTACGTCGTGCTCGGCACGAAAGCGACACCGTACAATGTTGCGATCTGGGCCAAAGAGCACGGTATGGATCAGTCATATTTCGTACGATTCTGGCAGTACGCCTCCCAGGTCCTGTTCCACTTCAATCTCGGTCGGTCGTATAAGGAGAATTCGTCGGTCTGGGGCATCATCAGCCTCTACGTGCCTCGCACCATTTGGCTGGCCGCGGTCTCGCTGATGCTCACCACCATCATCGCCATTCCTCTCGGGATCTATCAGGCCTCTCGGCGCAACAGTGTCGGTGACTACACCGCCACCGGCGTCGCCTTCGTCCTCTACGCGATGCCGTCGTTCCTCCTCTGCATGCTGCTGCTCGACGCGTTCAGCTTCCACTGGCCGCACCTGCCCAACTCACCGCCCCAAGGCGTCGAGGCGTGGGCCATGTTCACGAGCCCCGCGGGATTCATCCTTCCCGTCGCTGCCTTGACCATGCTCTCAGTGGCGGGGCTCAGCCGCTACATGCGCGGGACCGTGCTCGAGGTCCTCGTCCAGGACTACGTGCGCACGGCGAAGGCGAAGGGCTGCTCTAGTCGCCGAACGCTCTTCAAGCACGCCTTCCGCAACGCCCTGGGTCCGATCATCGTCCTGTTGGGACTTTCAATTCCGGCCCTTCTCGGTGGCGCGCTGATTATTGAAAGCGTCTTCAACTACGCGGGTCTGGGTATCCAAACCGTCTTCGCGGCGACCAACCTCGACGTGCCGACCGTGCTCGGCATCACGCTGCTGGTGGCGATTCTGACCTTGCTGGGCAACCTTCTCGCGGACATCGCCTTGGGCCTCGTCAATCCGCGAATTCGAATCGAAGGCACTAAAGCGTGACCGATCTACGCGAGCGCGTCTCCCCGCCCGAACCGCCCGAACCGCCCGAATTGCCGGTCTCGTTGTCGGTGGACGACCAGATTGTCCCCATGTGGCGCCAGCGACTACGCATCTTTTTCCACAACAAGTTGGCGATTGTGTCGGTCGCCTTCCTATTCATCGCCATCGCGGCGTGTTTCCTCGTTCCGATGCTTCATCCGACGAACCAGACCGACCAAGCCGCCACGTTCGGTCAGCCATGGAACGCCGCGCCGTCGATTCACCATTGGCTCGGCACCGACAGCTCCGGATTCGACGAATTGGGCCGCATCTTTTACGGCGGTGAGTACTCACTCACGCTGGGATTCCTAGCCGGCTTCATCACGATTGTCGTGGGCACCACCTACGGGATGATCTCGGGCTTCGTCGGCGGCATCACCGACACCGTCATGATGCGAATCATTGACGCCTTCTTGTCGATCCCCTACATCTTCCTCTTGATCACGCTGATCTCGATCTTCAACCGATCGACGGTATTTCTGATCTGCATCATCGGCTTCACCCTGTGGTGGGGTAACGCCCGCATCATCCGAGGTGACGCGTTGCTCATACGCAACCTCGAGTATTCTCAAGCGGCGACGGCCATGGGCGCGCGCAAGTGGCACATCATTCGCCGCCACGTCTTCCCCAACTCGATCAGCAACATCGTGACCGTGGCGACCTTCTCGGTCGCTGATGCGATCCTGTTCCTTTCGGCCCTCGGCTTCCTCGGGCTAGGTATTCAAGCGCCCCAGACCGACTGGGGCACGATGCTCCAGGCCGGCACCTCGCAGATCCAGAACGGATTCTGGTGGGAGATCTACCCCCTCGCGCTGGTCTTCATCGCGGTCGTGGTGTCAATCAACTACATCGGTGACGCGCTGCGCGACTGCTTCGAAGTGCGACTCCTCGAGCGCTAGGTCGTTCAAGAGACGCCTCGCCAGACACCAATCATCGCGCTGAAGTAATTAGACCCGAGCGGCGATGGTCACGGGCGTCTGCAGCGGGAAGTGGCACGCGGCCTGCTGGTTCGGCCCAAAGTCCCGGAACGGGGGCTCTTCGTTGGCACAAATGTCCTGGGCGTAATCGCAACGCGTTCGAAAGCGACAGCCGGAGGGCGGATTGACCGCCGAGGGCAGTTCCCCGGTGACTTGCTTGCCGCGGCGCGACCTCGCCTCGACCGGGTCCGGCACGGGTACCGCGTTGAGCAGGCCCTTCGTGTAGGGGTGGGCCGAGTGGCGAAAGACCGATTCGGCGTCACCGATCTCGACGATCTTGCCGAGGTACATGACGCCAATCGTGTCGGCCATGTAATAGACGACCGCGAGGTCGTGGCTGACCATGATGTACGAGAGGTTG
>Ga0208357_1002449_pt1 | contig 12274 bp, 14 predicted proteins | sample NGESurdeep092012_6_FD_184487 | JGI IMG/M metagenome (GOLD analysis project Ga0208357, IMG submission 184487) | Arctic peat soil microbial communities from Barrow, Alaska - NGEE Surface sample F52-2 deep-092012 (SPAdes) | ecosystem: Environmental > Terrestrial > Soil > Wetlands > Peat ... | reverse complement strand
TAGTCGGTTAGGAAATGCCAGGATCTCCCCATCCCAGGCGTGTGCTTATACCCAGGGAGAGCGACGATCGGTGAGACATAGCGCGCGTCGTCTCGCGCAGTCCACATACGATCTGTCGGAACGTCGAGCGGCGTAAAGCGCAACCACTCTGATCCAGGCGTGCAATCATTGTTCCAATAGAGCCGCGGGTGATCCATCAGGATCGAGATGCCGCTTCGCATGAGCAGAAAGAGAAAGAACAGATTCGCGAAATGTGTCCATCGAATCCAGATCGGGAAGCCGCGCGCGATGCCGTGCGCTCCGATCGTAATGCTGTTGACCGGCGTTGATGTAGAATGCATTCCGAACGTGAGCACTTGGAGCCATGCGAGGAGGATCGGCAGGCCAACGATGATTACTAGCCATATCACGGAGGGCCGCGATAGAACCGCGACCACGCGTCGATCATCAGGTATATGAACCTTACGATGCGCTTCATCAAAATGGGGCATTATGCGATAGGCTGCGCTTCAATCAATGCGCGGCTCTGGGTCGATCGTTGATATCGGGAGGGCGGCCGCATGCACCTTACTGTGGGGCGATTCGTAGAAACCGATCATCCCCGTCGGGGGGTCTGGTTGTCGCAACCGAACCGTAGCGTGAGAATTGCGACGTCGTCGAATGAGGCACGCGAAAGGACCGCACTCCGTATGGCTTGCGCGGCGTTCTCTGCCGTGGCAACATCAGGTCTCACATGTCACTCATAAAACAAGTATACAACACCGTGTATAGTACCGTACCACACACCCCGACACGCGCTACCGATCGGTGTCCGCTTGGTCGTCGCGAATCGCGCGTATCCGAAGAGCCAGAGTGCCAGGTCCGCATAGGATAGCGCCCGATCCGAAGCATGATGTGAGCGGCAGCGTAAGGCCCAACACCCGGCAATGCAAGCAGGCGCTCTTCGCAAGCCAACAAGGCGGGCGCACTCAACAACGTCCGTAACGACGTTGCGATGGTCTACGCGGCGAACGGGCCGACCATCATCTCCGCATTTGCGTACGACCATACTGATACCCGTTGGATGCCCGATAACACCCGCCAAGTGCTGATGGCGAAACTCGCAAAGACCATCGCCGACTCCTGGAGGTAGCTGGCGATTACGTCACCGTCAGCAGCACCGTTCAATCCGAGAGTTTTCTGAGCGCGGAACCTTTATGCATCGCAACGTGATCGGTCTTATCGCTCTTGATCTCGTATTGCGGCTCATCCTTGCTGGCATGAACCGTGTATCCCTTGAATTGGATCGCGGATGTAACCACTTTCGTGATCGTACCACTAACGCGCCCGGCTTCCGAATTCCAACTGACATGGTCGCCTTTACCTAAATGGTTGGCCACTTTATCTCCAATCATGACGCAGGGGCGTCGGAAGGATGTTCTTCGCGAAAATGAATTCCACGCAGCCGACCAAGCAGGAGATGGAAGTACAGCATTCCTCGCAGATCGCCGAGCACTTCGAGGATTTCTTCTAGGTCGATGTTCGGGTTGCCGGAGAGTGTTTTGATGCCTTGCGCAACGCCGGAATCGCCGGCGGGAAAAACATCGAGACGACCGAACCCTCGGAGCAAGATGTTCGCTGCAGTCCAGCGGCCAATCCCGGTGATAGCTCGGAGTTTCAAGGCGGCCTCATCGGTCGAAACAAGCTTGATCGCTTCCGAAGTGATCGCGCGCGAAACAATCGCTGCAGCGGCGTTCTTCAAATACGTTGTTTTTTGACGACTCAATCCGAGACCTTGCATCAGCGTGCCATCGGCGCGGTGAATCGCGTCAGCGGTTGGAAATGGATAGAGGCTAACCCCGTCATGTGCGATTGGTTTGGAAAACCGCTCGACAAAACGCTGCATTATCGCCGCGGCCGCGACGATGCTGAGTTGTTGAAAGATGATCCCATGACACAAGGCCTCCCAGAGTTTGGGATAACGCGGCGGTTTTAAGCCGCGGAGCTCGTTTGCGAGACGTTCGAGCCACGGCAAAGACTTTGTCCGCTCGTACCAACCTTGCAGATCGACCTCGGTCCCGAGCATCGTCGCGACGGTCTGCACGTGGATTTGAGGGTCATGTCCCATAATGCGGATGTCAAGCGCCTCCGGGCTGACCTGTCGTACCTCGACGACGCTCGGGCCGCCCGGATGATGCAGGGCTCGAAGGTACGGGGCGCCGGGCATCATGACGTCAACGATATTGCTGGGCACGCGGCGCAACGCAACCACCGTAAGGTCCAGTCGATAAGGCGGTCGTACCGGCAACGTCGTGCGTAATGAACTGTCAACGATCAACATGCTATCATGCGAATTTAGTAACCGGTGTATTCCTCGCTTTCCGATCTTTGCATCTACATTCTGTACCCGATAAGTACCGCTTCGCTTTCAGTTTACGATGCCGTTTCGCTGGCCTTACGGGCGCTTGCTTGCAAAGACTTCGTCGACGCCTGTCGGGGGGTTTCAATTTGATTTCCTAACGGGTATCATCGTTGCAACGAGGCTTGCTTTCCTTAACGACGGGAGCGTATGGCTTGGGCGATTCCCAGACGATAGGCGCCGCGACGAACCAGGGCGGTTCGTTGCGTCCGCTGGCAATTCGCGCCCATCCGCTCGTGTTCGGCGTCGTCTTGTTCCTGGCATCCGAACTGATGTTTTTCGCCGGCCTGTTCGCGGCGTACTTTGATTTACGCAGTCAAACCGCGATCTGGCCGCCGCCCGACGTGCATCTGAACGTCCTCGAATCGGGGATCGGAACGCTGTTCTTGGCCTATTCCAGCGGCGCGATGTTGCTGTTTACCGGCGCGCTGTCACGCGATAACGTGCGCGGAGCGCGCGCGTGGTTAGGATCGGCTATCGTGGCGGGCATCGTGTTTCTCATGCTTGCGATGCATGGCTGGAGCCAGAACACGTTTAGCATCTCTTCGCATGCCTATGGGTCGGTCTTCTATGCGATGACCGGCTTTCACGCCCTGCACGTCGCGGTTGGGCTTCTGCTGCTGGCCGCATTGCTCGTGTGGCTGCGCAGCCCGGCGCTGACGGCCGGTCATCGCGCCGGCGCCGAGGCGATCGGGTACTACTGGCACTTCGTCTTTGTCGTTTGGGTAGGAATATGGGGAACGATCTACCTCGTGCGATAATGGCTCGCGGCAAGATGATCGCGATTCCCTTCGCACTATCGGTGCTCGGCAGCGTATGGTTTGCCGCCGCCTACGCGTTGCACGCCGGCCCGCAATTCGAAGGACTTGGCCTGTTCGTCGCGCTGGCCGGCTTGGCGTTGGGTATCGTGCTATGGGCGCAGTTTGCAATGCCGCACGAGCAAGTTGTAGACGTCCGGGATACCTACCCATCGCTTCAGAACGAGCGCCTAGCTGCCGAACGTGCGCTCGAATACGGCGCCGATGAACTTGGTCGTCGCGGGTTTCTCGAAACATTCGCGATCGCTGCGATTGGTGCTCTGGGAATTGCGGCGCTGTTTCCGCTTCGTTCCCTGGGGCCGGCGTTCGGGGCGGGAATGTACCAAACGAAGTGGCGCCGCGGCGCCCGATTGGTAAGCGCCGACGGTGTCGTGATTCGGTCGGATGACCTCGCGGTCGGCTCGATGCTGACGGTTTTTCCGGAGGGTAACGTCGGGGACGCTTCTTCGCAGACGGTGCTGTTGCGCGTCCCACCCAACGTGTTGCAGGTTGCAGCCGGCCGCAAAGATTGGTCGCCGCAGGGATACGTTGCGTTTTCAAAAGTCTGCACGCATGCCGGCTGCCCGGTGGGCCTCTATCGCGCGTCCGCGTACGAACTGCTCTGCCCTTGTCATCAATCGGTGTTCGACGTTACGAAAGCCGCGTTGCCAATTTCGGGGCCCGCCGCACGGGCATTGCCACAGTTGCCGCTGCAAATCGCCGCAGACGGATCGCTTGAAGCCCGCAGCGACTACACGGAGCCGATCGGCCCGGGTTTTTGGGAACGAGCGTGATCCGTCGCCTCGTTCTTGCACTCGACGATCGCCTGGGAACCGCGCACTTCATGCGCAAAGCGTTGCGCAAGGCGTTTCCCGATCACTGGTCGTTCATGCTGGGTGAAGTCGCGCTCTACTGTTTTATCGTCTTGCTTGCGACGGGAACCTACCTCGGCTTCTTCTTCGACGCGTCTTCGCAGCCGCTCACCTACAACGGGTCGTACGCGGCGCTGCACGGAACGGTGATGTCGGCGGCGTATGCGTCGGTCGTTCGTCTATCGCTCGAGACGCGGGCGGGACTGCTTCTGCGACAGATCCATCACTGGGCCGCGCTCGTTTTCGTTTGTGCCATCACCGTTCATATGTGCCGCGTTTTCTTTACCGGCGCGTTCAGGCGGCCGCGCGAACTCAACTGGATCGTCGGATTGATTCTGCTCATCCTTGCATTGGGCGCAGGCTTTACCGGATACTCGCTGCCCGACGACCTGCTTTCGGGAACCGGTTTACGGATCGCGTACTCCGTTCTCATCTCCGTGCCGCTCGTCGGCCGAGACCTGGCGTTTTTGTTCTTCGGCGGTAATTTCCCCGCCACGCAGACGATCCCGCGCCTCTTCTTTGCACACGTTCTGATCTTGCCCGCACTTTTGGTCGGCGTTATGACATTGCATCTCGCGATGATCTGGCGGCAAAAACACACGCAGTTCCGCGCCCCGGGACGAACCGAGTACAACGTGGTCGGGTCGCCCCTCTGGCCGAACTACGCGATGAAGTCGATCGGGCTGCTGTTCGCGGTGGCCGCCATCCTGACGGCCCTGGGCGCATTCTTTCAAATCAATCCCATCTGGCTCTATGGCCCATACCAACCCGCCAACGTTAGCGCGCCCGCGCAGCCCGACTGGTATATCGGCTGGCTGGAAGGTGCATTGCGGCTGGGACCAGCGTGGAGCTGGCAGATCTTCGGCCACACGATCCCCGCGCCGTTCTTCGCCGGTGTGCTGCTTCCGGGCGCCTTTTTTGCTCTGCTCTTCGTATGGCCGTTCTTGGAACGGCGCATAACCCGGGACGGTACCTCGCACCAACTGTTGGATCATCCGTCGGATGTGCCGTGGCGCACCGGCGTCGGCGCGGCCGTCCTAGCCTTTGCCATCGTGCTGACGTTCGCCGGCGGCGACGACGTCTTGGCAAAGATTGTGGGCATCTCGGTCGAGGCCCTGGCGGCACTTTTTCGCGTGCTGCTGGTCGTGTTGCCGCTGTTAGTCGGGCTGCTCGCTTTTGAGTTTGCGCGCGAGATCGGTATCCGTCGCAACGCCTCGCCGACCCCGGATACCAGGCTGGTGATTTCTCGGACGGCTGCCGGCGGCTTCGTGGAGCAGCCGCTCGAGAACGAGACGCCGCAGTGAACTACGGAACGCTCGTCTTGCTCCTGTTCGGCACGGCGTTGTTCTACTGGATGGTGAACCGATACAACGCCTCGCGGTCCCGGCACTTCGGTCGTGGTCACATCGCGGCGTTTGTGTTGGCTATTGCAGCGCTGTACGCCGCGCTCGAACCGCCGCTCGAACCGCGAGCGGATGGGTCGTTTCTCGCGCATATGGCGCAGCACATGCTGCTGGTCTACGTGGCGGCACCGCTGTTCTTGCTTGCGGCCCCAATGATGCTTGCGCTTGGCGCGCTCGGGAAGCGCCGCGCACGGCTGCTCGGACGGTTCTTGAGCGGAGGTCTGTGGCGCGCGCTGACATTTCCGGTCTTTACCTGGCTCTTTTTTACCGTGGTCATGTGGGGCGCCCACTTCTCCGCGCTGTACCAGCTTGCGCTGACGTACCCCGCAGTTCACATCCTCGAGCACGTTCTGTTTTTTGTGTCGGCGCTGCTCTTCTGGCAGGCCATTATTCAGATCGGGCCGGTGTCCTGGCCGATGAATTTTCCGCTGCGCGTCGTGTACGTCTTTTTGGCGATGCCGCAGAGCGCGTTTCTTGGGCTCGCGCTGTACCAAACGCGTCTTCCTCTCTACCCGCAATACGTCATGACCCAGGGTGGGGTGGCCGCGGCGCTGGCCGATCAACACGCCGGTGGCGAACTGATGTGGATCGCCGGCGGCTTTCTCATGTTCGCGGTGTTCATGATCGTGGTTGCGATGTGGGGAAGCTACGAGCGCCGCGTGGGCGAACAACTCGACGCGCAGTTCGACGAACGCGACGCACGCGCCGCGCGCAACGCGTCCATCCGGAGGGGCGTAGTTACGGGCGCCGTATGCGCGTTCGCGATCCTTGCGGCGACGACGCGCGCGCAAGCCGCACCGGCGACAAGCGGGTCCAATCTATACGCCATCCATTGCTCGTCATGTCACGGCGCCAATCTGCGAGGTTCGGTCAACGCGCCCAGCCTGCTCGATGTCAGCACCAACGCGATGGAGTTCTATCTCACCACCGGGCGAATGCCGGCCATCGTTCCCTACGAACAGAACCAGCGTCGGACGCCGGCGCTCTCTCCCGGGCAAATCGACGCGCTGGTCGCCTACGTGATGTCGCGCTCGCATGGAAGCACCGCCGTGACGCTTGTCGATAACACCGGCGACATGGCTCACGGACGCGCGCTGTTCATCGCGAACTGCTCAGCTTGCCACGGCGCCACCGCCCAGGGTGGATCGGTGGGCTACGGCTGGATCGCGCCCGCGCTCGATCGCGCTACCGTTACCCAAGTTGCCGAGGCGATTCGCGTTGGGCCCGGGGTGATGCCGCGATTCGATCCCCATACGCTCTCCAATGGTGATGTCAACGATATCGTTCGCTATGTGAACGTTCTACAAACGGACGTGCCCAACGTGGGCGGTCTGGCGCTGGGCGGTTTGGGCGCGGTCGCCGAAGGGCTCGTCGCTTGGGTCGTCGGCATGGGCGCGCTCCTGGCCATCGTACGACTGATCGGCAGCAATGAATAGCGCGCGTGCTCGACTCTTGTTCGGTAGCGGACTGTTGCTTTCCACCGCCGGGTGCGGCGTGTACGCCCTGCCGCGCGGCGCAACCACGCAGGCGTTGGTGATGCACCAGGATTGGACGGTGTTCACGTTGGCCGGGTCGTTCGTCGCGATCGTCGTGTTTGCCCTGATCCTCTTTCCGCTGGTCGTCTGGCGTCGGCGCGGCGACGAGTATCCCCCTCAATTCCGGCGGAATAACAAACTTGAAATCACCTACACGATCATCCCGTTGCTGATGGTGATCGGGCTGTTTGCGGTGACCTATCACAACGACATCATCGTCGAACACTTGACCGCGCACCCGCAGAACACGATCGATGTAACGGCGTTTCGCTGGTCGTGGCTTTTTCACTATCCCGGAACGGCCATCAACATCGCGGGCACGCCGCAGGCCGCTCCGCAAATGGTCTTGCCGATAGGCGAGACGACGCGTATCAATCTCACGTCAGTCGACGTGAATCACGCCTTCTGGATCCCCGCGTTTCTCTTCAAGCGCGACGCCATTGCCGGGGTCGACAACTCATTCGACCTGTTTCCCACGCGCATGGGTCTCTATCGAGGTCGCTGCGCGGAGTTTTGCGGCCTCGATCACGCTCTGATGACCTTCACCGTCCGCGTCGTTTCTCAAGAGGATTACGCGCGCTGGCTGCGCGCCGGCGGTCCGGCAAAGGTTTCCGCGAAAGGGGCCTCATCGTGAGCACGGCTGCAACCGCCGTTCCCAATCCGGCGTCGCGCCGCGGCATCATTGAGTGGCTGACGTCGACCGATCACAAACACATCGGCATCCTGTACATGTGCACCAGCGTGTTCTACTTCTTCGTGGCCGGCCTATTGGCGATGGTCATTCGGGCGCAGCTGGCGCAACCGGGATTGACGCTCGTCGGACCGCATGCATACAACCAAATATTCACCCTCCACGGAACGGCCATGATCTTCCTCTTCGTCGTGCCGTTTGCGCTAGGGCTAGCGAACTTTCTCATTCCTCTGCAAATCGGCGCGCCCGACATGGCGTTTCCGCGCTTGAACGCGTTCACGTACTGGATATTCTTTTTCGGCGGGCTAACCATCTTTAGCGGTGCGTTCGTCAATGGCGGGGCTGCGGCAAGTGGATGGTTCGCCTACGCGCCGCTCTCCGAAATTCGCATCTCTACAGGCGGCGGCCAGGATCTTTGGATCATCGGGCTGCTCATGACCAGCGTCTCGGGCATTCTGGCGGCCGTCAACTTTATCACGACCACCTTTCTTTACCGCGCGCCCGGCATGACGATGTGGCGCCTGCCGATTTTTACCTGGGAGATGATCGCCACATCGCTTTTGATTCTTATGGCGTTCCCATCCTTGGCTGCGGTTCTAGCATTGCTCTTCATTGACCGGCACTTCGGAGGTCAATTCTTCAACGCGAGCGCCGGCGGGAGCCCGGTGCTCTATCAGCATTTGTTCTGGTTTTTCGGACATCCGGAAGTGTACATTATGATCTTGCCGTACTTCGGCGTGATCAGCGAAATCATCCCCGTGTTTTCGCGGAAGCCGATCTTCGGCTACACCGGGCTCGTCCTCTCCGCGTTTGCGATCGCCGGGTTGTCGATGGGAGTGTGGGCGCATCACATGTTTACGACAGGCGTCGTCTCCAATGGGTTCTTCGCTGCCGTTTCGTTTCTCATCGCCGTACCCACCGGGATCAAGTTTTTCAACTGGGTGGGCACGATGTGGCGCGGTTCGCTGCTCCTTACGACGCCCATGCTGTTCGCGATCGGCTTTATGCTCAATTTCCTCATCGGAGGCATTACCGGCGTCATGGTGGCCTCGCCGCCTATCGACTACCAAGTTGAAGACAGTTATTTCCTGGTCGCCCACTTTCACTACGTCTTGGGCGGCGGCAGCCTGTTTGCAATCTTCGGCGCGATCTACTTTTGGTTCCCCAAAGTATTCGGCAAACTGCTCTCTGAACGGCGCGGTAAGTGGTGCTTCTGGCTGCTGTTTGTCGGCTTCAACACAACCTTCTTCGTGATGCAGTTTCTGGGCGCCATGGGGATGCCGCGGCGCGTCTACACCTACCAAAACCTGCCGGGTTGGGGAAACTTGAATTTGATCGCCAGCATCGGAGCACTGATCATGGCAGCCGGGGTGCTGGTCTTCGTGTGGGACGTTATCGCCTCGTCGATCTCCCGCACGCGCGCGAGCGACGATCCATGGGGCGGATACAGTCTGGAGTGGTGGGCGACGTCTCCGCCGCCCGAATACAACTTTACCTCGCTGCCGCCGATTCGTTCGGAGCGACCGGTGTTCGACGCGAAGCATCCCGATTTGGCGAGGTTATCTCAAAAATGATCAATGGCCGTCGTCTATTCGTTTCCTCCGCGGTCTTCGGGATCGTCATCGCGGTGGTCTATTGGTTCAGTACGCACAATCCGGATGGCACGATTTTGCTGGGGCTCATGGCAACCGCCCTCGTCTTTGCGGCTGGGTTCATGTTTTTCGCGGAGCGGGAAGCATGCTTGGTCGGGGATCGCGACGATGCGTTGCCGGCGCAGGCCGCGGGCGAACGCCTGGGCGTTTTCACCGTCGCATCGTCTTGGCCGATCGCCATCGCGTTCGGAGCGTTTCTGCTGTTGCTCGGCATGGTCGTGCTTCCGGCCTTGGCAGCGTTCGGTCTCGTGGTGATGATCGTTTCGATCCTCGGTCTGGGCCGAGAAAGCCGCTGATGCGCCCGATCGCCGCGTTTGCCTTGTTTTGGGCCGTTGTCACCGCGGGCATCTGGGCACTCGTCGGCTGCACGACCAACGCCTCGAGCACGTCGACGGTCGTTCAGACGAAGCGCACCTACCGCAACCTGGACATCGCGCACGGCGCCCGGCTTTTTTCGGCCAACTGCGCGCGCTGCCATGGCGCGACCGGCCGCGAAGGCGGCTTCGGCCCCTCACTTTCGCACGAAGATCGCAAAATGGACTTGGACACCGCCATTGCCTGGATCGAGAAACCGTTGCCGCCGATGCCCGCCCTTTACCCCTCACCGCTGAACGCTCACGATGTTGCCGACGTAGCCGCGTACGTGCGGTCGCTCTAATCTGTTTTGAGCTCATTGTGATTTGGCCGCGAGTGCGTGCCGTGAATCAGCGCGAGCGTTTGATCGATCTTGGCGGTGTCCGTTAGAACCTCGAAGGACAGATCGTACGAACGGCTCTCGTCCGGGTCCAAAAACGGCAACGTGCCGTCCACGCCGGCCTGTATGCGCCCCTCGATGGTTGGACTGTTGGCCGGCTCGATGCCCATCACATAGGTTGTGGTTCCCAGCATCCGCCAGGTAAAGAGCGCCGGCAACTGCGCCGGATCGTAGGTCGTCACCAGCGCCATTCCGCCTTGGTTCCCTAGCGTCCGATTGACCATCATCGCTCGTGCCAGCCCATCATCGCACGCGGCGGGCTCGTGAATGAAGACCTGTTCGGCGAACTGCGCGTCGGGCTGGCCGCCACGATTCCATCGCTCGAGCCCGCGCTGGGCCGCCTCGTCGCGGGCGCGCATCGAGCGATGTGACACTTCCAAACTCGCGTCCGCGTCCAACAGCGGAAACCCCATATTACAATGGTACAATATCATGTGCGGACGCCTCGTACCGCCGCGATTGGTCACCACATCGTTGACGGTCAGGCGATTCGTGCCCAGTTCAACCCGTAATCTGCGCTCCAGGGAAAAGTTCGCGCCGAACATCTGGGCTTCATCAATCGTTCCACAGAGCTCGTAGAAACAGTCATCTCCCTTCCACGACGCTCTACTCGTCACGTTTCGCGCCGGCAGATGATTCACCCGACCGTGCATTCCGAACGTTCCGAAATCGTCGGTGCCGCCCGGACCGAAGTTTCCCAATCCGCACGTGGTGAACAACCCGCCGAAAAAGTTTTGTTCGAAACTTCCGTTGTCGGCGGGCTGATAATATTGCGGCGCGGCCACCCCTCCCGGCCCATGCCAGACCAGCGGGATGCCGTTACATTCCAGCGCGCACACGTCCAAGGCTCGATCGGCGACGCTGATGAAGCGTAAACCGGCGCCGCTACGTACGTCAAACGCGCGAACGCCCTGCGCGCGTCCGTCGTCGAACCGATATGCGCAAACCCCGGCGACCTGATCCAAACGGCCGACGCGCCCGGCCAGTTCGGCAGCCGTGTAATCTCGCCCAAAAAGCCGCGGCAACTAGAACTCCCACAGGGCGGCTCGCGTCCACGCACCGCCGCATCCTTGGAGTTTCACCGGTGCGGCGACGAACATGCGCTGCCGACCGTCCATCACCTCGTCGGGAAAGTAGAGTTCTTCAACGATAAACTTGCCGTTGCCCAACAGAATCCGATGGGGCGGTCCGGATTTTTGCGGATCGTTGTAGCCGCCCAAACTGACCGCGTCGATACCGACCCCTTTGACGCCGCGGTCGACCAGAAGCTGGGCCGCCCCGCCGCTTAGGTAAACATACTCCGTTAAGAACTCCCTGGAGTTCGACCGTCGCCGGCCGCCGCCCGTATTGAGCAGCACGATATCGCCAACGTTGATCCGATCGATGTAGCGTTCGATATCAGTACGAGAGATCGCCGAACTCATGGGCTTCTCGCGCAGGTCTAAGATTACGGCGTTCCCGACGTACGTCTCCAGCGGTATCCGGTCGATGGTTTCCCCGTCGTCGAAGAAATGATACGGTGCGTCGCAATGGGTTCCGGTGTGGGTGCTGATTTGGACGATTTCCTTGTTCACGCCTTGGACGGCCACGGTATAGAAGAGCGCGATGTGCGCGGGGCGGGGATTCTCGTCGGGGTATTGCGGGCAGTTCGTGAAGACGGGCTGGCTGAGATCGTAGATTCGCTTAGGAATCATGATTCGCTGGCGTCCCAGATACGGACGAACGCGGCCGTATTGCCGCTGACGACCGTATCGAGGTCGGCCCGCCAAATCGAATCGGGCAACGACTCATCGGAAAAAATCTCCAAGACGTAAGGCCCGTTGTATCCAACCTCGCGCGCGGTTTTCATGATCGCAGCATTGTCGATGGTTCCCTCACCCAGACTGATACGATCGGCGCCCGAACGAGGCCGATGCCAATCGCTGATCTGGACCAGAAATATGCGGCCCGCGCAGGCGCGAATGACGTCGTGGAGCTTGGGGGTTTGAAAGACGTTCCACGTATCTAGACACAACCCAAGGGCCGGATGGTCGATCGTTTGCACCAACTCAAGCGCTTGATCCAATCCCCACAACGCCGTATCCGTGTTCAGCAACACGGGGTTGAGCGGTTCGAAGGCCAAGCGGATGCCGCGCTCGGCGGCGAACTCGGCCAGTTCGGGGAAAGCGGTCA
>Ga0208357_1002448_pt1 | contig 12278 bp, 13 predicted proteins | sample NGESurdeep092012_6_FD_184487 | JGI IMG/M metagenome (GOLD analysis project Ga0208357, IMG submission 184487) | Arctic peat soil microbial communities from Barrow, Alaska - NGEE Surface sample F52-2 deep-092012 (SPAdes) | ecosystem: Environmental > Terrestrial > Soil > Wetlands > Peat ... | reverse complement strand
CGCGATCGAGGCGACGGGTCGTTACGACACGCTCGAGGACGCGACCGCGCAACTACGCGCACTGGCCGCTGGACTCGCCGATTCGGCGTCGGATCTTCGACGACTCGCTGAGAGTTTCGAGGAGGATCCGACTCGACTAGAGGAGGTAACCGAACGCCGCCAGATGCTGTTCCGGCTGATTCGAAAGCACGGCGGGTCGCTCGTCGATGTTCTGCGCGCCGCCGAGTCGGCACGAGAACGCGTCGACGAGCTCTCCTCGAGCGAGGAGCGTAGGGGCGCGCTTGGCATCGAGCGCGACGGGCTTTTGTCGAAGCTTGGCCAAGCAGAGGACGTGGTTGGTTCCAAGCGTCGGCAGGCCGCGAGCGGCTTGGCCGCGGCGGTGCAGGAGAATCTCCGCGAGCTCGCGCTCGCCAACGCCTCGCTCGAGGTGCTGGTCGGCGAGGGTATCGGCGACGACGTGAACTTTCTCCTGAGCGCGAATCGGGGCGAGCCCCCGATGCCCTTGAGCAAGGTGGCGTCTGGAGGCGAGCTCGCCCGCGTCATGCTCGCGCTGCGACTCGTCCTTTCGAGCGCGCCGCCGACGATGATCTTCGACGAGGTCGACGCAGGGATCGGCGGCGAGGCGGCACTAGCGGTGGGCAAGGCGCTCGCTGCCCTTGGACGCCAGCATCAGGTGCTGGTCGTCACGCATCTCGCCCAGGTGGCGGCATTTGCCGACTCCCACTTCGTCGTCGAAAAAGATGAGCAAGCGGGCCGGACTATCTCGCGATGTGTGCGGGTTGAGGGCAAGCCCCGCGTCGTCGAGCTCTCGAGGATGCTCTCTGGGCACCCCGACTCAGCTGCGGCTCGGCGCCATGCGGCGGAACTCTTGGAGCAGGCAGTTCTCGCCCGTGGGTGATCGGTGCCGAAAGATCCGTCACGGATGCTTCGTCACCTTGTAGTTTGAGTAGGGCCAAAGTGGAGGATTACGTGGCGAAGTTCGTATTTGTGACCGGTGGCGTGTCGAGTTCACTCGGGAAGGGACTGACAGCCTCCTCGCTCGGTCGACTTCTCAAGTCACGTGGACTTCGGGTGACGATGTGCAAGCTCGACCCGTACATCAACTTCGACCCCGGCACGATGAATCCCTTCGAGCACGGCGAGGTCTTCGTCACCGATGACGGGGGAGAGACCGACCTCGACCTTGGCCACTACGAGCGCTTCATCGACGAGAACTTGAAGCGGAGCTCCAACGCCACGACTGGCCAGATCTACTCAGCGGTAATCGCGAAAGAGCGTCGCGGCGACTACCTCGGACGAACCGTCCAGGTGATCCCGCACATCACCGACGAGATCAAAGAGCGCGTGATGCGCCTTGCGACCGAAGAGGTCGACGTCGTGATCACCGAGGTTGGCGGGACCGTCGGCGACATCGAGATCGTGCCGTTCCTCGAGGCGATCCGGCAGTTTCGCCGCGAGGTAGGGCGGGACAACGTCTGCTACGTCCATCTGACGCTCGTGCCGTATCTCGCGACCTCTGGCGAGCACAAGACCAAACCGACGCAGCACTCGGTGACTGAGCTTCGCAGCCGTGGAATCCAGCCCGACGTGATCGTCTGTCGAAGCGACGTCGCCATAAGTGACTCGATGAAGCACAAGATCTCCTTGCTTTGTGACGTTCCGATCACCGCTGTCGTCTCCGCCGTCGACGCGGCGAGCATCTATCAGATCCCGGTGCTCCTTCACGAACAAGGCCTCGACTCGAACGTCTGCGAGACGCTCCGCTTAGACGGGCCGGAGTACGCCATCGACCTCGCACCCTGGAAGCAGGTGATATCGCGCGTCGACAACATGACCGAGACGGTTCGCATCGGCATGATCGGCAAGTACATCGACCTACCCGACGCCTATCTCTCTGTCGCTGAGTCGCTCCGGCACGCCGGCTTCTTCTTCGGCGCGCGAATCGAGATCGAGTGGATCCAGGCCGCCGACGTCGACGACCTCGACAGCGGTATCGACCTCGGACTCTTGGACGGGATCGTGATTCCCGGCGGATTCGGCATCCGTGGGATCGAGGGCAAGATCGCGGCCGCGCACTACGCGAGAGAGAACAACCTGCCCTGCCTTGGCATCTGCCTCGGACTCCAGGTCATGGTGATCGACTTCGCACGTTCGGTAGTCGGCTTTGACAAGGCGAATTCCACCGAGTTCGACCTCGACACGCCCTATCCGGTGATCGGGCTGATGGACGAGCAGATCCACGTCACCGACATGGGCGGAACGATGCGGCTCGGCGCCTACGTGGCGCTCTTAAAGCCCGAGTCCCAGGTCGCCAAGCTCTACGGCGAGACGACGATCACCGAGCGCCACCGCCATCGCTACGAGGTGAACAACCGCTTCCGCCAGCGCTTCGAAGACGCCGGGCTGATGCTGAGTGGCACCTCCCCTGATGATCGCCTGGTCGAGTTCATCGAGCTTCCCGCGAACGACTTCTGGGTCGGCACCCAGGGACATCCCGAGTTCAAGAGCCGGCCTGATCGGCCACATCCGCTCTTCAAGGGCCTTGTCGAGGCCGCGCTCGTGCGTTCGAGGGGCCGCAACCCGCACCTGTTCCCGATCGAAAGCGACGTCGTTGACTGAATCGAACTCCTTTCGCTTCATCGGTGAGCGCGAGCGGTTCGAGAACTCGTTTTTCAAGCTCGTGACCGGGACCTTCGCCGACCCTGCTGGATTCACGTTCGAGCGTGACTACGTCCGTCATCCGGGCGCGGTCGTCGTCGTTCCACTAGAAGACGACCGAGAACACGTGCTGATGGTCCGGCAGTACCGCGCCTCGGTCGACAAGATCATCTTGGAGTTACCAGCAGGCAAGCTTGACGTCGTGGGCGAGGCGCTTCCCGCCGCCGCACGCCGCGAGCTCGGCGAAGAGGTGGGCAAGTCGGCGAAGAAGGTCTCCGAGATCGGTCACTTTTACAACTCTCCAGGCTTTACTGACGAGCGAACCACCTGCTTTCTCGCCGAGGGCTTGAGCGAGATCGGGCGGGAGAGTGACGGCATCGAAGAGGAGCACATGACGATCGCGTCGATCGCGCTCGCCGACGTCTGGCGCCTTGCGAAGTCCGGCGCCCTCGTCGACGCGAAGACACTGCTCGCGGTCGCCTTTGCCGAGCACTTTCTGGCCGGCGCCAACGCCTAGGTCGAACGCGGCGCGACAGCATGCGCCGCTCAGCATCGATGCAGAGGAGTTCCTTTCGTACCTGGCGATCGAGCGCGGCAGGGCCGCCAACTCCATCTCCTCGTACCGCCACGACCTCGCGAACTACGAGGAGTTTCTTGCCGAGCGTGGCGTCGCGCTTCGAGACGTCACGCCGAAGGTGCTCGAGGAGTACCTCGGCATGCTCCGGGCTGCTGGGCTCTCGCCTGCTACGAGAGCCCGAGCGCTCGTAGCTATCCGGGGCCTGCACGGCTTTGGCGTCGACGAACGGGGGATGCCGACCGATCCGACCGAGGACGTCGAGCGCCCGAGCATCCCGGCGAGTGTTCCAAAGGCGCTGAGCGAGGAGGAGATCGCGCTCGTCATCGGCGCGGTCGCCGGCAGTGATCCGCGTTCGCTTCGCGACCGGGCGATCCTCGAGCTGCTCTACGCGAGCGGTCTTCGGATCTCTGAGCTCGTCGGTTTGTCACTGGCTGATCTCGACCTCGAGGACCGCTTGTTGCGCGCCTTTGGGAAGGGGTCAAAAGAGCGTCTGGTCCCCTTCGGCAGGCCGGCAGCTGCTGCGCTTGCTGAGTGGCTCGGCCGTGGCGGCAGGCAGCTGCTCGTGCCTGCACAGTTCGCGCGGCGCGATGACGCCGAGGCGTTGTTCTTGTCGCTTCGAGGACGGCGGATGACCCGCCAAGGAGCCTGGACGGTAGTCCGCCAGGCGGCCGAGGCGGTCGGCCTCGAAGATCGCGTGACGCCGCACGTCTTTCGGCACAGCTTCGCCACGCATCTGCTCGACCACGGCGCCGACGTACGGGTCGTCCAGGAGCTGTTGGGGCACGCTTCCATCACCACGACGCAGATCTACACCAAGGTCTCCCAGGAGCACCTGCACCGGGTGTATCGCGCCGCGCACCCGCGAGCAGCTTCCAGGCGGGGGCAGGCCGGTAGGATTGCTGCGACGCAAGCGACGGAGGAGATCAATGAGCATCTATGACGTGCCACTTCGGACGCTAGAGGGTGACCCAGGAACACTCGGCGACCACGCTGGCGAGGTGCTCTTGATCGTGAACGTCGCCTCCAAGTGTGGCCTGACACCGCAGTACGAGACGCTCGAGAGCCTGCAGAAAACCTACGCCGACCAGGGCTTCTCGGTGCTCGGTTTTCCCTGCAACCAGTTCGGCGGCCAAGAGCCAGGCAGTGCTGAGGAGATCCAGACCTTCTGCTCGACTACCTATGGCGTGAGCTTCCCGCTCTACGAGAAGATCGACGTCAACGGCCAGGGCCGACACCCGCTGTATGCCGAGCTGACCGAGGTCCCCGACGCCGCCGGTGAGGCGGGCGACATCACCTGGAACTTCGAGAAGTTCCTCGTAGCTCGAGATGGCAACGTAGTCGCGCGCTTTCGGCCCCGAACGACCCCTGACGACCCGTCGGTGCTCCAGGCACTCGAACTCGAGCTCGCTTCTCCGAGATCGCAATAACCGGTAAGTAGGCTTCTAACCATGTCGATCACTGACCCCAGCCCTGACTTTCGCGCGCAGTTGCTCGCCGAGCAGGGCGTGCTAGTCGGACAGCTACAAGAGCTTGGATTCGGAAACGAAAGTGAGACGGGGCCCGACTACGACGCGAACTTCGCCGACACGAGCCAGGTGACTGCGGAGCGTGGTGAGACCGACGTGCTAGTCGGTGAGCTGCGAAGTTCCTTGCAAGAGATCGAGCGCGCGCTGCAAAAGATCGAGGACGGTTCGTATGGCATCTGCGAGCGCTGCGGGAAGCTCATCGCCGCGGATCGTCTGGAGGCGATGCCAGCTACTGCGCTTTGCATCTCCTGTGCATCGCTTCAGCGCTAGCAAAGCCTGTGTCGCTCGCTTCTGAGGCTCGCCGGCGCCGCTTCCACCAAAACGGCCCCTGGATCCTCGTGGGGATCGCGGTCGTCATCGCGATCATTGCCGAGGCGGTGCATCGCCACAGCATCAATTCCGAAGAGGTCTGGTACTTCGTCGTTCTCATCCCCTCGATCATCTTGCACGAGGTCAGCCACGGCGCAGTCGCGAATGCGTGCGGTGACACAACAGCGAAAGACGCTGGACGCCTAACGCTCAACCCGTTCAAGCACATCGATCTCTTCGGCACGATCCTCTTGCCGATCCTGATGATCTTCACGGTGCATGTCGCCTTCGGATGGGCAAAGCCGGTTCCGGTCTCGATCAACCGATTGCGACATCCGCGCAACCAGGCCGTGCTCGTCGGGCTCGCCGGGCCGGCGGTCAACATTTTGCTGGCGGCGATCTGCGCGCTTATCTTTCACGCCCTGACGCATGGCGTCCCACCACCGTCGAACAATGGATACGTGTCGGGCTTCTCATTCGGCTACGAGTTGCTCTATCTCGGAGGTTTGGCGAACGTGATCGTCGCAGCCTTCAATCTGATTCCGATCCCCCCGCTCGACGGCTCCGCGGTGGTGGAGCGTCTCTTACCGGCGTCGATGCTGCCTGGCTACTACCGTCTTCGCTCCTTCTCGATGATCTTGGTACTCGTGTTAGTTGTAGCGGGGCAAGGTCCCCTCAACAGCCTCTTCGACCAAGTCCAAAACCTCTGGTTCAATGTCGCCTTCTGATGACCAGGAGAGCGACAGCTGGTCATCTTGAGGAACCTGGCGAAGAACAGATGACTGCTAGGCGAGCTGAGCCGCTCGGTGGCCGCCAGGCTCCAGATACGTGGGACGTCGTAGTCATCGGCGGTGGCAACGCGGCCCTCGTCTCGGCGCTTACCGCTCGACACCACGTGGCAAACGTGCTGGTCCTCGAGCGGGCGCCGCAGTGGCTTCGCGGCGGGAACTCGCGTCACACGAGGAACGTGCGCTGCGTCCATGCCGCAGCTGACGCGTACAACACCGGCAGCTATCTCTTCGAGGAGCTCTACGGCGACCTCTGTGCAGTAGGCACCGGACCGAGTGACGAGCATCTCGCGCAGCTGACGGTGAAGGCGTCTGAGTCCGTTCCTTTCTGGATGAGCGATCACGGGATCTCCTGGCAGCCGCCACTCACCGGGACACTGCACCTTGGGCGCACGAACCGCTTCTTCCTCGGCGGCGGCAAAGCGATGATGAACCGCTACTACCGGACCGCCGGCGAGATGGGAATCACCATCGCCTATGAGGCGAGCGCCGAGGAGTTCATCGTCGAAGGTGATCGCGTCGCGTCGGTGGTCGTCGACGTCGGTGGTCGACGAGAACAGGTCCGAGCGAAGGCGATCGTGTGTGCAGCAGGTGGCTTCGAGGCCAACATCGACTGGCTCGCGCGCTACTGGGGGGAGGCGGCGAGGAACTACATCATCCGCGGACCGATCTACAACGACGGCACGATGCTGCAAGCCCTCTACGACCTTGGCGCGGCAAGTGCGGGGGAGGAGAAGGGCTTCCACTCAACGGCGGTCGATGCGCGTTCGCCGCGCTTTGACGGCGGGATCGCCACCCGGCTCGACAGCATTCCCTTCGGCGTGGTGCTCAACCGCTTCGCCGAGCGCTTCTACGACGAGGGCGAGGAGCTGTGGCCGAAGCGCTACGCGATCTGGGGTCGCAACATCGCCGAGCAGGACTCCCAGATCGCCTACGCGATCTGGGACTCCAAGGTGACCGGGCTCTTCTTGCCGCCGATGTACGGACCGATCCGGGCTGCATCGCTCCCCGAGCTGGCGGGAAAGCTCGGCCTCGACGCCGAGGCGTTCTGCACGACGCTCGCGACCTACAACGCCGCGGTCGTGCCGGGAGCCTTTGACCCGACGATGCTCGACGACTGTCGCACTGTTGGCCTGGAGGTTCCAAAGAGCCACTGGGCGCAGCGAATCGACCAGCCGCCGTACTTCGGGATCGCGATGCGGCCTGGAATCACGTTCACCTACCTCGGCGTAAAGGTCGACGAGGATGCAAGGGTTCGCCGAGAGGACGGCTCGGGCTTCGAGAATGTCTTCGCCGCGGGCGAGATCATGTCGGGCAACGTCTTGTCGTCGGGGTATCTAGCCGGTTTCGGACTGACGATCGGGACGGTGTGGGGTCGAATAGCGGGCAGCCGTGCCGCGGAGCTGGCGAGCTCGTGAGGAGCCTCGACAACGCCGAGGAGCGCAGCTGATGATCGATGACCTGCTCGTCGAGGGCAAGCGGCAGCTCGACATCTGTAACTCTTGTCGCTACTGCGAGGGGTACTGCGCGGTCTTTCCCTCCCTCGAGCGGCGGATCGACCTCGGAAAGGCCGACATGGTCCAGCTGGCGAATCTCTGCCACGACTGCCGTGAGTGCCTCTACGCCTGTATGTACGCGCCACCCCATGAGTTCGGCGTCAACCCGCCACAGCTGTTCGCGATGCTTCGCCGGGAACACGCCGATGAGCTGAGCAGGTTCTCCACCGAGATCAAGCGACATGAACGGCGACCGCTCTTGGCCGGGCTGTACTTCGTCTGCGTTTCGCTCGTGCTCGTGCTCGTGCTCGCAGGCTCGACCGTCGGGCTCTCCGGGCTTATCGCTTCACATCGCTTGGCCGCCTCGCCCTACAGCGTGCTTTCCTACCCGGCGATACTCGCCATCGGCATGGCGTCGCTCGCGCTCGGCATCGTGTTGCTAGTTATCGAGGGGCACCGGTTCTGGCGAGCAAGTGGCGAGCGCGCCAGGCCCTCGTTTGTAGAGATCGGTCGTGCGATTCGATCCGCCGCGGTCCTTACGAACCTTGGCGGTGGAGGGGAAGGCTGTGCCTATCCGAGCGAGGAAGGCTCCTCTGCTCGGCGTCACGCCCACATCGCTGTCGCCTGGGGATTCAGCCTCTGTCTCTTCGCCACCATCGCTGCGGCCATCTTGCAGGACTTTCTGGGCGACGAGCCGCCATATGGCTGGATCTCGGTCCCGGTGCTACTCGGCCTGGTCGGTGGCGCAGGCCTCGTCGTCGGCTCGCTGGCGCTGAGCTTTGAGAAGTCGCGGGTGGACCCTGCTGCGACCGATTCCGGCTCGGTGCTTCGTGAGTACGGCTTCTTGTTCGCGTTGTTCCTGCTCGGTCTCGGCGGTCTTGTGACGTTGTTGACCAGGACGACGCCGATCTACGGCATCGTGTTAGCGATGCATCTAGCGACGGTCTTTGCCTGCTTTGTGCTTGCGCCGTTCACGAAGTTCACCCATGCGCTCTACCGGTTACTAGCCCTTGTCCGCGACGAACATGAACGCGCTCAAGAGCGGGTGGCCCTCGGCGTCTAGTGGCTGGCTACTCCGGCATCAGTCCGATGGCCGCTCGCGCCCGTGCGAGAACCGGTGCAGCAATGGATCGCGCCTTGCCCGACCCTCGGTAGAGCAGTCGCTCGACCCCGCCTGGATCGGCACGGAGCATCTTTAGGCGTTCTTGTATCGGGCCGAGGAGCTCGATGAGTGCCTCCGCGGTGGCTTTTTTCAACTCACCGTTGTTGGAAAACGTCGCTGCTGCAGTAGCTGGCGCGACGCCGGTCGCCCCGGCGAGGATGTCGAGGAGATTCGAGACGCCTGGTCGCCTCGTCGGCTCATAGGTCACGTCCTGCTCGGAGTCGGTGACGGCGCGGCGGATCTTTCGGGTGATCACCTCCGGCGTGTCGTCTAAGAAGATAAGACCTGCCTCGGTCGAGGACGACTTCGACATCTTGCGCTCTGGAACCTGCAGGTCCATCACGCGCGCACCAACTGCTGGAATCGCCGCCGCGGGGACGACGAATGTCTCGCCGTAGCGGTAGTTGAAGCGGAGCGCGAGGTCCCGTGCGAGCTCGAGGTGCTGACGCTGGTCATCCCCTACTGGTACCGAGTCGGTGTCGTACAACAAGATGTCGGCTGCCATCAACACCGGATAGGTAAGGAGCCCCGCCCGGACCGACTCTTGATCAGCGGCCTTCTCTTTGAACTGGGTCATCCGCTGCAACTCGCCGTAAGTGGCGGTGCATTCGAGGAGCCAGTCGAGTGAGGTGTGCTCAGATACCTGGCTCTGGACAAAGAGCGTGCAGCGGTCGGGATCGAGCCCTACCGCGAGCAGTCCGCATGCGGTGTCGTAGGTCTGTGCGCGAAGCGCCGCCGGCTCGATCTCGAGCGTGAGGGCATGTAGGTCGACGACGCAGTAGAGGGCGTCGTTCTCCCCCTGGGCGCCGACCCACTGGCGAAATGCGCCGAGGTAGTTGCCGAGATGGAGCGCGCCCGAGGGCTGCACGCCGGAAAAGACACGGGCCATCGCACAATCCTAGATTGACCCGCCTAGCCCGGCCGAGACCTGCCGAGAGCGCGGCGACACTTCCTCGCTCGAGGGCGGCGTTCGGCTAGGTAGGTGCCAAGATGCCATCCTTATGGGGTGCCGATCATCCCGTTTTCCGCCGAGACGACCTCGATCGAGGGGCTCTTCATCGTCGAGATGAAGCAGATCACCGACGATCGGGGCACCGTACGTGAGTTCTACCGCCAGAGTGATTTCGCCGCAGCAGGGCTTCCCGCCCCTCAAGCCTGGCTCCAGATGAACGTGACCGCGTCGAGCAAAGGGGCGATCCGCGGCCTGCACGGCGAGGCGATGACGAAGTTCGTCTCGGTAGCTGCTGGGAGCGCGTTCGGCGTCTATCTCGACGCCCGGCCCGCGTCTGGGACCTTCGGCGAGGTGGTCACCGTCGAGCTCGAACTCGGAACCGGTGTTGTCGTGTCACCTGGAATCTGTAACGGCTTTCAAGCGACGGGGGAGGGCATCACCCAGTACGCCTACTGCTTCGACCACGAGTGGGAGCCGGTCATGGACGGCGTCGCCGTCAACGCCTTCGACCCGGATCTGGCAATCGCATGGCCGATAGCGATTCCCCGCGACGACCGCTCGCTGCTGTCTGAGAAAGACGCCAACCTGCCCCCGCTCCGCTTCCTCGCCAGCCCGGTCTGACCCAGCGTGGCGCTAGCAACCGGGCGCGAACAACCGAGGTTCCATGCGTGGTTTTCCGCTGCGCCGGAAGTAGCCTTTGCCCATGGGATACGACGTTCATCTCGATGTCTATGACGGGCCCTTTGACCTGTTGTTGCGCCTGATAACCGCCGAAGAGGTGGATCTCTACGAGATCAAGCTCTCGGTCATCGTCGACGGCTTCTTGGCCGAGCTCGCTCGTCTCGAGCATCCCGATCTAAACGTCGCCACCGAGTTCTTGCTGATCGCCGCAACCCTCATCGAGCTCAAGTGCAGGCGCCTGCTCCCAGGCGTCGAGGACGTCGATCTCGACGAGGAGCTCTCCCTCTTCGAGGCGCGCGACTATCTTCTGGCGAGGCTCGTCGAGAACCGGACCTTCCAGGGTGCGGCAGCGGCGCTGTTGGCAGCAGAGCACCTCGCCTCGCGATCACTTCCCCGCCTAGCCGGCCCTGACGAGCGATTCAGCGACCTCGAGCCGGATCTCCTTCTCGGCGTGACACCAGAGATGCTGCTCGCGCGAGCGAGAGCGGCTCTTGCCGAGCGACCAACGCCTGCAGTCGACCTTCGCCACGTGAGCGTCGACGAGGTGAGTGTTGGGGCGATGCTCGACGATCTCGTCACACGGCTGCCGAGCATGGGCCGCACGACACTTCGCGCGCTCACGACCGACATGCCGAGCATCTCCGCGGTGGTTGCCTGTTTCCTCGCGATCTTGGAGCTGTTCAAGCGCGAGCTCGTCGATCTCGACCAGCTCGCGACCTTCGGCGAGCTCGCCGTCATCTGGACCGGCGATGCTGACGCCCAAGATGAGATCACCGACGTCGACGACTACGACCAAAGCGACACCGAGCTCGTCCACCCATCGAGGCAGCATTGAGGTCGATCACCGACACCGATCGACCAGAAGCCGCGGCGATCGAGGCGGTGCTACTCGTAGCCACCGATCCGGTCACGACAAGGTTGCTCTCCGAGCTCCTCGAAGTTGGGGTGGCGCGCGTCGAAGAGCTGCTCGCAGCGCTCTCTTTGGAGTACGAGGTACAACAACGCGGCTTTGACATCGTGAACGTCGCCGGTGGCTACCGCCTACAAAGCCACCCCGCCTACGCCGGCTACGTGGAGCGCTTCGTCCTTGACGACGCGCCGCAGCGACTCTCACCTGCTGCGCTCGAGACGCTCGCGATCATCGCCTACAAACAGCCCATCTCGAGAGCCCAGATCGCCCAGATCCGTGGTGTCAACGCCGATGGGGTCGTCCGTCACTTGCAGCTTCGCGGCTACATCGAGCCGGTCGGTCACGACGACGGGCCGGGGCTCGCGGTCTTGTTCGGGACCACGGCGTTCTTCCTCGAGCGCCTTGGTCTAGCCGATCTAGCTGCACTGCCGCCCCTTGAGGCCTTCGTGCCCGACGCGGTGACGGTCGAGCTGCTCGAGCACGCCCTTCGCCCAGGGTCTGAGTGAGTCGCGAGCAAGCGCCCTCGAGCGAGGCCGAAGATGATGGCGAGCGGCTGCAAAAAGTTCTGGCCAGGGCTGGGATCGGTTCTCGTCGAACCTGTGACGAGCTGATCGCCGCGGGCCGCGTGCTCGTAAACGGCGTTCCTGCCCGGCTTGGCCAACGCGTCGACGTGGCAACTGATCTCGTCCTCATCGACGGCGCGCCGGTAGGCATCATGCCTGGGCTCGTGTACTACCTGTTGAACAAGCCAGAAGGCGTGATCACGACCGCCAGTGATCCGGAGGGCCGACCCACGGTGATGGACCTTTTACCAGCCTTCCCGCGGGTCTTTTCTGTCGGCCGACTCGACGCCGCCACGAGCGGTCTTTTGATCATGACCAACGACGGCGCGCTCGCCCAGATCGTCGCCCACCCGAGCAACGGCGTGGAAAAGGAGTACCTGGCCGAGGTAGTTGGTGACCCCTCGCCATCTGCGCTGCGGCGCGGCTACACTGCGCGCGGTCGCGTGCCTGACGTGACTGTCCGTTCTTCATCCGGAATGTCCGTTTGTCCCTACTTTCGAGTTTGCCGAGCGGTTTGCGTGTGATCTGGCGCGTGCTGCGCATACCATTCCTGGTCGGCATCGGCGTCGCGATCGGCTTCCTGGTTCCGTATACGGTATATCTCGACCACGCCGTGCGCGGTCGTCTCGATGATCTGTCGTGGCAAATCCCGAGCC
>Ga0208357_1002444_pt1 | contig 12286 bp, 12 predicted proteins | sample NGESurdeep092012_6_FD_184487 | JGI IMG/M metagenome (GOLD analysis project Ga0208357, IMG submission 184487) | Arctic peat soil microbial communities from Barrow, Alaska - NGEE Surface sample F52-2 deep-092012 (SPAdes) | ecosystem: Environmental > Terrestrial > Soil > Wetlands > Peat ... | reverse complement strand
CTGCTTCAACCGGTCGGCGATCTCCTTCTGCCGCCGGCGACGCTCCTCACGCTCCGGATCCGTTTTCATCATCGTCACAATGTCATCTCCTTCAGGGTGCAACCACACCCCTTACACAAACCATCTGACACCCTCGGCCACGGATCAACGGCGCCCACGACCCGGACGTCGAGCACTGGCTGTTGGCCCGGCGCAGCCTGACCGACCCCAGTGAGCTCGCCTACTACCTCACCCACGGACCCAAACGGGTCAGCCTGGCCGAACTGGCCGCCGCTGCCGGCGCCCGCTGGGCGATCGAGGAGTCCTTCCAGACCAGCAAAGGCCAAACCGGACTGGACCACTACCAAGTGCGGCAATACACCGGCTGGTATCGACACATCACCCTGTCGATGCTCGCCCTCGCTTTCCTGACCGTGACCCGGCCAAAAAAGGGGGCCAACATCCAGGCGAGTCCGAGCTCATCGGGTTGAGCCTGCCCGAGATCAGACACCTCATCGTGAACCTGGTCCTCACCGGGCCGCCGAACCCCGAACACGTCCTGAACCGGTCACGGTGGCGACGACGCCACCAACAAACCGCGAAACAACACCACTACCGGGCCCGCGGACACACCCCACAAACACGACTGTAGTACTAGGCCCGCCCAGACTCCCGGTCAGCCCCGTGCCTCACCGTTACGCAATGGCGCTTGCCCTACAACTTCGGTGTGGCCGTTATATGGATCACAATGACTCCCTGGCCGTATACGCGGCAACGACTCACGCCGGCGCCCCGGCTTGAACGGACGATAGGTACAGCGCCGCCAACGGCGGCTCCATCAGCCGCGACCCTGACTTTCCAATTCGCGTCGCGCTCCACACCAGCCAGCGCAGAGCCAGCTGATAGGTCGGATAGTTCGCGCCCGAATTGTCCTACTTTCAGCTATTTCGCTGGCATTGTCGCCTTCGCCGGCCGCCGCATCAGAACATTGCGAATGGAGACCTTCCGCGCGTACTCGATTGGCCCGTAGCGGAACAGTTGCACCGCGATACGCAGGACCACAGCTGAGAACAGGAACAGTTCCACGATGATGACGATCGCCGACCACAGCGGCAGCGTCCCGAAGGCGTTGCGCAAGAGTGCGGTAACTGACGCGGAGTAGGGGAAGTAGCTGAAGATCTGCACGATGGTCACATTCGGATCGCTAACCACCAAGGACACCGTGTAGAAGGGGATGAAGATTAGCACCATGAGCGCACCAAAGATCGGACCCGCATCCTTCGCCGTCGGCATGACCGCCCGCAGAGCGACCAGCGTCCCCGTAAAAAGGGAGAAGCCGCCGAGCAGGATGAGTGCGCCGACAATCATTTGTTGCGGATCGAAAACGAGACCGGAGAAATCGAAATCGGGGATGCTCAGCTGGTCTCCAAAGAACAGGTAGTCGGGGATGGTTGGGAAAGCGAAGACCAGCATCTGGACCAGGCCGACCATGAACAGCGACACCACTTTCCCCAGGATCAGGCTCGTGAGATTAATAGTGGTCAGGATCATCTCCGTGACCCTGTTCTCTTTCTCCTCCAGCGTGGAACTCAGCATCTGATTACCGAGCAACAAGATCGCCGCATAGAACAAGGCCAGCAAAAGGAGCGCTGGTATGACAGCGCTGAAACCGCCACTGACATTGCCGTCCTTGAACGTGGTTGTGTGGGTATTCACGTTGCCGTGAATGATGGCGGTCGCCTGAGGCGAATCGATCTTCTGCTCGACACTGCTCTGCAGAATGGACTCAGCAACGGACGCATACTTCCCGTTATTGAACAATCCTTGGTCAACCCCGTACACCTTGATGGTCTGCTTCGACGGGTCAGCAGGATAGTTGAAGAACGCATCCACCTTCGCCGACTTCACCGCGGCCACCCCCCGCCGCATCGACGCTTGGTGCTTCGGTACCGCCGAGCTTGTCCACAATGCTCGGATTAATGAGTCCTGAAGCGTCGTTGTATTCGAAGGAGAAGTGCGCATTCTTTTGCTCGCCCGCCGACTTCGACATCGAACTATTGGAGAGGAAAACGAGCAGGAACACGACAATCAACATCACCGGGACGAAGAGGGTCGCGACCCAGAACCGGCGTTTACTGATCGTGCGCAGGAACTCGAAACGGATGACGGTGCCGAGGTTGGCTGAGCCATGATCACGCCACCGTATCTTTTTCGTCGCCATACACTTCGATGAAAATGTCATCCAAGGATTTCCGCGTCGGTACGAATCGGCGCACATCCAAGCCTGCGTTGATCAGAGTGCGCAGAATGCCGGCGAGATCGGCATCGTTGGCGACTTCCAGTTCGGCACGGCCGCCCTGGTCGATTGTGACCCAGTACGCGTCAGATGGCGGGATGATCCCGTTGTGCTCAACGTGGATCACGGTGCCGCCGAACTGCTCCTGAACTTCCTCTACAGTCCCGTAAGCGCATGATGTGCCGTCCTTCAGCAGGATCACACGGTCACCAGAGGCGCTCGACTTCCTCCATCTGGTGCGTGACCATCAGCACCGTTGCGCCGGCCTTCTTGCTGTCATCGATGACATCCATCACCAGGCGCCGATTGACCGGGTCGAACCCTTTGGTTGGCTCGTCCAGAATGAGCAGCTCCGGGTCGTTCATGATGGTCACGCCCAACTGGATCTTCTGCTGCTGACCGCCAGAGAGCTTGTCCAGGCGCACCTCCTCCTTGTCGGCCAGGTCGACTCGTTGAAGGTAGTCCAGGAACCACTTCCGGGCGGTCTCGCGGCCGAGGCCTTTGAGGAGGCCGAAGTAGACCATGATGTCGATCACGGACGCCATCTTGTAGAGCCCACGTTCCTCGGGCAAGTACCCGCGCCGGTCACCGTTCTCCGGGCGGAACGGCCGCCCATCGATCAGCAGTGTTCCCGCCGTCGGCTGATAGATGCCCAGCAGCGCACGAATCGTCGTCGTCTTGCCCGAACCGTTGCTTCCCAGAAACCCGAACGTCTCACCGCGCCGAATATCGAACGATAAATCACGGACGACCGTCGTTTTACCGAAGTCCATTCGGAAATGGTCGATGGAGACGAGTGCGTCAGTCGTTGAAGTGGCCACCGAACCCAAACTTGAGATGCGACGTGGCACAGGCCGGTGACGGATGTCACGAGCAATCCAAGCAGAGCTGACAACCGGTTGATGCTCTCTCGTGGAATCTCCCGCTTCAAGATTCGCGGTCGAACACCAAGCCGTCCATGAGTTCAGAAAACACCGGCACCGCTCATTCCTACCGGGGAGGCAAGTGACACCGTCACGCCTACTCAGGTGCGGATCAGATGCGCAATTGGGAAAGCAGCCCTGATCGCTTGCACCGCGGCCGATGACGGGCAGGTTGTTGTGCTTGACGCGTTGATCATATGGCTGCACTCCCCCTCCACCAACGCGGCAGCTTCGCTGCCCGGCCCGGGGTGAAAACTTTCTGACGCGCTCCTGACGTCGCTTATTTCGCCAGAAACTTTTCACGCCAGTCCAGGTCCCCGCTCATGGTGGCATCCTCCGCTTCGCCATCTGGTCCCCGTATCAAGCACAACCACCCAGCTAAGCAAACGAGGGAGCAGAACAATGACCACCACAACGACACGAGCACCGCGCAAAGCGGCCAAGGAAAAGAAGGCACAAGCGGAGGCGCTCCACGCGAGCATCACCGACCAAGTCGACGCACTGCGCAACACCGAACAGTGGAAGCGGTTCCTGGGCTTCGCTCAATCGTTCCATGCATACAGCCTCAACAACAACCTCCTCCTCATCCTCTCCCAACGACCGGACGCGACCACCGTCGCCGGATTCCGCGCCTGGCAAGCCAAAGGCCGCCAAGTACGCAAAGGCGAAAAGGGCATCCGGATCTTCGGGTACCGGCAGCAGAAGCTGGTCGAGGAAGACGAGAACGGCGACGACATCGAAAAGACCATCACCCGCTATCCAATCCTGACCGTATTCGACATCGGTCAGACCGACCCCATCGACGATGCCGACGACAACTCGAGTCTCACCCTGCCGCTCGTAGGAACGGACGACTTCGGGATCGTGGACACCCTCAGCACCCACCTGACCGGTGCCGGCTGGAGAATCGAATACCAGAGCCTGTCCGGAGGACAAAGCGGATACACCGCCCCAGAAACTCACCTCATCGTCATCGACAGCCGACTCTCGCCCGAGCACACAGCCAAGACCATGATCCACGAGACCGCCCACATCGTCCTCGGCCACATCGACGACATGACCGAATACGCCCAGCACCGTGGGGTCATGGAAACCGAAGCCGAATCCGTCGCCTACATCGTCGCCGGAATGCACGGAATCGACACCAGCGCCTACAGCATCGGCTACATCGCCGGCTGGAGCAACGCAAACACCGACCTCATCAAATCCACCGCCACCCGCGTCCTCAAAGCCGCGCACACCATCGCCGAAATCCTCACGCCCAACAACGCCGAAATCCTCACGCCTAACGCCGACGGGCAAAACCCCAACGCCTAACGAGGGGGGTAGGCCGGGCGCCCTTCTGCGCCATCACGGGAGCAGACTCGAGACCACTTTTCGACCAAAAAGGGTGCCCGGAAGTGGAAGGGCTTGCGGAGCAGTGTGGCAGGGTGGCCCCAGAGTCGATCCACTCTCTCGGTGAATCGTCTCTAACCACTCCTTGATCGACTCGGTGCAGCATCTTCACGACCGTCTCGACGAATTTGCCCACCGAGGTAGCGCTGGTCAAGGCGATCCTCAACGGGTAGCCAATTTCGTTGGCTTCGCCCTTCGTGACTGCCCCTGTAGCGCGGCCGCGATGGCGAGGATCACTGCGACCAGCAGGGATCCGATCAGCACCAGAACTGAGACGTTGCCGCCGATGTAGATGTTGTTCCACTGGCTGAAGTCGATTGGCCGCGGCTGCGTATCGTGATCGACCAAGGCAATCGCTGGCTGCAAGATGACGCAGCCATAGATGCTTACGAAAGCAAGGACGATCGTGGCCCGAAAGAGCCCCGCGAGCGGCAGGTACCGGATGACCAAGGTGGTCGCCCACGGAATCACAAGTGCGATCGCGGCAATCGGCAAAGCCTGGGTGACCCAGAGAAAAGGGTCGCGCACCGCCACCAGCAACAAGACAGCCAGTGCCACCGTGTCCAGGCCGAGCGCGATGACCGTGCGATGACGCGAAGCCGGGGACGGCAACGACAGCCCTGCCAACCACATCGGCCCGAAGATCAGCACGACCGCGAAGAGGATGGCCGTGATCGGGACCGGCAGCCAGGTGCCCTGCCCGTTTTGCAGCCAGGCGACAGTCAGCAGGGCAGTGATGCTCAGGACGAACGCGCCGAGCGTGATCCAGCCCTTCGGCCGAACCCGAAGCAGCGGCAGCGTCGTCAGGCTGAAGGCCATCGCAATGGCAGTGACAGCGATCCAGAACCATGTGAGTGAGTGCGCCACCGAGAGGTTGACGATGAAACAGGTGACAAGTGCCGTGACATAGGCCAGCGTCGTCGTCCAGAAGATCGTGGACTTCCATCTGCGGTAGCCCAGGGCGTCGCGGGCGATCTCTCGGCTCACCTGGTCATCGCTGGCGTTGATCAGCTCCCCTTCGCTCCCGCCCAGTTCACGAGACAGGGCATCCACGAGCGTGATGTCGGGGTACGAGAGGCCGCGTTCCCACTTGGACGCCGCCGACTCTGTGACAAAGAGGCGTTCGGCGAGGTCGCGCTGGGTCAGCCCCATTGCCTGGCGCTTGATAACCACGAAACGACCGAAGGCCTGCGTGGATGTGCTCATGCCGACCACTCAAGCACGCTGCGGAGCCGAAAGCGCCGGCTGTGAGGCAATTGCCGACCCGACCGTCAGGCCAGTCGGTCAAAGACGCTGAACAAACACGGGATCGCCTATCTGGATTCGCCCACGACCCAACGATCCCCGGCGGATGCTGCCCGTCCGTTTGAGGGACGATCACCGGGCGCGTAAACGATGAACCTACTCGCTCCGGCACTTCGCCGCGATGCCCGCAAGCCGAACGGCTATCGGTCTCCGATCCGGACGGCAGACCACTGCTGTTCAGATCGACCCGTCACATTGGTTCCGGGACATCTCGTGCTCGGAACGCGACACGCTCTAGCCGCACACACTCTCCGTACAGGGCGACCAGCTCGATGATCTGTGCGCGCGAATCTGTTATGTCTCAGGACATCGGTGACAGTTCTGTCTCAGCACATCAGTGACACTTCCGCACCTGGCCCGGTTGCTGAAACTGGACGAGGTCGTGGCGGTGCATGTTCCTTCCATGGTGGAGGAGAGTGCACGGGATTTGGTCCGGTCCCGAAAAGACACCCGGCAGGAGTTGATGGGGGCCAGGCACCGGTTGTCGAAACTGTTGCTACGGCAAGGGCTCGTTTACTGCGACGGGCAGGCGTGGACACAGAAACACGACCTCTGGTTACGGCAACACCGTCCCGAGGATCCCGTGCTCCAGACCACGTTCGACGCGAACTATGAGGCGGTGCTCCAGGCCACTGCCCGCCGGGACCGGTTGGATCACGCGATCGGTGTCATGGCAGCCGACTCACAGTTCACCCCAATGGTTGACCGGTTGGGTTGCCTGCGTGGGATCAGCACGTTGACCGGATTCGCGTTAGCGGTCCAGATCAGCAACTGGCACCGCTTCACCGGCAACACCATTGGTGCCTTCCTGGGCTTGGTGCCCGCCGAGCATTCCTCCGGGCAGAGCCGTTCCCTGGGCGTGATCACCAAAACCGGTAACTCTCACGCCCGCCGTCTCCTGATCGAAGCGGCCTGGCAACACCGCCGAGACTATCTGCCCTCGGTCAGATCTGTGCTGCAGACCCGGTGGGAGAAAGCCCCCGTTCAGGCACGCCTACGCGGCCAGGCCGGCAATCAACGCTTACACCGGCAATGGGTGGCCTTCACCCTGCGGAAGAAACGCCCGGCAGTGGCGAACGTTGCTATTGCCCGCGAACTGGCCGGCTGGTGCTGGTCGCTTGCGATCATGGACGGGTGAAACCAGAAGACCGCTGATCGTCGGGGTGCAGAAGTCGTCGGGCGTGCATGTGGAGTGACCCGCTATCCCGCTTTGAGCAACACGAGGCCAACCTCGTGCGACGCCCGACTGCATCAGCTGCGGCACCGCTCCAGCCGAACACTTCGCCCTGCGGTAACCAACCCGCGCATATCAGCCTGACTATGCGTCGAAAAAGACACGCTCGACACCCCTGGCCCCGGGAATCAGCCCAGCAGCACCCTTGACTCAGTCTCAGGGTTTCTGATCGGGAGAGCGAGAGAAAAGCACTCTCGCTCTCCCGATCAGAAACCCAACACCTATCAGCTACGGGTGCCACTTCAGAATGCCCTCTTGACAAAAAACCCTACATATCAGCGGAACGTTTATCGGGCGGGCGACGCGCGCGAACTTCAGCTACGTCGGCTTGCTGTCCGATCGCTTTCCCGAGGACGGCGGCGCGAAAAAGGGGAGGACGGTTCAGCATTCATGACTCATGTCGGCTCGGGTCGTTTTTCTCTCGGCGGTCGACATCGCGGTTGCGTACCCCTGGGCGCGACCAGGGCGGATCCGCGCACCTGCTTGCCGTTCATACCAGTTCGAGTACGGGCGTGATGCAACTGGGTCGCATTCGTTGCGTGTTGATCCAGCTGTCGCGGTAGCCGATCGGATTGCCGTCTCGACAGGTTGTCAGCTCTTGCACGTATTGCACGGGTGCGAAGGGTTCGAGTTGCAGAATGCGAGCCAGCTCCGGTGGCGCCGTCTCGGCCGAAAACGTGCGTTTGGTGATGCGGCCGTCTGCGCTTGTGTTGTAGCTGCTAATACTGAAAGGCGACTCGGAGTAGCAGCGGTCAGAGTCTGGGCGCAGGTAGTCAACCAAGAGTGCCACGGGTGCCCCGGTTACGATGCTGAGCCGGGTTACCTTTACGACCTCAGCGTGAAGCTCAAGCCCGAGTAGTACGGCAATCGCGTCAGTTGCTTCGACGACCTGCCGTTCGATCACACGGGTTTTGACGGTGAAAAACGACGTGTCCAACTCTTCTGGCGACCACGACTCACGGAAGCCCAATGGTGTCTCCCGTCCGTCAGGGTGCATGCGGCTGTGCGGTCCCTGCGGCGTGGGGTCCACGATGCCAAGCTCGGGACGCGATGGGCTATCGATAGGGATACGGGTGGACAGGTTGGTCATGGAGCTCAGGCTTTCTGTGTAAGAGCCGTCGATGAGGGTACACGGATCGGTCGATTCGGTTGGGGTGACCGTGGGTAGGTGGGCGAGGGTTTGTTCCCAGTTCGTGCTGATCTGGCCCTCGACGAGGACTCCGCACGTCGCGCCGTCGGGCTCCTCAGACGCCCGGGCGGCGCGACTACTGGTCTTGTTCAGGCCGCGGGTTGCACGGTGAGGGCGAAGATGTGGATATCGCCGTTGGTCGGCAACGTGACCGAAGCGACGGTTTTGGACGGGTCGATGGGAATCGAGTTGTAGAACACCCGATAGGCGTAAGCGGCATCCGCATAGCCCTGCGGCGTGTTTCGCCCCTGAGTGGATAGTGCAACCTGTGCGCCGAACTCCGTCGCCGAAGAGAAACTCCAGTTCGGGAAGCCGACCGGCGCGGTCGTCGAGGTTCCGTCTGCGTATGTGACGGTGACCGGGCTGGTGACGTCGCCCGCTTCCGAGCCGAGGAACGCCAGTTTCGTGCCCTGACCGGCGACCGTCACGACATCCCCGCTGACTACAACGTTGTCAGGTGTGCCCGCAGCCACGTTGGGCCAGGTGAACGTGGCGCCACCGGCGGTGATGGTCGCGCCCGGCGTCGCGCCTTGTGCGGCGAGTTTCTCGGCGGAGAAGCTGTTGCCGGTGCCATCGAAGTTTCCCGGAGTTGGATTGCTCTCCGAGGTGATCCCCACGTTGTTGAACGCGGCCGCCAGGTTGGGGAATGGCACGTTCGAGACGTCGGTCAGCTCACCGGAGAGGTGCACCGTGGAGTCCTGTGAACGGTAGCTGATGTTCGCCGTCAGGGTGGAGATCGTCTTACCCGGCGCGGGCGTGGTCGAGGTGACCTGGAAGTCCACGCTCGCCGACCGGCCCGCGTCGATCTTGTTGGGCAACGACTTCTGCCCCGGCTGCATCGACCAGCCGGTCGGCACGGTCAACGTCGCCGTCGGCTGGAAGAGCGAGACGGGTCCGTCATTGGTCAGCGTCACCGTCACCGTGGACGGCGAGTCCGCATTGAACGTGCCGCTGGAGACCGTGAGGTGTGCGGCCGGGGCAATGTGCTTCGACGCGTTCGGGTGGACGCGGTAGATCACGGTTCCGTGCGGGGCAACGTCGGCGGCGATGATACCGTTGCTAGCCGTCTGCGCTCCGGTGACCAGATCGGTGAGGCCGAATGGCGAACCGTTGGAGAGCCCAACGGTGCCGGCTGTCGTCGAGATCGTCTGGGCACTGTCGGCCTTATTGAACAGCACGACGGACACGTCCCCGTTGGCGAGCGGCTTGGCAAGCACATCGAAGTTGCTGCCCGATTGCACGATGCTGCCCTGTTTGCCGAGCGGGTCCTGGTCGATGGCGATGATCGCCTTGTTGCCAAGGATCGACAGCGCCTCAGGGCTGAGTTTGGTGAGATCGGTGCTGCTGATCAGCGGCGCGGCCATCTCCGCCCAAAGCGACATCTGAGACTGCATCTCCGTTGTGGACAGGCCCGCATCACCGGTCAGCAGGAAGTCCGGGTCGTTCCAGTGACCGGGCCCGGCATGCTGCCCTAGACCGACGTTGTAGCTGTAGTTGTAGGCGATCGCCCCCCACTTCTGCGCACCGCTCTCCTGGCCCAGCGCCGTGTCGGCACCCTCACGCCAAAGGTTGGCGATATGGCTGCTCGTGTCAATGACCTCGTCCCAGCTCGATGTGCCCTGGAAGTACGCCGGCGCCGAGTCGGAGAAGACGATCGGGCGGCCGGTCGCGACCAGCGCATCGCTCATCGCCGTGTACACCTGCTTGTAGGTCTCTACCGAACTCTGGCCTGCCACGTTCGGGACGTTGCAACCGTCGAGCTTGAGGTAGTCGACCTTCCACGCGGCGAACGTGTTCGCATCCTGGGTGATATGTCCCCAGCTGCCCGGGTAACCGCCGCAGGTATTGGTCCCGGCATCCTCGTAGATGCCGAACTTCAGGCCCATCGCGTGTAATTGCTGGCCGACATAGGCCATGCCGTCCGGGAACTTCGTCGGATCCGCCACAAGATTCCCTGCGGCATCACGCTGCGGGGCCAACCAGCAGTCATCGGTGGTGACGGTGTCATAACCCTTGGCGGCCAGCCCCGTGCTGACCAGCGCCCGCCCTTGGCTCAGGATCAGGTTCTCGTCGATGTTGCATTGGTAGAAGGACCAGTCATTCCAACCCATCGGCGGAGTCAATGCAAGCCCGTTGTACGAGGTAGACGGCGGGGAGACAGCTGGAACCGGGGCGGATGCCGCCGCTGCGAGGGGTGCGGCGGGTGCGGCCACCGCTGGTGCTGCCAGACCGACGGCTGCAACAACCATCAGTGCGGCAAATGAGACGGCGGCGATAGGACTTCTGAAATGCATGGGAACTCTCCTTTGAGTGGCAATACAAGACGATAGGGTGAGCCGCTTGTGATTGCAATAGCTTGGAACATATTTGTTTCAATCACTTTCACGCACGATTTGATCGCTCCTGCACGCGTGATCGGCTACCCGGAACCCGGGTCACTACTGTCTCGAGTGCAGCATCGCCGCCGTCGGCGGCTCAAATCGCGGGATCGCCCCAGCGGCAGCTCGACCGTCGAAGACCACCATCCGGCGGCCAAGCTCAAACGATGGCTGACGAGATCGCCCGCATTGCCGCGGTGATCTCGGCGCAGCTTCCCGGAGTTGACGAGGGCATTGTCACGACCGCGATCCTGGGAATGCGAGGGCCGCCATCTCCCGGTCGCCTCCCGCGTCTTGCGCGTTTCGCCGAGGCGAATCCTGACTTCGCCCTCAACCCGACACCCGGACTGCCGGCCATGCTCCAGCGCCTGAGCGCAGCGCTGCACCACGCCGGATTCCCGTCGCGTCTGCCCCGGTGTCAGTCCTGCACACACGAGAGGGTCCTGCTGAAATCTAGTCGGTCCGGCCTGTCCGTCTGCCGCTCGTGTCGGACATACGAGGCCGCCGAGACGTGTTCTGCCTGCCGTCGGCATCGCCCGATCGCGGCCGTTATCGACGGGCAGCGACTGTGTTCCCCCTGCGGCCGCCGGCACCCTACGCGACACACGACCTGTATCAAGTGCGGCCTGGCGATGCCAGCCGTGGTGAGGACCGCTGAGGGCTGCATCTGCCAGGCTTGCTACGTCTGCCCGGAAGAGCTCTGCGGCGCCTGTGGCGAGCTGAAGCCCGTCACAGCCCGAATCGGGGGCTCGCCACGATGCGCGAAGTGCTGGATGAGAGCGAAACGGGCGCCGGCCCGCTGTCCAGGATGCGGAGAGCTTCGCGTTGTCACCTATCAGAGCCCTGACGACCGCGCCATGCTTGTTTGCGCACGATGCTCCGGGAAGGGATCGAAGAATGCTTGCGAGGACTGCGGGCGTGAAGACCTCCGATACGGCCGCCGCTGTCAGCTCTGCGAACTCTCGCGTCGGCTGAACGCACTTTTCCAACACTCACACCCGCTGCAGCGCACCTGGGTCGACGCGTTCCAGAGCAACCTTCTCAGCGTCATGCAACCCGCAAGCGTCCTGCGCTGGCTTACGAAACGCGGAACAGGAGAGCGACTGCGAGTACTTGCCGTGCGGGATCGGCCTCTCACCCACGAGGACCTCGACGGTCTCGGCGACCAACGGACCGCTGAGCACCTGCGCGCCTGTCTCCGCACGGTCGGCGCGCTTGAGCCCCGGGACGAGATCCTTGCCCAACTCGAACGCCGATCCGCGCAGTTCCTCGCCGCAGACGACACAACGGATGCGCCGGCGTTACGCGCATTCATGAGATGGAAGGTCCTGCCTCGGCTCCGGCGCCACTCTACCCGAGCCGAGTTGACCGCGAGCATGGCACGGCACGCAGGCTCCCGCATGCGCGCCGCCCACGCCTTCCATCACTGGCTCGCCGAACGCGACACTGACCTCGCACACGCCACCCAGCCGCTCGTCGAGGAATACCAATCCCTGCACCCCAGCCCGTTCCTTCCCGGATACCTGAAATGGGCCGCCGAAACGCAACGATGCAGCACGCTGGACCTGCCCGCAGCCCGACACGGAC
>Ga0208357_1002443_pt1 | contig 12287 bp, 10 predicted proteins | sample NGESurdeep092012_6_FD_184487 | JGI IMG/M metagenome (GOLD analysis project Ga0208357, IMG submission 184487) | Arctic peat soil microbial communities from Barrow, Alaska - NGEE Surface sample F52-2 deep-092012 (SPAdes) | ecosystem: Environmental > Terrestrial > Soil > Wetlands > Peat ... | reverse complement strand
GAACGACGGCGAGCAAGACGACGGCGTCGCCGTACGCCTCCTGGCGACTCCCCGGAAACAGGACGATGGCCGGCGCGAAATCGGCAAACGCCGCATCCGCGCGCGGATCGTCGGGAACGGCGAACAGATCGACGATGACGTTTCCGGGTGCGGTCGCCGGAACGCCGCGCCCCGTGAGTCGCTCGGCCGTCGCGCGGTCCCGCACGAAGACCGCGGCGGCGCGGCGCAAGACGCGCTCTTCGAAGGGGCCGTATGGGGCGACGTAGACGCTCTTCGCGGTGCCGACGAAGTAGGTCGGCGCTTTGGCCGTCAGCGCCATCATCAGCGCGAGCGTATCGCCGACGGCCAGCACGGCGTCGTAGCGCCCGCGCGCGGCGCGTAAGAAACGCCACTGCGCCACCGTCAGTCCGAGCAATCCGCCGCGCACGTCGGCAACGATGTTCGGCACGTTGCCCATGGCCAACAGGCCGCCGCTGGGCATCGGGCGGCGCGGACCGACGTCGTGCATTTCCGATGTCTGCGCGAAGTCGCCAACGAGCGCGAGGTGGTCGAAATCGGCATTCGGGAGCCTCTCGTGAAGGTCTTGCGCGATGCGCGCGGCGATCGCGGCCTCGCCGTGTCCGTTGCTCACGAACAGCACGCGCTTGGCGCTCACGCGGGTCCCAACAACGGCACCAGTTCGAAATCGCGAATCGTAAAACGATCGACCCGCGTGTCGTATTCGAGCTCCGTGCGCGAAACGTAACGCCCGTACGGGCCCGCGTGCACGATCGGAACCCCATTGACGATCTCGGGTGCGAACAGCGTATCGTGACTATGTCCGCCGAGGATCACGTCGATCCGCGGCACGCGTTGGGCCAAGATGCGGTCCAGCGACAGCCCGACGTGCGAGAGCACGACCAGCATATCGCCTGCGGGCACGGTCGCCGCGTACTCGCCGACAACATCCCACGGCTGCAAAAACCGCCAACCGAAGATCCGCTCCCAGGCGCTGCCGACGGGATACTGCATGATCAGCAATCCGAGCAGATGGATCTTCACGCCCTCGCGCTCGAGCACCAAACTGCGCGAAAAAGGCAACGTGCGTCCCCTGGTATCGAGCAAATTACTGCAGATCAGCGGATGGCGCATCTTGGCCGCGCGCGTCGCGAGCAGCTTGAAGAGGTAGTGGTACTCGCGATTTCCGATCGCCTGCGCGTCGTAGCCGGCGGCGTCGATTTCACCGATGATCGGCTCGTCGCGATGGTAGATCGTTTGACTTCCACGCAAGGAGTCTCCGCAGTCCACCAGCAAACCCGGCCGCCGCGCGCGGATCGCCTCCAGCGTGGGAACGAACCCTCGGCGATCGTGCAGATCGGAGGTGTGGTAGAGCCGAATCACGCTGAATTTCCCCGCGCGAGCCCGACGGCAAAAGCCGCGCAGCGTTCCAGCGCGTCGGGCGGCCCCAAACGCTCGCGCAGCCGCGCGAACTGCGCGTACTGCGTCTGCGGATCGCCCAGCACCCCGTCCATCGCGTCGGCCAAGCGTTGGGGCGTCGCGTTCTCCTGCACGAACTCGGGGACGACCGCACGGTCGAGTACCAAGTTGGGCAGCGAGATGTAAGCGCCGCGATAGACGCGCCGCCCGTAGGCTGCCAGCAGGCGAGAGTTCACCCACAGTACCACCGCAGGCACGCCGCACAGCGCCGTTTCTAGTACGGCCGTTCCCGACGCGACCCATGCCGCGTCGGCATCGCTCAAGGCCGCTCCCACGCCGCGCACCACGTCGATGGGAAGTCCGGCGCGTGCGATGGCCGCGCGCAAACGACGCTCGCCGGCATCGTCGGCCGCGGCCGCAACCGCGGCGAGCTTGGGCCGCTTTTCGCGCAGGTGCCTGTAGGCATCCAACAATCGCGGAACGTGGTAGTGAAGTTCGCTCGGGCGGCTGCCCGGCAACAGTGCGACCCGCCCGGCATCGCCGGGCGGCGCAGGGCGCTGCGGCCGCATCGTAAAGCGCGAAACCAGCGGGTGGCCGAAATACTCGATCGGCAAGTTCAACCCGCGATAGAAATCGCGCTGGTGTTCGAATGCGGTCACCGGAATCGTGGCCGCGGCGACCGCTCGCGCGCGCCGTGGGTTATCCAGCCACGTCGCGGGGGGAAAGAGATCCAGAATCGCGCCGGTATAGGCCAAGCGCTCGCGCAGTATCGTCGCAAGGCGCAGGTTAAACGCACCGAAATCGACCAGCACGACCAAATCGGGTTTGGTCCGGGCCACATGCGCGGCCGCGCGCCAACACGCCCACAGCAATTTTGGAATGCGCGGAATCGCGGCGAAGGGTCCCATGGTCGCCCAACCGGTCGTATCGCGCCAGACGCGAAAACCCGCATCGCGCATTCCCTGCGCGCCGATGCCTTCGAACGATGCCTGGGGATCTATACGCGCGATCGCTTGCGCGAGCGCGATCGCGCTGAGTTCCCCGGAAGCTTCGCCGCAGCAAAAAAAATAGCGCACGTCGCGGAAGCTATTTGATGATACCGCGGTGCGATGGCGCTTCCACGAAGGCGATCATGTCGCGGCCCGGCGCCGTGGTGACCGTCGCGCGCATCTGTTCGAGCGCTTGCGACGTATTGAGTTTCGACGAATACATCAACCGGTAGAAGCGCTTGATCTCCGCGCGCTCCTCAACGGAAAACTCCGCGCGGCGCAGGCCCACCGCGTTGAGCCCGCTGGGCCCGTCTCGGCCGCCCTCGACCAGCAGAAACGGCGGGATATCCTTGGTGATCTTAGTGGCACCGCCCACCATCGCGTAGCGCCCGACGCGGACGAACTGATGCATGCCCGCCATGCCGCCGACGGTTGCGTGGTCGCCGATCGTACAGTGCCCGGCGAGCTGGGCCAGGTTCGACATCGTCACGTGGTTGGCGATCGTGCAGTTGTGCGCGACGTGCACGTAGGCCAAGAGCAGGCAGTCGTCGCCGACGACGGTCGTTTCGCCCTCGCCCGTAGCGCGTTGCACCGAAACGTATTCGCGCAGGACCGTACGGTTGCCGATCTTCGTGAAGGCCGCTTCGCCGACGTACTTACGATCCTGCGAGGTCGCGCCGACGGTTGCAAACGGAAAGATCTGACAGTCTTCTCCGATCTGCGTCCACCCGTTAACCACGACGTTGGCCTGCAGCACGGTTCCCGTGCCGATCGTTACGTGTTCGCCGACGATGCAGAACGGGCCGATTTCGACCCCGCGCGCGATCCTGGCTCTGGGGTGAACGATCGCCGTGGGATGCGTCGTTCCGGCCTTGACGTCAAGCATTAAGCACCGCGGCATCGAACCCCGCCGTTCCCGGATCCGACGAGATCGAAAACAGCAGTTCGACGGAACAGGCGAACTCGTCGCCCACGCGCGCCGAGCCCTCGACCCAGCCGATATTGCGACGATGCTTGCGCAGGACGACTTCCATCATCAAGCAGTCGCCGGGAACGACCGGACGGCGAAACTTCGCCTTATCGATACCCGCCAGATACGGCGTCGTGCGCGACGAACCGCCGGGCTCCATGACGATGCACCCGGCAAGCTGCGCCATCGCTTCGATCATGTAGACGCCGGGAAAGACCGGGTTCCCCGGAAAGTGTCCCTGAAACATCGGCTCGTTGAACGTGATGTTCTTGTAGCCTACGGCGCGGACGCCCGGTTCGAGCTCCAAGATGCGATCGACCAGCAGGATCGGGTAACGGTGCGGCAAGATCTCCATGATCTTGCGGATGTCCAACTCGGCCATCAGGCGCCCCTCGCGATGGAAACGTTGCGATCGCGCAGCGCGCGTGTCGCCTCGCAGTGCAATTGATGGCCGCTCTTGATCGCTAAGACGTCGAGAAACGGCCAGGCTCCCAGCAACGCAAAATCTCCCAGCAAGTCCAACACCTTGTGCCGGACGACTTCGTTGGGCCAGCGCATCGGCCGCATCGGCCCGTCCTCGTCGAAGACCAGCGCGTTGTCCAGGCTGCCGCCTTGGGCCAAACCGCGCGCGCGCATGCCTTCGACGTCGCGCAGGTACGCGAACGTCCGAGCCGCGCAGATATCGTCGCGATAGAGCGCGGGTGAAATCTCGCCGTCGAAATACTGCGCGCCGATCGGCGCTGCGAAATCGGCCAGGAATCGTACGCGAAAGCGATCGGCCGGCAGCGCGACCAACGCCCGGTCCCCGGCGCGCAAGTACAACGGTTCTACCAGACGCAACGCGGCGCGCGCCGCGCGTTGATCCAACAGTCCGACGGTCACGATCGCGTCGGCAAACGTCTTGCCGCTGCCGTCGGCCACGGGAATCTCCGGGCCGCTGACGTGGATCTCCGCATTGCTCACGCCCATGCCGAACAGCGCGGACAGCAGATGTTCGACGGTCGAAACGCTGGCTTCACCCGTGCCGATGGCCGTGGCTAAGGACGTGGCCACGACGTTTTCGGCGACGGCGGCGACGCGAACGTTTCCGGAAAGGACGAACGACAGGCCGCTATCGATTCCGGACGGGCGCACTTCGACCGCGCACGCGACGCCCGTATGCAGGCCGACGCCGTCGAAGGCAATCGGCGATTTGAGAGTGGCCTGCGCGTTCATCGCACGTTACTCGTGAGAACGCTCGCGCTCCAAAGCTTCCACACGAGCGATCAACTTAGGGAGATTGCGAATTAGAACCTCTTGACGCAGCCGCTTGCGATGGTCGGTTGCAGGCGCTCCGGAGACGGTCGCATCGTCGGGAATGTCGCTCCACACCTGCGTACCTCCGGCGATGGTCACGCGAGATCCGACCGTGATATGTCCTTTGAACGACGCCATCCCGCCGACTTTTACGTAGTCGCCGACGATCGTGGTTCCGGCCAGTCCGCTCAATGCGGCAAACGCGTCGTGCTTGCCCAGCCTGCAGTTGTGCCCGATTTGGACGAGGTTATCGATCTTGGTGCCCTCGCCTATCATCGTGCTGCCGGTTTGCGCGCGATCGATGCATGTGTTGGCGCCGATTTCTACGTCGTCGCCCAACACGACGTTGCCGACTTGCGGAATGCGCACGAGCCGGCCGTCGACGAAGGCCCAACCGAATCCCTCGCTCCCGATGACCGCACCGGTTTCCAGCACGACCCGATCGCCGATCAGACAGCCTTCCATAACCGTCGCGCGCGGGCGCAGCCAACACTGCCGACCCAAAGTCGTTCGCGCGCCGACGAACGCGCCGACGTCGACCACGGTTTCCGCGCCGATCGTCGCTCCGGATCCCACGTACGCGTGTGCGCCGATGTAGGCGTCGGGTGCGACCCGCGCGTCGTCCTCGACCGTGGCGCTGGGATGGCGGAAGGGGCCCTGCGGGCGCGGCGTGCGCAGCATCTGCAGCAAGGTCGCTAACGCGACGCGCGCCGATGCGACGCACAGCAGCGGCTTTTCCGTCGAGACGCCGGCCGCCAAGTCCGCGTCGACCAGGACGGCGGCAGCTTTGGAGTTCAGCGCCGCAGCGAGATAGCGCGCATCCGTAGCAAAGGTCAGCGCGTCCTCTTCGGCCTCGTCGACGGCGGCGATGCGCGCGATCGACACGTCGCCGTTGCCGACGACCGTTCCGTCGACGTGTCGAGCCAGTTCTGCGAGCGTTCCAAGCATTACGTCGGCTGCGGCGTGACCGTCTCCTTGGTGATGTTGAGAGCCTTCTCCACGTCGATCGTGATATCGACGCCGCCGTACCCGACGCCGTCGTGCGTCAAGACCATCCTCAGATTGCGCTGTTTGGCCACCTTCGCGGCCGCATCGCGGATCTGATTGGTCAGCTGGTCGGTGATGGCTCCGTACTGACCGCGCAGAATCATGTCGCGACGAGCCTTTACTTTGTTGCTGGCCTTGCTGTTGGCCAGCGCCTGTTCGTCGGCTTGAAACTGTGCCTGATCCCTTTGATAGTCCGGCCAGTTAGCGGCGACGCGCTCGACGTCGACCAGACCGATGGGACTGGGCGGACTGCAGGCGACGCCGAGCGTTGCGGCAAGTCCGAATGCGATAATGTATGTGTTTTTCACTCGTGTAAACCTTCGACATCCTTGCTGACTTCGTTTGTTAGATCGTAACCGCCGGCGGCGGCTTCGACGTTTTCGAACACGACGCTCAGTCCGCGATCGTGTGCGATTCGCGCCGTCTCGGTCTTGATTTGCGCGACGATTTTGTCGTAGAGATCGCTGCGGTGCTGTTGGAGGGCCGCGAGCTGCGCCGCCGCCGCCCCCGTGGCACCGACGTCGGCGCCGTGCAGCGCAGCATATTGACGATCCAAATCGGCCTTGGTGGCGTCGTATTCGTCGATCGTTTGCTGTGCGTCCGACTGGAATTGGCCCTGCACCTGCTGGTGGATTGCAGCGATCTTGGACTGCAGGGCCGGGGACAGATGCGGCGGCAACGGGGCGGCTCCCAAACCGCGGATGGTCGAGGCCACCGAATCGCGGCGCGATTGCAGCTCGGCTTTGGTCTGCCCGTTGATCTGCGTGGCGCGCGCGCGGATCGACGCGGAGGTTTCGGACTGCAGTTGGGCGCGGTAGGCGTTGAGGTTGGCGCGATCGCGCGCGCGCAGGGCGCCCATCGCGTCGTTCTCTTTCTTATCCAACGCGGCGTATTGAGCCCGCAGCGACGAACGCGTCGCGTCGTCGAAGGCCAGGTTGGAGAGCCGCGTCTTGAGCGACAGGCGGGTCGGCGCATCGGCTTGGGAAAGCCGCAGGGATAGTTGCGCTTCGTCTTGCTGCAGCTGCTCGGCACGCGCTCGGAACCGTCGGTCCGCCTGCTGTTGAAATTGCTTGGCGACCGCCGCGATCGCGTTGCCGTTCTGAACGATCACGTTTCTCTCGTAGGCCTGAAAATCGGCGTTGGCGGCGCGAGCCGCGTTCTGTGCCTGCTGCGCCGATTGCGCGGTCATCTGCGCCCCGACGGCGGCGCCGGCGGGAGCGGCTCCAGCGGCCACCAATGCCGCGCCGACGGCCTGCCGCTCGCGATTGGCGTAGTCGTTCTGCTTCTGGCGAAGGATCTTGCCGGCTCGCGCTTGCGCGGCTTTGAGTTCTGCGTTGAGGGTCTTGGTATCGGCCGCGATTTGCGCGGCGGAGTGCGGCACGATCGGGGCCGAGGCCGCCAGATTGATCGCGGCGATCGCATCGTCGAGTTGGCCCAACTGCGCGTAGAGCGGATGGTGCTTGACGACTTCGTCTAAACGCACGAATCCGATACCGCGAATGCCCGGCGAGTTGACGTCGACGCGTCCGCATCCCGCTAGGGCCAACAACGCGACGACGGCGACGGTTACGGCCCTACTTGCTAAGCGCATCCTGGACATCTTTCGTGATGTCCGTGCCGCCGTAGATCACGTCCGCGCGATCGATCACCAAGAGCAAACTCTTTTTCTTGGCGATGTCCGCGGTCACGGACTTCGTCTGGTCCACCAGCGGCTTGAGAAGCGCTTCCTGCTTGTCCTGCACGGTCTTGCTGTAGTCGCCGGCGACGACTTGGCGCTGGAGATCGGTCTTTGCCTGCGCGTACTTTCCGCGGTAGGCGGCGCGCTGATCCGAAACGAATTTGGCCAGCTGATCGTTCGCGTCTTTCACTTTTGGAAGTGTGTCGAGTTGCGTTTGATCGACGTAGCCGATTTCCGAAGACGCCGACGGCGGAGCCGGGGGAGCGAGCGCCTGCGACGACACGAGGAGCTTGACGACGTCTTTGGAGATATCTTGTCCGCCGTAGATGACGATGCGCTTGTCGACGACGACCGAAAGGTTGCGGGTCGCCGCGATCTGCGCGATCGCGTATTGCGCGCGCTGGTAGAGCGGGCCGAGAACCTCGTTCTTCTTGTCGTTAAAGGTCTGGTCGAACTGCAGCGAGATGCGCTGGCGATCCGCGTCGCTCTTGGCTTTCTTGATCTGTGCGGCGTACTGCGCGTCCAGCTGCGACTTGTATGCCGCTAGTTGCGCGTTGGCGCTCTGGAAGGCCGTCAGGTTACCGATTGCGGCCTGATCGAGAAAACCGACGTCGTTAAGATCGACGGCCGACGATGCGGGCGCGGCCGTAACCGCAAGAAGCAATCCGGCCAGGAGGGCGGGTACGATACGGAGTTTCATGTTCACCTACGTTAGAAACTTTGGCCGATGCCGAAACTAGTGTGGGTACCGTTCTTGCCGCGTGCGATGTCGATGCGTACGGTGTGCAGGTTCAGCTGCGGAACGTCGAATCGAATGCCGAAGCCGTAATCGTAGAGTTCGGACCAGTTTCCCGGGTAGCCGACGATGCGATTCGTGAACTGATCGAGCAACGGCGCCGCTCCCCGAACTTTGTAAGCCAGCTGATCGACAAAGATTGCCGCTACCAATTTTCGATCCGGCGTCACCGCTTGGCGGAATTCGACTTGTCCCAAGAACGCATCGGTTCCGTAGAAGACCGTGTTGTAGCCGCGAACTTGCTGGTCGGAGAACGTATAGAGCTGATTGGGCGGGATCGCGCCGGTGGTGGTTTCGGCGAGCCCGTGAACCGCGAGCGTTCCCGAGAGCAGCGGCACGAACTTGGCCACGTCGACGGCGCTTTGCGTGAACCGAAACGACGAACCGATCGACGGGTCGGAAAACAGTCCGCTCAACGACAAGTGGGTACCGTGCCGCGGATTGTACGGATCGTCGCGCGTGTCGGTCGTGAAGCCGGCGTTCACGTAGGTCAGGCGATACGGCGTGCCGGTGTTCACGTTGGCGATGGACGAAGCGGTGATACCGAACGAGCCGTTGTTGGAGCCCACCGTCGAACCGAGTGGATTGGGCGTCGGGCCGACCAGAACGTTGGGTTGGCCGCCCTGGAAAAAGTAGGGAGACGGCACCGACGTGGAGTTGGTAATGCGTTGAATGCTGCCGCCCAGCGAGAGTTGGCTGTAGTCGCCGATGCGGCGCGAGAGCTGGGCGCTCAGGCCGGCCGATGCGGCACTCGAGGTCGCGACGACGCCGCCGACCTGCGAGGAGTTTCCGTTCGCAAAGAGCGTTACCGGAATCGGCGGGGGCGAGGTGCCCACCGTGGGTCCGACGCCGCCGGTCGACACGCTGTAGACCGGATAATAGTACGTCGTCTTATTCGAGAAGAGCGTGCCCGAGAAGCCGTACTTCTGCGTTTTGGGCGTGTTGCCCAAGTACGGGATCGTCAGCTGCAGCGAATCGTTGGCGTCGCGCGAACCCTGTTGGACCTGCGCGCTGACGCCGTTGCCCGTGCCGTGCAGGTTGTTGTCCGAGAAGCCCAGCGTGCCGTAGAGTCCTTCGCCGGTGATGCCGCCGGAGTATCCGAAGCCCACTTGCGCTTGCGCGGTTTTCTGTTCGGTGACGTTCCAATCCAGCACGATCAACTCGGGATGTTTGAGGTCGGGTCCGGGCTTGGGCGTGATATCGATCTTCGAGAAGTATCCGGTCGCGTTCAAGCGCTGGTAATCGCGCGTGATCGCCGAATTCGTGATGATCATCCCCGGACGCAAGCGCAGTTCGCGGCGGATGACCGCGTCCTTGGTCTTGGTGTTGCCGGTGATCTGAACCAGCGCGACGCGCAGGACGTCGATGTTGTAGGTGACGTCGGCGGTGCCGTTCTTGAGATCGATCGACGTAGGATCGATGCCACCCGTGAACTGCGGCTGCAGCAAATCGTATTTGTCGTAGAGCTTCTTGAGCGCGTCGTCGTCTTTCGCCGATAGGGCATCGGAGAAGACCACGCCGGGCTTGGCGCCCAGCACGGAGGAGATCACGGCATCTGGCAGCACGCGATCGCCGGTAAGCTTCACATTGCGAATCGTGAAGCCTTCGCGAATCGTCAGCGACAGCGAGCCGGTGGCCGAATCCAAGTTCAGGTCGATCACGTTGGTCGGCAGACCCGAATAGCCGATCTGCTGGTAGTAGTTGTTGATCTTCAAGACGTCTTGCTTGAAGGTGTTGCTGTTAAAGACTTGGCCGACGGAGGTATCCATGAGCGCCAGCAGCGTATCCGACGGCACGTTGGTATTGCCGGTGAAGAGGATCTTGGTGATGACCGGATTCTCGACCACGCGATACGTGATCGCGATACCGTCGGGCCGCGCGCGCACTTCGGGCGTGGCCACGTCGGAAAAATAGCCCAGCGCGTTGAGCCGCGCGATGTCGTCCGTGACCAGCTTGGGGTTGTACGGTTCGCCCTTCTTGGCCTCGAGGATGGCCAAGATCGTGCTGGTGGGAACGTGCACGTTGCCCGTTACGTCGACCGAAACGATCGGCGGCGCGGATGCCGACAACGCCGCCCGTGGCGCGATCAACGCGATCATTGTGAGGAGCGCGAGCGCGATGCTCGTACCCCGGACGAACGCCCGATGCGAACGCCGTAGGCTGAAGGTCATCAGAATATGTTTTCCCTTGTAACAGTAACGCGGGACTACACCCGCGCCCCACGCCGTCTATGCTGACCGCGTAGCCTGAGCGTTCGCTGACAGCGGCAGCTGTATAACGCGCGATGCCCGCACGCTGTTTCGGCCCGGGTCGCCCTGTTCGCGGTGACCGACGCGGGTCCTTGCCTCAAAAAAAGCGCTGCAGGGTGAAGGCAAAGCCGTTTTGGCCCTCGAGGGCCTGGCCCGTCGTGACGCGCAGGTTGCCCGACCCGGTCCGCGGCTGGCCGATCAACGCGGTCGGGCCGTTGGTGAAGAAAAAGGTCATCTGCGCAGCGGTCCGGTCGCTTGGTGCGTATTGTAAACCGAACGACTCTGTCTGCGGGATACCGAACGTGCTGGCGTAGACGGCATTGAGATGGTGTCCCAGGCCGCGGTGAACGTTTAGGCCCACGTTTCCAAAATAATCGACCGTGAGGCTGAGGTTCTGCAACCCCAGTTCCTGGCCCAGAAGGGTCTCCACCGGCGCCAGCAGCCCCGAGGTAAACTGGGCGTTGAGTATATTGAAGGCCTCCTGGCCCACGGTGATCGTTCCGTTCTCGCTCTGCACGAGAACGCCGGGGATCGGTTGGCCGGTCGGCACGGGAATGCCGCCGGGCAAGCCCCCGACTAGGGGCAGGCCGCCGGCGTTGGGGTCGAAGGCGATCGTGTTGGCGAAGCCGCCGAAGGGGGCCAGCAGGGCGATAATCTGATCGCGGGTATAGCCGGGCGGATTCGAGGTGAAGGTAAAGCCTAGATTGTTGAGCGGCCCATCGACCTTGATCGTGATATCGGCGGAGCCGTAGGGGTTGCGCGAGCGGTCCGGGTCGGGGTTGGTGATGTTGGTCGTGGCGACGGCGTGGAGGGTCGGCTGCAGGCCGTCGCTGGGCGTAAAGACGACTTGGCCCGACTGCATGCGGAAGGCCCGGTCGAAGTACGTCAGCGTGCCGCCCGTCGACGTGAACTTTCCATCGAGCGAAGGCGCGTCCAGCGTGCCGCCGACGGCGACGTTACCGGTCGCCCCGATATCCAGACCGGCGCCGACACCGCCTCCGCGTACTCGCACATTTTTGCCCGCGCTCACCGCGAGGTCGAGCCGCATGTCGGGCACGCGCCGCGCGGTCGACCCCGCCTGGGCACTTCCTTTTCCGAATCCCCCGAAGGCCGAGAACGGAATCGTTGCCTCCGAGAGCGCCATCGTGCCTTGCAGCGAGGGAATGGCCGGCGGCGTGCGCACGAGGTCGAACTTGGCGTCGAGCGTTCCCCTCCCGTAGGCCGGCAGATCGATTTGCGCGCCGGCCGCGTTGGCATGCAAGGCGTACTCGAGCTCGTCGTTGTGTCCGCCATAGGACACGAAACCCGCACTTCCGGTGGCGGCCACACTGCCGGCGCCAAAGCGCGCTTGGAAGGCCGACAATTTCGCGGAGGTGCCGTCGAAGTCGACCGTGGCGACCGCGTTGGTGACCGGCGCGCGCTCCAGCGCGCTGGTGTACGAACCGGCGCGCAAGCGTACCTGGCCGAAGACGCGCGGCGCTTGCAACGTTCCGCTCAAGCCGACGTGACCGTCGAGCGCGCCGCCCAACGTCGTGTTCGAACCCAACAGCGCGTCGAACGCCGACGGATCGACGTTCTGCAGGGCCAGATCGAAGCTGATCGGCTGGTTGGCGGGCCCCAACCCGAAAGGCTGCAGTTGCAACGGCAAGGTGCCGGCCAAGGTCGCCTGTCCTTGCGCGAACGTCGCGCCGATGTCGCTGAGCTCCAGCGTCGGCCCGTTCATGCGGGCCGATCCGAACAACGAGACGATCGGCACGCCGAACGCCTTGACGTTCTGCGCGTCGAAGGCCGCATCGAACGTCGGCGCGGCCAGCGTGCCGCCGACGTTGAGCGTCGTTTCGAACGT
>Ga0208357_1002442_pt1 | contig 12295 bp, 12 predicted proteins | sample NGESurdeep092012_6_FD_184487 | JGI IMG/M metagenome (GOLD analysis project Ga0208357, IMG submission 184487) | Arctic peat soil microbial communities from Barrow, Alaska - NGEE Surface sample F52-2 deep-092012 (SPAdes) | ecosystem: Environmental > Terrestrial > Soil > Wetlands > Peat ... | reverse complement strand
GGAGAGGCCGCCAAGGCGATCGGTGTCAGCGCCGACACGTTGCGTCGTTGGGATCGTTCGGGCAAGCTGCGAACTCGTCGTGACGAGCGCAATCGTCGTCGCGTCTCAGAGTCCGAGGTACGCCGTCTGAGTGCTCGACCCGGGCGTCATCGGACTGGCACGGCCGGCTCGGCTCGCAACCGTTTCGCGGGGACTGTCCGTTCGGTGGAGGTCGATGGGGTGATGGCGCTGGTGGAGATGCAGGCGGGTCCGTTCTTGGTGACTGCTGCGATCACGCGCGACTCGGTCGAGGAGCTGGGCTTGGCTGCGGGCGTGCAGGCGACGGCGATGGTCAAGGCGACGTCGGTGATGATCGAACGGGGCCAGAGATGACTGGTCTATCTGCGACCAAGGACAGGACCGCATGAGCGGATTCGTTCGGATGCTGACGGTCATGCTCGTTGGGGTTGCGCTAGGCGTAAGTGCCTGTGGAGGCGGTGCCGTCAAGCCGACGCTGGTGGTCTCTGCGGCGGCGTCCTTGCAGAAGGCCTTTTCTCGCTATGGCGGACAGTTCTCATCCGCCCGAGCCCGGTTCTCGTTCGCGGGATCCGATGTCCTGGCGGCTCAGATTGAGCAGGGTGTGCATCCCGATGTGTTCGCCTCGGCGAACACCAAGCTCCCGGAGATGCTCTATGGGAAGGGTCTCGTTGAAAGGCCGGTCGTGTTCGCCGCTAACAGGCTGGTGCTCGCGGTCCCGGCGAGCTCGGCGAAGATCACGAGCTTCGCTGACGTGGAGAAGCCGGGGGTCACGTTGTCGGTTGGCACGGTGGGCGTACCGGTGGGCGCTTACACCCAGACGGTGCTCGGCAAGTTGGATGCCTCGGAGCGCTCGGCGGTGCTCGCCAATGTCAGGGATCGTGAGCCTGATGTGACCGGGATCGTCGGCAAGCTCACCCAGGGGGCAGTCGACGCGGGCTTTCTGTACATCACCGATGTTACGGCCGCTGACGGGCAGCTGAGGGCTATCGCGCTACCCGCCGGTTTGCAGCCGCAGGTCGCCTATGGCGTGGCGGTCGTCAAGGGCACCGCGCATCCGCAGCAGGCGCGAGCGTTCCTGGAGGGCCTGCTGCAGGGAGACGGACGCGCTGAGTTGCTGGCCGCCGGGTTCCTGCCACCACCGGCCTCCTAGACGTTCGCGTGGGTCTCCGCGCACCGTTGTGGAGGAGGTCGTGACACGCCGAGCGCGGCCTGGGTCAGGGACACCTTGGTTCGCGGTCGCGCTCGGCGTTTCGCTTGCGGTTGTCCTTGGGTTTCTGGTGCTCCCGGTGCTCGCGATCTTCGTCAATACCAGTCCCGCGCGGCTGGTGGCGAGCCTCGGCGAATCGGAGTCCATCGAAGCTTTGAAGCTCAGCCTGGAGACGACCGTGATCGCGATCGTGATCATTGTGATCGTCGGGACACCCGCCGCGTTCCTGCTGGCGACGAGGTCCTTCCCGGGCAAGTCGATAGTTCTCACGCTCGTCGAGCTTCCGCTGGTGCTGCCTCCGGCTGTGGCCGGGATCGGGCTGCTCGCGGCGCTCGGCCCCGACGGCCTGCTCGGGGGTGCGCTGGGTGATGCGCACATCCAGTTGGTGCTCCAGACCGCGGGAGTCGTCGTCGCGCTGGTGTTCGTCGCCTCTCCGTTCTATCTACGCCAGGCACAGACGGCGTTCGCGTCGATAGATCGCTCGTATATGGATGCCTCCCGGACGCTGGGAGCCGGGCAGGCACAGACCTTCATACGCGTCGCGATCCCCTTGGCGCGCTCGGGTGTGATCGCGGGGGTGGCGCTTGCTTGGGGGCGCGCGCTGGGAGAGTTCGGCGCGACGCTGATGTTCGCGGGATCTTTTCAGGGGATCACCCAGACCGTCCCACTCGCGATCTATGACCGCTTCGCCACGGACTTCCCCAGCGCGCTGGCGCTGTCGGCGATCCTCGTGATCGTCTCGGCGAGCCTGCTGCTGGCTGTCAAGCTGCTCTGTAGAGGAGAGGCGCTCAGTGGTGCTGTGCGCTGAGCTTTCAAGCACCGTAGGCGATATCGAGCTGGAGCTCTCGCTGCAAGTAGCCGCCGGGCGCTGCCTTGCCCTCGCGGGGCCCTCAGGAGCGGGCAAGACCACGATCCTGCGCTTGATCGCCGGTACAGCGACACCCGAGAGAGGCCGTGTTCTCAGCCGCGAGCAGGTGTGGCTGGACACCGAGCGGCGCATCGATACGCCGCCCGAGGGACGCCGTTGCGGCTATGTCTTTCAGGACTACGCGCTGTTTCCCCATCTCTGCGCGTGGCGAAACGTCGCCTACGGGCTGGGTGACTTGCCTCGTTCTCAGCGCCGCGCGCGGGCGCTTGAGCTGCTGGAACGTCTGGGGCTCGCAGGTCGCGCTGACGCGCGGCCGGCAACGCTGTCGGGCGGGGAGCGCCAGCGCGTGGCGCTCGCACGAGCCTTGGCTCGCCGGGGAGATGTGCTGCTGCTCGACGAGCCGCTCTCGGCGTTGGACGCAGGCACTCGCGCCGCCGCGACCCACACTGTCCTCGAGGTCTTGCGGGAGACCGAGGCTCCCGTGATCCTTGTCACCCACGACTTCGCCGACGCGGCTCTGCTCGGCGACGAGGTCGCCGTCATCGACCGCGGCCGCGTCGTCCAGCAGGGGACCGCGAGCAGCCTCGCCGCCACTCCGGGGTCCGCGTTTGTCGCGAACTTCACCGGAGCGGTGGTGCTCACCGGCATCGCCCGGCCGGCCGCGGACGGCCTGACCACGGTTGCGCTTGACGGAGGCGGGGAGGTGAGCACGGCCGCGGCCGGCCCTAGTACAGGCCCGGTGTCAGTCAGCGTTTACCCCTGGGAGATCGTCCTCGAGCCGCTCGACGCGGTGGCCGGCGGCTCGGCGCAGAACCGCCTACCGGCCCAGGTCGTTTCGGTGACGAGCGTGGGAAACCGGGTCAGGGTCGGCCTGCAGGCCTCTCAGCCGCTCATCGCCGAGATCACCCAGCCCGCGGCACGCGAGCTCGGTCTCACCGTCGGGTCAAGAATCATCGCGTCCTGGAAGGCCACCGCGACTCGGCTGACCGAGTCCTAGCGACAGCAGAAAGCAGACTCGCGGGTCAGCCGCCGATGTAGGACATCTCGACCTTCGGTTGGCGAGGGCTCGCGGGCGTACGCGCCTCGGAGTAGCGGTCAGCCCGGTCACTCCAGATCGAGGTGAGCTGTCGGGCGATGTCTTGGTCAGAGGCTCCGCCGCGCAGCAGGGCACGCAGGTCGTGCCCGTTGGAGGCGAACAGGCAGGTGTAGAGCTTGCCCTCGGCGGAGAGCCTCGCGCGGGTGCAGTGTCCACAGAAGGGCTGGGTGACCGACGCGATCAGACCGATCTCCCCGGCGCCGTCGCGGTAGCTGTGACGCTGGGCAACCTCGCCCGGGTAGCTTGGCTGCAACGGCTCCAGCGGCCAGGAGGCATCGATCGTGCTCAGGATCTCCGCGGCCGGGACAACCTCATCAGGCGTCCAGTGGTTGGTGCTCCCGACATCCATGTACTCGATGAAGCGCAGGGTGTGGCCATGCCGGCGGAAGTAGTCGGCCATCGGAAGTAGGCAGTGGTCGTTGACGCCGCGCTTGACGACCATGTTGACCTTCACGGGAGCCAGCCCGGCGTCCGCGGCGGCGTCGATGCCCTCAAGGACCCGGGCGACGGGGAAACCGACGTCGTTCATCGTGCCGAAGACCTCGTCGTCGAGCGCGTCGAGGCTGACCGTTATACGAGTCAAACCGGCGTCTGCCAAGGTGCGTGCCTGGGCGGGGAGCATCGAGCCGTTGGTGGTGAGGGCGATGTCGCTGATGCCGTCGAGGCCGGCGAGCATCTCCACCAGCCGCGGCAGGTCGCGGCGCAGCAGCGGCTCGCCACCGGTGAGACGAACCTTCGTGACGCCCTGATCGGCGAACAGGCGGGTCAAGCGGAGGATCTCCTCGAAGGAGAGCAGCTCGGCGCGGGGCAGGAACGCGAAGTCGCCGCCGAAGAGCTCCTTCGGCATGCAGTAGCCACAGCGGAAGTTGCAGCGATCGGTGACCGATAGGCGCAAGTCGCGCAGCGGGCGCGCGCGCTGATCGAGAGTCGCGATCATGACGTAGTCTCTCAGCGTACCCGTGGCGTGACGGCAGCTCGTCACTCACCCCGGGAGTGGGCCGCTATTAGACTGGTCGCTAGAGGTGGCGGTGCACATGATCGAGATCGAGGAGGCCCGGCGCCTAGTACTTGAGGGGGTTTCCTCGCTGCCGAGCGAGAGGCTGGCGCTGCGGGAGTCGCTCGGACGCTTACTCGCGGAGGATGTGGCCAGTGGCGAGGACGTGCCCGCATTTGATAACTCAGCGATGGACGGCTTCGCCGTTCGTGCCGCTGAGACCCGCGGCGCGGGGCTCGATTCACCGGTGATATTGAGTGTCGTTGATGAGTCGCGCGCCGGTCATCCGGCGAGCGCCGGCCTGGAGTCAGGGCAGGCGATCGCGATCTCGACCGGTGGGGTGCTACCGACCGGTGCAGATGCTGTGGTCCCGCTCGAGCAGACCACCTCCCGGGATGGGCGGGTCGAGATCCTCGCGGAGGTGAAGGTCGGCCGCTACCTCAGATATGCGGGCACTGACATTCGCGGCGGCGATATGGTGCTCCAGCGCGGCGTCCAGTTGGGGGCCGCCGAGCTCGGGGTGCTCGCTTCAGTCGGCCGCTCGGCAGTCGCGTGCACGAGGCGGCCATACGTCCGGATCCTGACCAGCGGAGACGAGCTGATAGAGCCTGATGAGGCGTCGCGACCGGGTGCGGTACGCAACTCCAATGCCTACTCAATTCCTGCCCTGGCGCAGCAGGCCGGCGCCGAGGTGACCGGGATCAGCGTGGTCCCCGATGACCCCGACGCCACAATGACGGCGATCGCACAGAGTCTTGTCTCAGACGGCGCGGTGATCTGCGGTGGCGTATCGGTCGGCGCCCACGATCACGTCAAGCAGGCACTCGCCGTCCTGGGAGTCGAGGAGGTCTTCTGGGGTATAGCCCTGAAGCCGGGCAAGCCGACATGGTTTGGTAGACATCCTGGTGGCCTGGTCTTTGGGTTGCCGGGTAACCCGGTGTCGGCGATGGTGACTTTCATGCTGTTCGTTCGTCCGGTGCTGCTTGCGCTGAGCGGCGCTCGGACTGAGCCCCGGCGAACGACGGCTCGGCTCGACCGCGACTACGAGAAGAGCCCTGGTCGCGCGCATGCGGTCCGCTGCAGCCTTGCCCTGCGCGAGGACGGCTGGCACGCCCGGCCCGTCGAGAAGCAGGACTCCCACGTCCTGACCTCGATGCTGGACGCCGACGCGCTAGCGATTATCCCGGCCGCCAGCGGGAGCGTGCGGGCGGGCGAGCGAGTCGAAATCGAGCTGCTCTCCCGTGGTTAGCATGGAGAGGTGACCGTGCGCGTGCGCCTATTCGCGATCCTGCGGGAACGTGCCGGCAGCAACATCGAGGTGGACTTGGCCGAGGGAGCGACGGTCGCGGATGCGATCCGCGTGCTGTCGGAGCTGCCCGCACTGGCGGGAGTCCTCGACCGTATACCCGTTGCGATGGCCGTCAACCGCGAGTACGCGACGATGGACACCCGCCTGCTCGCTGACGACGAGCTGGCGCTGATTCCCCCGATCGGCGGCGGGGTCGACATCCACGTCCGCGTCACCGAGGAACCGCTCTCACTCGATGCCCTGACACGCGGCGTCACCCGTCCGGGGGCGGGTGCGATCGTCGTTTTCCAGGGCATGCCGCGCGATGTCAGCAGACTCGACTACGAGGCCTACCGTGAGATGGCCGAACAGCGAATGACGGCCATCCTCAACGACTGTCTGCAGCGCCACAAACTGCATGCCGTGGCAGCGGAGCACAGGGTAGGACCCGTCGAGCTTTCAGAGCCCAGCGTGATCGTCGCGGTCTCAGCCGCCCATCGCTCAGAAGCCTTCGCCGCGGCCATGGAGGCGATCGACCGGATTAAGGCCGAGGCGCCGATCTGGAAGCAGGAGGTCGACCACGACGGAACAGTGCGTCGGGTAGCGGGAGCGCCGCCACAAGCCGGCGCTCCTGAGCCCGTCTCGCGGGAGACGACACCGTGAGCGAGAGCCGATTGACCCACGTGGATGAGCAGGGCACGGCACGGATGGTCGATGTGGGCGCCAAGGAGCCGACCGAGCGCAGGGCCCGAGCCAGTGCACGGGTGCGGATGTCGGCGGCGAGCGCCCGCGCGATCCAGAGCGGCGATACGCCCAAGGGCGAGGTGCTCGTGGTAGCAAGGCTTGCCGGTATCCAGGCCGCCAAGCGGACAGGCGAGCTGATTCCGCTCGCGCACCCGCTGGCGCTCACGTTCATCGACGTGACAGCGAGCGTCAACACCGAGCAGGGTCTCGTCGAGCTGACCTCCGAAGTTCGCACCGTAGCCCGTACAGGGGTCGAGATGGAGGCGATGACCGCCTGCGCAGTCGCCGCGCTGACCGTCTACGACATGATCAAGGGACTGGAGCGAGGGGTACAGATCGAGAGGATCGTGTTGCTGGAAAAGAGCGGCGGGCGAAGTGACTACCGCCGCGAGGACGCTGACGGGGGCTGAGCCCACGATGCGCGCGGCGATCGTCACGATCAGCACCTCGAGGTCAACCGGCGAGGCAGAGGACCTGAGCGGGAACAGGCTGGCGCAGCTGGCAGAGCGAATCGGCGCGGAGATCGCTGGTAGAGATCTGATCCCCGACGACCGCCAACTAATCGAAGAGCGCTTCTGTTACTGGGCAGACGTCGAGCGCTGCGAGCTCGTGCTGAGCACCGGCGGCACAGGCTTTGCCCTCACCGACATCACCCCGGAGGCGACGCGAGCGGTCATCGAGCGCGAGGCCCCCGGGATCCCAGAGGCCATGCGCGGAGCCTCCCGCGAGCACACCCGCCACTGGATGCTCTCGCGTGCAGTGGCCGGCATTCGCGGGTCGAGCCTGATCATCAACTTCCCCGGCAGCCCCGAGAGCATCACCCAGGCAGGCGAAGGGATCGAGCAGGCGCTGCCGCACGCCGTTGAGCTGATCGCCGGCCGCCGATCATCTCACTAGCCGGGAGCGCCAGCAGGTGTAGCCAGCGGACGATGAACCAGACATGACTCACACAGGCTGGCCTACGCGGTGGCGGGTTGGCCCGGGTGCCCAGGCGCGGCCCATGGAGCCAGGCATAGAACAAGCTGGCACTCGCTGATCGCACGTACCTCGTGGCGCTCACCAGGATCGAAGTGGATCAGGCTTGGTGCGGACACAGTCCGCTCGCTGGCGCCGGCACTCACGAGCAGTTGCCCGCGCGTGACGAACACGAGCGCATGCTCGCGCACCTCATGCTCCTGCAGACACTCGCCTTGAGGCAATAGCAACGCGATGACACGATTGGCACCGTCATCGGAGCGAAGGATCTGCGGCTGGTGAGCCGCGACACGCAGACGATCTAGCTCCCAGAACTGCATCCTGCCAATTATAAGGGCCGGTAATAGCGCGGTGTGACTTCTATCTGGGGGTGAGCCACGCGACGGCCTCCTCGGCGGGGATTACGTCATTGAGTCGGTTAACGGTCTCGCCGGCGTAGAGCGCCGCGCTGTCGATGGTGTGCTCGGGCATCCCTGCCAGTGGGAGCGCGGGGGTGAGGAGCGGCAATCCGGCTCGTTGGTGCACGACCAGCTTTCCCAGCATGTCAAGCGGCATGGCCCGCCCCAAGGGTGCGCTGAGCCGGTTGGCCAGACGAGCTACGGGGGGTCCAAGCTCGTTGACGCGGCACCAGCGTTCGGTGGCCGAGTTGGGGATCACGCGGTGGCGAAGCGGCCATCCGAGCCCGAACAGCATCGTGCTGAGCGTCTCCTGGGCTGCCATCACCCGGCGCTTGTACTCGTCATGCGCAGCGGCCTCTTCGGTCAGCAGAAAGCGAGTGCCCGCGACAGCCGCGGCGGCACCCGCATCGATCAGACGCTGCACATCCGTCGCATCGGCCACGCCACCCGCCGCCAGAACCGGCGTGCCCTCAGCCACACCCAGCACCCGCGGCAGGGCGTCCTGGAGCGGCTCGACGCCGAGCAGATGTCCGCCCGCCTCTGAGCCCTGTACCACCAGACCGTCCGCTCCGCCGGCCAGCGCTCGGCGCGCGGCCCGGGCGGTGCCGACCGTAACGAACACAGGCACACCCTGCTCCCGCAGGCGACGTAGCCACCTCGAGGGCATGCCTCCGTGGAGTACGACGAGGCTCACATCGCCCTCGACGCACACCTGTATGTGGGCGCGGCGGATGAAGGGGACGAGCAGGTTGGCGGCCACCGGTCGTCCCGGTGCTCGTCGGTGTGCCTGCGCGAGCGCCGAAGCGAACGCCGGCGGCGCCATCATCCCCACCGTTCCCAGCGCTCCCGCGGCAGATACCGCGCCCGCCAGCTCCCCGCCCGCGACACCGCCCCCCATTCCAGCCTGCACTACCGGGCAGGCAACACCGAACCGCTCCAGAAAACCGGTGCTCCTCATCGTCCTCATGGCTAGAAGCTACACCTGGCCTTCTCTTCTCGTGGGCCGTCGAGAGCCTCAGTGCCGGCTTTGACCGTTGGGCAGTCCGCGCCGCAGGACCTCCGCGAGGACGACGGCGTCGTTGTGCTCGGTGTCGTGGGCGGAGTAGACGAGCGTGAGGGTGCCTTTCCGCGCGCGGCGTCGTAGGGCCGTGAGACGTGGACGGTGGCCGCTGAGCTCGTGGATGTAGCGTCGGCGAAACTCCTGGAAGCGCTTCGGGTCGTGCCCGAACCACTGCCTGAGCTCGGTGCTCGGGGGCAGCTCCTTCTCCCACTCGTCGAGCTTTGCCCGCTCGCGCGAGATCCCACGCGGCCACAGCCGGTCGATCAGCACGCGATAGCCGTCTGCTGATGTCGCGGGGTCATACGCGCGCTTCAGGCGAATATCCATTGTGTATGTAGCGTCGAGGTTCACCCGAGTTCTTACCTCAGCGCGGCGGCGACGTTCACGAGGAACGTTCGCGGTAGCCACGAGCCAGGCGCTACCCGACACGATCAGTCCTGGCAGGAGAGGTAAGACCTCGAGCCAAGCCGACGCTAGAGCAGCGTGGCTGCCAACAACCGAGTCCTCGCACCGTCGGAGTTTCCGCCGCCCGTGGATCCACAGAGGGAGTTCGTCAAGCGCAACCTGGATCCGGAGGATGAGCGCATCGAGGTGGGCGTCGCGATCGTCGGCGGCGGTCCAGGCGGCCTTGCGTGCGCTAATCGGCTCTTGCAGCTGCTGGCGGATGAGCCCGAGCTCACCGGGTGCCTCGGAGAGGTCCCCGTGGCGGTGATCGAGAAGGGCAAGGTCTGCGGCGCGCACAACCTGTCGGGGGCGATGATGCGCCCCTCGGGCTTGCGGGAGCTATTCCCGAATCTCGATCCCAAGGATTGGCCGACCTACGGGCAAGTGGAGAAGGACTCGGTCTACTGGATGCTCAGCCCGAGCGTGGCACTCCCCCTGAAGCCGACGCCGCCGCCGTTTCGCAATCACGGCAACTACATGGTGTCGGTATCGGAGCTCTCGCGCTGGATGGCAGAGAAGGCCGAGGAGGCTGGGGCGTACATCCTCACCGAGACAGCCGCCTCGCAGTTGTTGGTCAAGGACGGTGTGGTGAGGGGGATTCGTTCCGGCGACAAGGGCCGCGGCAAGGAAGGCGAGGAGCTCAGCAACTTTGAGCCGGGCTCGGACGTGACGGCGCAGGCGACGGTGCTCGCGGAGGGAACCTGGGGACACCTGACGGGGACGGCGATCGGAGAGTTCGACCTTGCCGCCAACCGTGAGCCACAGGTGTGGTCGCTGGGCGTCAAGGAGGTCTGGAAGGTCACAAAGCCGCTGGACCGTGTGATCCACACGCTCGGCTGGCCGTTGCGCTACGGCGCCAAGTACCGTGAGTTCGGCGGGTCGTGGATCTACCCAATGGGCGAGGACCGGGTATCGATCGGGTTCGTCATCGGCTTGGACTACACCGACGCGACGGTCTCTGGGCACGACCTGCTGCAGCAGTTCAAGCAGTCAAAGCTGGTCAGGAACGTGCTCGAGGGCGGCGAGCGCGTTGCCTGGGGCGCCAAGGCGATCCCCGAGGGCGGCTACTGGGGAATGCCCAAGCTCTCGGCGCCCGGGGTGGTTATCTGCGGGGACGGTGCGGGCATGGTGAACGTGCCGATCCTCAAGGGCATCCACTACGCGATCCACGCCGGGATCATGGCCGCGGAGGAGATCGTCACAGCACTGAAGGCTCGATCGAGCGACTTCTCCTCTTATGAGCAGCGCGTGGAGGAGTCCTTGATCGGCAAGGAGCTCTATGAGACCCGCAACATGAAGCAGCCGTTCGCGAAGGGCTTCTTCGTGGGTGGCGCCATCACCAACGCGATGGTCATCACCAAAGGCCGGTTTCCCAACGGCCGCTGGAGCAACCATCGCGACGCGGACTCGCCGATGCTCATCGGCAACGCTAAGGACCCCTACCCCAAGCCTGACGGCAAGTACACCTTCGACAAGCTCTCATCGGTGTTCATCTCGGGTAACGCGACGCGCGACGATGCGCCGAACCACATCCGCATCCAGAAGCACGTTCCGCGCGAGATCGCCGAAACCTGGCGCTGGATGTGCCCAGCGGGCGTATACGAGATCCCCGATGACGGGGAGGGTGGGGACGACTCCGGCGCGGTCGACGTGATCGTCAACTACACCAACTGCGTGCAGTGCGGGGCGATCACCGCGAAGGGCGGCCGACTGACCACAGCAGAGGGCGGCGACGGACCGCTCTACCAAAACCTCTGAAGCTCAGCGTTAGACTGGTGGGAACCCTCGTTGCTCAGATCGCGACAGAAGGAGTGCAAATGCAGGACAGGCTCGGCGTCGAGCGCTGGATCAACGAGGGCGGCCACATCGCCACAGAAGCCGTGATTCAGCGCGAGATAACAGCCGGAAATGACGCGCCTGAGGCTGTGGGGCAACAGGGTCAGACCGCTAGAGGAGCCGAGTCAAGCAGCTCCACAACGCCTGCCGCCGTGCCCATCGCGCGCTCCCCTGAGGACCCGGCCCGTTCACGCGTGCTGATCGCCGGGGGTGGGGTCGCGGGGTTGGAGACGCTCCTGGCGCTGCGTGCGCTGGCCCCAGATCGCTTGGACATCACGATCCTCGCGCCCGAGCTGAGGTTCGTCAACCGTTCGATGGCTGTCGACCAGCCGTTCAAGCCCAAGCGCTCGCGCGGACTCAGGCTCGAGGACACCGCGGCCGAGCTCGGCGCTCGCTGGCACCAGGGATCTCTCGACCGCGTCGAGCCCGAACAGCACCTGGTAGTCACCAAAGACGGTGATGAGCTTCCCTATGACATGCTGGTCCTCGCGCTGGGTACCCGCACCGAACGCGAGTGGTCATCAGACGGAGTGCTGACCTTTCACGGCGGCCACGATGGCCCCAACTACCGGATGCTGCTCCATCAGCTCCGCGAAGGGCAGGTCAACAAGGTGGCGTTCGTCAAGCCGGCCGGCGCGAGCTGGCCGCTGCCGTTGTATGACCTCACGTTGATGACCGCGGCGCAGTGCGCCGCACACGGCCGCACGGAGGTCGAGCTGAGCCTGATCACCCCCGAGGAGGAGCCCCTCGGGATCTTCGGTCACCCTGCCAGCGCCGCGATCCGCCGACTCTTGGACGAGCATGGGGTGAGGTTGCACACGAGCAGCTACGGCGAGCCGAGCCGCCGCGAATGGCTGGACATCTCTCCCGGGGACCGCGGCATGCGCGTTGACCGCGTTGTTACCGTTCCGCGTCTGGTCGGCCCACGACTGCGCGGGATCCCGTGCGACGCGGACGGGTTCATCGACACAGATGCTCAAGGCCGCCTCGCCGGCCTGGATGGTGTGTTCGCCGCGGGTGACATGACGGCGTTCCCGATCAAGCATGGTGGGCTGGCCGCCCAGCAGGCCGACGCCGTCGCCGAAGCGATCGCGGCGTCGGTGGGCGCCGAGATTGACCCGCAGCCGTTTCGGCCGATCCTGCGCGGGATCTTGCTGACCGGTGGGCGGGAGCGCTACTTGCGCGCAGACATCAGCGGCAGCGCGGGCGATGACTCAACCATCTCGGGGGAGGCATTGTGGTGGCCGCCAGACAAGATCAGCGGGCGCTACCTCGCTCCCTACCTCTCGAGCCAGGTCGGCGACGCCCACGACGTCATGCCCCAAGGCGAGCACGCGATCCCGATCGAGACCGTGCTGCACCCCATG
>Ga0208357_1002441_pt1 | contig 12298 bp, 8 predicted proteins | sample NGESurdeep092012_6_FD_184487 | JGI IMG/M metagenome (GOLD analysis project Ga0208357, IMG submission 184487) | Arctic peat soil microbial communities from Barrow, Alaska - NGEE Surface sample F52-2 deep-092012 (SPAdes) | ecosystem: Environmental > Terrestrial > Soil > Wetlands > Peat ... | reverse complement strand
GGCGGACAAAAGTTTTTTTGCCAGTTCTCCATCGGCAGCAGTCGCAGATTTTCCGAGCGCGAACGCGGAAGCCGCTTCACTGACGAGCGCAGGCGTGTTGGGCATGACGCGGATGACGCGCGCGCCTGCGGGCAAAAGATCTTCCAATTTTGAAAGCGTCACTCCTGCGGCGATGGAAATGAGCAGATGATTTTTCGTGAATGCGCCGGAAATTTCCGCGAGCGCGGCGGGAACCTGGTCGGGCTTCGTCGCGAGAATCAAAACGTCCGCAGATTTTGCAACGTCAACATTGGTCGTAACGGTTTTCGCGCCGGTTTCCTGGGCAAAAATTTTTCGCGCGGTGTCGAATGGGTCGCTGGCGATGATTTCGCGCGGGACGACGATTTCCGCGCGGACAAAACCTTTCGCGAGCGCGGTCGCCATTTTGCCCGCGCCGAGAAAGCCGATGTTTGATTTGGTTACCATGAGAATTTTGTAGCAGGCAATGGGATTGTGCGGAAGTGAAAACGGACGTAGCGGCTTTCGGCAGAAAGCCGGACAATTCAATTTCCGGAACAAATGCGGCGGTCTGCCGACGCGCCGCTACAACAAATCGCGGCTTGAATTCGCGCAGGCAATGTTTATGCTTCGCAGACATAGAAAAGGTAGCAGAGTTTTTCCAAACAATGTCGAACCGCCAGACATGGGACACGTTTGAGGAGATGCGCACCGCCGCCGAGGAAGGCGACGCGCAGGCGCAATGCTATCTCGGCGTCTGTTTTCAAAACGGGCAGGGCGTGCAGCAGGATTATCAGGAGGCGTTGAAATGGTTCCGCCGCTCGGCGGAGCAGGGCGACCCGGTCGGGCAATGTTATCTCGGCGTGAGTTATCTCACCGGCGCGGGCGTGCCGCAGGAATTCACCGAGGCGGCGCGGTGGCTGCGCGAGGCGGCGGAACAGGCCGATCCCGCGGCGCAATTTAACCTCGGCCTGCTCTACGAAACCGGACAGGGCGTGCCGCAAAATTATGCCGAGGCGGTGAAATGGTATCGCGAAGCGGCGGAGCGCGGCTATCCCGTGGCGCAATTCAACCTCGGAGTTTTTTACGAGACCGGGCAGGTTGTGCAGCAGGATTTTGTGGAGGCCGCCAGATGGTATCTTGCCGCCGCCGAACAGGAATGTGCGCCCGCCCAGTGCAATCTCGGCTTGTGCTACCAGACCGGGCGGGGCGTCAGGCGGGACACGCAGGAGGCGGTGAAATGGTTCATCCGCGCCGCGCGCCAGGGTGACAAGACCGCCCAGCACAATCTGGGACTGCACTACGCCGCGCAGGAAGCCATGGCAACTGAAGCCTTCGAAACCACCGGAAACCAGGGGGGCTGATTCTCTGCCGCACACGGAAATTTTCAACATCGCGGCACGCCTTGGAACGTGCTGAAATCAAAACGAACCGCCGCAGACAATAGATTCCTTTTTGAGGGTTTTGCACGGACGAGTCAACTTGACGGATGACATAGGCGGCACCGGATTTGTTTTTCTTATGGACAGGACCAATCTTCCAGCTACAAGTCCCGTTGAAAACAACCAGAGGATTTGACTGTTAATATTTCCAAGCTGTCTGACTTCGAGGCATTGACTGTCCAAAAAAGAAGCAAGCCCGTGGATGGCAGAATTATAAAACACGCATATTGCATTGAATTTCATCAAAATGCACGTGGCATGATAGCTGCTACGTTTAGGCATAAGATTTTTAAAATGCGTGCAAATGTTTTAGCGGCATCCTGTGCGCGAGTTGGCGGGTCAATTCAGATTCCTGATGTAAATGGCACCAACAAAAAATGACGTGCGCCGGGCTCATGAAGTGAAATATTTTTCACAATGGGGTGGCTGGTTGATTGCATTGGGTCTGATTATTTTTGCGGCCAGCGCGCCCGCCCAGACAAACAATGACATTCCCTCGCCAGCCGTGCTTAAAAATTTGAGCCTCGAGGAGTTGATGGATTTGGATGTGACTTCGGTGGCCAAAGAACCGCAGCCTTACGGTCAGGCACCGGCTGCAATTGATGTCATCACGGGCGACGAGATCAGCCGCTCCGGCGCATCAAGCATTCCAGAGGCGTTGCGGCTGGCGGACAATCTGGAGGTGGCGCAGAAAAATTCGCATGACTGGGCGATCAGCGCCCGAGGATTCAACACGGATCTTGCCAACAAACTTCTGGTCTTGATTGATGGACGGACAGTTTATACGCCGCTTTATTCGGGTGTATTCTGGGACGTGCAGGATTACTTGCTGGAAGATATTGATCAAATCGAAGTCATCAGCGGACCGGGCGGCACGCTTTGGGGCGCGAACGCGGTCAATGGTGTGATTAACATCACAACTAAAAGTGCGAAAGACACACAGGGGCTTTATGTGGAAGGTGGTGGCGGCTCGGAATTGCGGGATTTTACCGGCGCGCGTTACGGCGGCACTCTGGCTTCCAATGTTTATTATCGCGTTTATGAGAAATATTTTGACCGCACAAGCGAAGTATATTCCAACGGGAACAACGCCTCGGATTCCTGGCGCATGGGACAGGGCGGTTTTCGGATTGATTCGGAGGCGTCTCCGCAAAATCCGCTGACCTTGCAGGGCGATTTTTATCTCGGTGACGAAAATCTGGGTGCCGCTGGCGGCGACACGCGGACGGGAGGTGGCAATGTTCTCGGCCGTTGGACTCATGATTTTGCAGATGATTCCGACATGAGCCTGCAATTGTATTACGACCGAACACATATATCTGTTCCGAAGCCAGCGGTTTTATTTGACCCGGCCGGAACCTTGCAGGATGATCTTGATACTTACGATCTGGATTTTCAGGATCGTTTCCATTTAGGGCAACGGAACAACATTGTCTGGGGTCTTGGCTATCGCTTCACGCATGACGTGGTGGGCAATGCGCCGTCCACAGAGTTTCTGCCGCCCGTGTTGGATCAAAATCTGTTCAGCGGATTTGTGCAGGACGAAATCAAGCTGCACAAAAAATTGTTCCTGACGCTTGGCTCCAAATTAGAGCATAATGATTATACCGGTTTCGAAGTGGAGCCAAGTGCACGATTGCAATGGAATGCCACTCCCAAACAAATGTTTTGGGGCGCGGTTTCGCGCGCGGTGCGGACGCCTTCACGCATTGACCGCGACCTACTGGAACCCACGGGACTCCCAACTCCGCTGCCCACAAGCCTGCTGGATGGTAACAGCAATTTTGAATCAGAAACATTGATTGCCTACGAGCTGGGCTATCGCGCCCAGCTTTCTTCAAAAATTTCGACATCCATCTCCACTTTCTACAACGTCTATGACAACATCCGGAGCTTTACGCCAGGACCGCCTCCCTTCGGTTTCCCAATAATAGCCGCGAATAATCTCGAAGGTGAAACTTACGGAGCCGAGTTAAGCGCCAATTATCGAATCTTCGATTGGTGGCGGCTGCACGGCGGTTACGATCTGCTTAAGGAAAACATTCACGTCAAACCCGGCCAGTATGACATTAACAATGCACTCAACGAAACGGGCGATCCGGAGAATCAATTTTCGCTCCGATCATCCATGAACCTGCCGGAAAACGTGGACTTCGACACCGAATTGCGCTGGGTGGATTCTTTCCAGTTAAATAACGGCGGCACGCCCGCCACCGTTCCGTCCTATTTTGAATTGGATGACAGCCTGGCCTGGCATCCGACGAAAAATCTGGAGTTTTCCATCGTCGGACAAAACCTTTTGCACGACCAGCATGAGGAATATGGCGTTCCAGGTTCGGCGACGACCGAGGAGATCGTGCGCAGCGTCTATGGAAAGGTCTCATGGCAGTTTTAAGCACATTTACAAACCGATGGGTGGATTACAGCCTGAAAATGTTGTTTCGTGGTTGGTTTGTCATGTCCGTCTTGCTGTTTGCCAGCGGGCTGGATCTGCGGGCGCAAACGACGAGGGAGTATGAAGTCAAGGCGGCTTTTTTGAATGACTTTGCCCAGTTCGTCGAGTGGCCGGCCGATGCTTTTGTTGGTGTAAAAAGCCCGATCGTCATCGGAATTCTTGGAGACGACCCGTTTGGTGATTCTTTGGGCGAAATTGTGCGAGATGAAAATGTGGACAACCGTCCAGTGGTCATCGGGCGTTATCAGCGCGTTCAAGACATCAAAGCCTGCCAGATTTTGTTCATCAGCCAGTCCGAGAACAAGCGGCTGGAAGAGATTTTTGCCGGCTTGAAAGATCGCAGCATTCTTACGGTCGGCGATTTTGACGGCTTTACCAAACGAGGAGGCATGATCCGGTTCGTCACGGAAAAAAATAAAATCCGCTTCCGAATCAACGTGGAGGCCGCCAAAACCGCCAATCTGACGATCAGTTCCAAACTGCTTCGTCTGGCCGAGATCATCACGCCGGGAAAGGATTGACCATGCTGCAGAATATTCCAATCCAGCGGAAATTGATGACAGTCAATTTGCTGACCAGCGGCGCGGTGCTGCTGCTCACCTGCCTGGCGTTTTTTGGCTATGAAGTGCTGACGTTCAGGCAGGCTACCGTTCAGCGACTTTCCACCTTGGGAAAAATCATCTCCGCCAACAGCACCGCGGCGCTGGCCTTTGACGACAGCGATGTCGCGAACGAAATCCTCGCCGCGCTCAAGGCCGAACCCCGCATCGTGGCGGCAGGCCTTTACGGCACAACTGGAAAACTTTTTGCGCAATATCCCGTGAATTCACCCGCTTCAACCTTTCCCTCCGCGCCGGAACAAGACGGTTATCATTTTGAGCGGGGGCATCTGGCCGGATTCCAGCCGGTCATGCAAAGTGGCCGTCGTCTTGGCACGCTCTACATGGAATACGACATGGGAGCCATGTATGAGCAACTCTGGCGGCGCGGCGAAATCGCCGCACTGGTCATGGGGGTTTCTTTGCTGACGGCCTATCTGCTTTCCCGAACGCTGCAAAAACAAATTTCCATGCCCATTCTGGCTTTGGCTGAAACCGCCCACGCCGTTTCCAAGCAGCGGGATTTTTCCGTCCGCGCCGTCAAATTCGGCGAGGACGAATTGGGTTTGCTGACCGACGCCTTCAACCAGATGCTCGCGGAAATCCAAAAATTGAATGCGACGCTGGAAGAGCGTGTCCGCGAACGCACAGGGCAGCTTGAAATCGCCAACAAGGAGCTTGAGGCGTTTTCCTATTCCGTCTCGCACGATTTGCGCGCGCCGCTGCGGCACGTGGACGGCTTCGTGGATTTATTGCGGAAACAATCCGCCGAAAAACTGGATGACCGGGGACGCCGTTATCTTGACATCATCGCCGCTTCCGCGCGGCAGATGGGCACGTTGATTGACGATCTGCTGGTTTTTTCGCGGATGAGCCGCGGGGATTTGCGCCGTTCAAAAGTGGCATCAGAATCGCTGGTTCATGAGGTCAGAGATGCCCTTCAAGGGGAAGCTCGCGGCCGCGTTGTCTGGAAAATAGACAGTCTGCCACAAGTTGAGGCAGACGCGGCGATGCTCCGCCAGGTCTGGGCAAACCTGATTGGCAACGCGATGAAATATTCGCGCACACGCGACCCGGCGAAAATTGAAATCGGCTGCGACACGGTCAACGACGAGTTTGTATTTTTCGTGCGCGACAATGGAGTTGGATTCGATATGCAATACGTGGACAAGTTGTTCGGTGTTTTTCAACGGCTGCATCGCGCCGACGAATTCGAGGGCACGGGCATCGGCCTGGCCAACGTCCGCCGCATCGTTTCCCGCCACGGCGGGCGCACCTGGGCGGAGAGCAAGGTGGACGGCGGCGCGACATTTTTCTTCTCACTTCCAAAAACACCCGCTGAAACGAAAGGATAAATATGGCTCCACTGAAACGCATCTTGCTTGCCGAGGACAATGAACGCGACCTGGAACTGACGATGGCCGCGCTTGAGGAAAACAATCTCGCCAACGAAGTCGTCGTCGCGCGCGACGGCGCGGAGGCGCTGGATTATCTTTACAACCGTGGAAAATTCGCCGGCCACGCCAACGGGTTTCCCGTCGTCGTGCTGCTGGATTTGAAAATGCCAAAGATTGACGGGCTTGAAGTTTTGAAGACGATGCGGAGTGATTCATATCTCAGGCACATTCCCGTCGTGATGATCACCTCGTCGCGCGAGGAGCAGGATTTGATTCGCAGCTACGAACTTGGCGTCAACGCCTACGTCGTCAAGCCGGTGGATTTTCAAAAATTCGTCGAATCTGTCAAGCAAGTCGGGTTCTTTTGGGCCATAGTGAATGAACCCCCGCCGGGCACGATGAAGCGAAGCGGTTAAATAATCATGGGAACAGACGCAGACAAACGCCGGGTGCGAGTCCTGCACTTGGAAGACAACGAGAACGACCACGTTCTCGTCGCCGAGACGCTTTGCGCCGATGAACTGGATTGCGAGTTCACGCTGGCCAAATCTCGCGAGGAATTTGAAGCCGCCCTGCGCCGCGCCGAATACGACCTCATCATTTCCGATTTCACGATGCCGTCCTATGATGGTTTGACCGCGTTGTCGTTCGCGCGGGAAGTGCGGCCGGAAACACCATTCGTCTTTTTCTCCGGCAGCATCGGCGAAGAAATCGCCGTTGACACCCTTCAGCACGGCGCCGTGGATTATGTTCTTAAGCAGCGGCCAAGCCGCCTTGTCCCGGCCATCCGCCGTGCGTTGCACAACGCGCAGGAACGCGCGCGACTGCAACAGGCCGAGCAGATCATCCGCGAACAGGGCGCGCTTCTGGACAAGGCGAGCGACGCCATTTTCGTCTGCGACCTGGCTGGCCAGATTATTTATTGGAACAAGGGCGCGGAAAAGATTTACGGGTGGTTTGCCACCGAGGCTTTCGGTAAAAATGCCTTGCAACTGATGTTTAAGGGAATCATCACTCCGCAGGCCGAGGAAGCTTTCAAGAGCGAACTCACACAGGACGAATGGAGCGGCGAACTTCAAAAAGTGGCGAAGGACGGCAGGCGCGTCATCGTGCAGGCGCGCTCCACACTGATCCGCAACGGGCAGGGCCGTCCGAAATCCGTTCTCATCATCAACACTGACATCACGGAACGGAAACAACTGGAGGAGCAGTTTTTTCGCGCCCAGCGGCTTGAAAGCCTCGGCGTGCTCGTCAGCGGCATCGCGCACGATTTGAACAACGCGCTCACGCCCATCCTCATCGGCGCGGGTATCCTGCGCGGCGAGAACCTTTCGTCGGGATCCGCAGGCATTTTGGACACGATGGAATCCAGCGCCAAGCGCGGCGCGGAAATGGTGCGGCGGGTGCTCGCGTTCGCGCGCGGCGGCGATTCGGGCAGGACGGTCATGCACGCTGACCGGCTCGTGAAGGAAACGGGCAAGATCATCAGCGACACTTTTCCAAAAAACATCGAGTGCCGCATCACCGTGGACGCGGATTGCAGCCCCGTTTCCGCCGCGCCCACGCAACTGCACCAGGTCCTGATGAACTTCTGCGTCAATGCTCGCGACGCCATGCCCGACGGCGGCAAACTTACGCTCGCCACAAAAAACATCCACCTCGACACCGCCGGGGCCGCGAAAATCTCCGGCGCGAAACCGGGAAATTATCTGTGCGTCAGTGTTGCGGACACCGGCACCGGAATTCCCGCCGAACAGATCGGGAAAATTTTCCAGCCGTTCTTCACCACCAAGATGGCTGACAAGGGCACGGGGCTGGGGTTGTCCACTTCGCTGACCATCGCAAAAAACCACGGCGGCTTCATCAGCGTGGAGAGCGAGGTCGGCTGCGGGACAGAATTCAAATTGTTCCTGCCCGCCGTCATCAGCGCAACGGACGTGGAGGCCGCGCCGAAAAAACACGCGCTGCCCGCCGGCGGCGGCGAATGCGTCATGATCATTGACGACGAGGAGTCCATGCTCGCGCTCATCCGCACGACGCTTGAAAATTATCATTATCGCGTGTTGACCGCCGCGAGCGGGCCGGAAGCCGTCGTCCTCCTCGCCGGAGCAACCACCGACGTGAGCCTCGTCATCACCGACGTGGAAATGCCGTTCATGGACGGCTTCGCCACCATCAAGGCGCTGCGCAAAATCAGGCCGGATCTCAAAATCGTCATCGCCACCGACTCGAAACAGGAAAAGGCCGTCACCAATCGCGGGATCAAAACCGACGGGTTCATTTACAAGCCGTTCACGACGGAAAAACTTCTCACCACCGTCCGCGAAGTGCTCGCGCAGAAAAAATGACTACCGCACCCGCTGAAAAGATTTTTCGGCAGTGCGACGGAAAGTTTCTGTAAAAATAAATGTCTGATTTCGCATCCATCGGCAATAAATATGCAGATGCACGATGCGGGCGACATGGAACTGCTGCGGGATTACGACCGGCAAGGCTCGGAAGCCGCCTTTGCCACACTCGTCCAGCGGCACGTCGGCCTGGTTTATTCGGCGGCGCTCCGGCACGCCGGGATTGACGCCCATGCCGAGGAAATCACGCAGGCAGTTTTCATCACCCTCGCGCGCAAAGCCGCCAGCCTGCGCCCGGACACCATCCTCGAAGGCTGGCTTTACGAAACCGCGCGGCTGACTGCGTTGAGCTTCCGGCGCGGGGAACGTCGCCGCCAGTTTCGCGAACAGGAGGCTTATATGCAATCCACTCTTCAGGAAACCGACGATGCTTCAACCTGGAACCGGCTCGCGCCGCTGCTCGACGAGGCGATGGCGCGGCTGGGGAAAAAGGACCGCGACGCCGTGGTGCTGCGTTTTTTCAAGGACAAAACCCTGCGCGAAGTCGCGGCGGCATTGAAGGTGAATGAAACGGCGGCGCAAAGGCGTGTGCATCGCGCGGTGGAAAAGTTGCGGAAGTTTTTTACAAGGCGCGGAATCATTCTTCCAGCGGCGGTTTTGACGGCGGCGATTTCCGCGAACTCCGTCCAGGCCGCGCCGGTGGGTTTGGCGAAAACAATTTCAGCCGTCGCGATTTCCAAAGGCGCGGTGGCTTCAACTTCAACCCTAACCCTCATTAAAGGAGCATTGAAAATTATGGCGTGGACAAAAGCGAAAACGGCGGTAGTGACCGGTGCTGCAATTCTACTGGCCGGAGGGACCACATTCGTCGCCATCAATAAAGTTCACGATGGTGTCGGCGGCTATTCTTGGCAGGTCTTCGATCCATCTCGTGCCAACTTGGTTCTTTCAAACGCACCACCCAAGACGACAATTGTGCGGATACATCCAAAAGGCGTTCCGCCGAACGACCTGGCCCTCGCCGGTTTGATCCTGTCAAACACACCGCCGCAGGTGACCATCGTGCCGACTAGGTTTCCCAAGGGCGGTATGTTGAACGGCGTGCGCATGTGGAGTTGGATGACTCCGTTTCGGAATGGCGAAGCCATCGGCATGAATTGTCCGGCTGAAGAAATCATCCGATACGCCATGGGAGATTACTCGCGGGCAAGAACGATGGTTGACGGCAAAGTGCTGAAGGCAGTTGGAGTGCCGGAGCGCGGTTATGATTTCATTGCGAACCTGCCCAACGGTTCCAGAGCCGCTTTGAAAGCTGAAATGGAACAGAAATTTGGTTTGACCGGAAGCATCGAAAATCGCCAGACGGATGTCCTTATGTTGAAAGTCAAATCAGCGATTGCTAGTGATGATTTACGGGGCACAAGAGTCGCCGGCGAGGGCCGTTCTCAATTGCAGGCTATTTCGATTTCGCAATTGGTGAGCGGAATTGAAACTTTGGTGAATGTTCCGGTGGTGGATGAAACCGGCCTGACGAATCACTTTAAGCTCACGTTGAAATGGAATGAAGGCGACAAGCTGACCGGCTCGGAACAACTCAACCGGTCTCTGGACGAGATTGGTCTTGAATTAATGCCGGGCCGCGAATCCGTTGAAATGCTCGTCGTCGAAAAAGCAAAATAGATCATAGCAGCCGAGGTCACGAGGCTCTGACTAAATCATTTTGAATTGAGACTCCTCACGTCGTCTTCCACATTTCAGACACGCACTCATTTTTTTGGCTTCACTTTCAAAGTCAGTCCTTCGATGCCGGTGACTTCAACCGGCTGTCCGGCTTCAACCGGCGTTTCGCTGACGGCGTTCCAAGTTTCGCCTTCGATAAAAACCCGTCCGCCCTGCTGGTCAATCCGCGTAAGTGCGTTCACCGTTTTTCCGATCATGGTTTCCGCGCCCGCGCTTTTCGGCAATCGTTGCGCGCGAATTCCCTTGCCCACGAAGAACACAAAAAACGCGGCGGTCACGAGCGTCGTTGAAATTACCCAGATCACGGGCAGACGGTAAACCGCCGGCTCATGATTGAACAGCATCAACGCGCCGAGAAAAAATGCGATGATGCCGCCGCCGGTCAAAACGCCGTGCGTTGGCGCGAAAATGTCTGTGACGAACAGCGCGACGGCCAGAAGGATCAGCGCAAGTCCGGCGATGTTCAACGGCAGCGTGGCCGACATATACAGCAGCAGGATCAGCGCAAGCGCGCCGGCGACGCCGGGAAAAATCGCGCCCGGATGGCTCATCTCGGCGATGATTCCGTAAATCGCGACGAGCAAAAGGAGCATCATCACCTGCGGCTGCCAGAAAAGCTGGAAGAATTTTTCGCCCGCGCTCATCGGAATTTCCACGACGCTGGCATTGGCCGTGTGAAGTGTTTTGTCGCCGATTTTCCGTCCGTCAAGATGCTTGAGCAAATCCGGCATATCTTTCGCGATGAAATCAATGGCGTTCGTTTTCAGCGCGTCTTCCGCCGTGATCGAGGCGCTTTCGAGAACGGCGGATTTCGCCCACTCGACGTTGCGATGCCGCTTGTCCGCGATGGTTTCCATGAAGCTGGAACCATAGTTGGCCAGCTTTTCGGCCATCACATCGTTGGTGGCTCCGCCGGTGATGCCGCCGATGCCCATTTCGACCGGATGCGCCGCGCCGATGATGGTGTCCGGCGCCATCGCCGCAACGTCCGCCGCCAGCGTGATGAAAGTTCCCGCGCTGGCCGCGCTCGCGCCGGACGGCGAAACATAGACGACCGTCGGAACTTTCGCGGAATAAAAATCCTCGACGATTTCCTTGGTGGACTGAAGCAGACCGCCGGGCGTGTCCAATTGAATGACGAGGCACTCGTCGTCCTGGTTTGCGGCGACTTCGAGCGAGCGGGAAATGTAATTGGCCGTGGCCGGGCCGATGGCCCCGTCAATTTTGATCAGGCCGACCTGTGCCGCGTGGGTTGTGACGCCCGGAAGGAGTGCCGCCATTGCGATAAAAAGCCAGCGCTTCATAACTTTCCCATCCAAATCCACTCTAACAAAAAGTCCGGTATCTGCAAACAAATTGGCCCGAATTCGAGCGGTGCTTCCGACGTTAAAAGTTGCGCGTCAACTCTTCAAACGAAAATAACTGCGACTGCAATCAATTCCCCAGATACCCGCGCGGGTCAACAATCTTCCCGGCAATCGCGCTCGCGGCCACCGTCATCGGCGACGCGAGGAACACCTGCGATTCCTTGTCGCCCATCCGACCGGGGAAATTCCGGTTCGTCGCGCTGATACACTTGATGCCCGGCTTGTTGATACGGCCAAACGTGTCCACCGGCCCGCCGAGGCACGCGGCGCAACCGGCGTTCTCCGTCATTTGCACTCCGGCGTCGGTGAGAATTTCCCAAATTGTCTTCCCGCCCCAGCGCGTGGATTGCAATTCATGAACGATGTCCGGTGTCGCTGGCACGCCGAACGTATCAATCGTCACGCGCCGTCCGCGCAGGATGCGCGCGAACTCCACGAAATCGCTCGTCTTGCCGCCGGTGCAGGAACCGACGTAGGCGCGGTCGAGTTTCACGTCCATTTCCTTCGCCTTCTTGCGCTGGCCGGGATCAGGATGACACGCGACGGTCGGTTCGAGCTTGCTCAAATCTACCACAAGCTCATAAACGAACTTCTGTTCCTTGTCCGGCTCGACCGGTGTGTAGGCGGATTTCGTGCCGTTTAACTTCACGCGTGCGTCCACGTATTCCGCCGTGCGCGAATCAAATTCAAACATCGCATTCTTGCCGCCCGCCTCGATGGCCATGTTGGCGATGGTCATGCGATCATCAATCGAAAGATTCAACGCGCCTTCGCCGTCAAACTGCAACGCGCGATACGTCGCGCCGTCAAAACCGATTTCGCCGATGCAATGCAAAATAATATCCTTGGCCATCACGCCCGGTTGCAATTTTCCTTCGAGCCGGAAGTGCATGGTTTCTGGAACTTTGAGGAGCAATTTGCCGGTGCCCATCACGAAACCCGCGTCCGTATTG
>Ga0208357_1002440_pt1 | contig 12308 bp, 15 predicted proteins | sample NGESurdeep092012_6_FD_184487 | JGI IMG/M metagenome (GOLD analysis project Ga0208357, IMG submission 184487) | Arctic peat soil microbial communities from Barrow, Alaska - NGEE Surface sample F52-2 deep-092012 (SPAdes) | ecosystem: Environmental > Terrestrial > Soil > Wetlands > Peat ... | reverse complement strand
AGCGACTGGCTTGCACCAGTCGCGCGCGGCCCAGCGCCATGCCGTGCGCCGCGACCGTGCCGGGCAGGACTTGTCTCACGATTGGCCCCCTCGGGGGCCAATCGCGGGATTCGGGATTCGGCATTCGGGATTCGCAAGAGCAAAGACCGCGCTGCGTGCATTGCTGCAAGTCCCGCCGCGCCCTGCTTTGCCCAATCCCGAATCCCGAATCCCGAATCCCGGCTTTTGAGCGAATCCCGAATCCCGAATCCCGAATCCCATCTCCATCACGCTCCCTCGTCGAACTTGCGCTCGAACAGAGCCGCCACGGCGGCCACGGCAGCTGCTTCATCGGGGCCGTCGGCACGCACGCTCAGGGTGGTGCCGATGCCGGCGGCGAGCATCATCACGCCCATGATGCTCTGGGCATTGATCTCGCGACCCTTGCTGACCAGCCACACGGTGGATTTGAAGCCTTGCACCAGTTGCACCAGCTTGGCCGACGCACGGGCGTGCAAGCCGAGCTTGTTGGAGACGACGATTTCCTGCTCAAGCATGGATCAGGGCATCCTTCAGATCAGGCATGGTCAATGAAGATTCCTCCGCGGCCACCGCTGGCGGCGATTTCGGCCAACTCGTCCAGCGGTTTCTCTGCATAGTTGAGAACGCGCAGCAGCATCGGCAGGTTGAGGCCGGAGACGCAACGCAGGTGAACGCCAAGCGCCCCGAGCGACAGCCCGATGTTGCATGGCGTGGCGCCGTACAGGTCGGCCAGGATCAGCACGCCGTCACCCTGGTCGAGATCGCGCGCATGATGGACGGTGAGCGAACGCATGACTTCGGGATCCGATTGCGGCGGCACTTCCACCGCAGTCACCCGCAACGACAGCTTGGGCATCACGTGGTGCGCGGCGGAAATCAGTGCCTGGCCGACCGACTCGTGGGTCATCAGCAGCACGCCGACGCTCATGGCCCGGTGTCCGTCGTGACGTGGATGGACTCGAACGCCGTCGTGGTCATTCGAGCTCACGATGGAAGGTGAGCACGCCTTCGCGCTTGCCGCGGTAGTGGTCGGCGAGCTTCTCGACCAGATAGACCGAGCGATGCCGGCCCCCGGTGCAACCGACCGACACGGTCAGGTAGCTGCGGTCGTCCTGCTCGAAGCGCGGGATCCAGGCATCCAGCCACTGCGCGGTGTCGTTGAAGTATTCCTTGACCAGCGCTTCGCCGTCGAGGAATTCGCGCACCGGCGCGTCTTTGCCCGACAACGGGCGCAGGTGCGGGTGCCAATGCGGGTTGGGCAGGCAGCGTGCGTCGAACACGAAGTCCGCGTCCAGCGGCAGCCCGCGGCGGAATGCGAATGACTGAAACATCAGGGTCAGCCCCTCGGTGGCCTGGGCGTAATCGGTGGCAACCAGTCGACGCAGTTGGTGCACGTTGAGTTCGCTGGAATCGATCACCTTCTCGGCGATCGCCATCAGCGGGCGCAGCAGGCGGCGTTCCTCGACGATGGCATCGGCCAGCGACACCCCGCGCAGGGCCAGCGGATGACGGCGGCGGGTTTCCGAATAGCGTTTGATCAGCACCTCGTCGCGGCAATCGAGGAAGATCAGATGCACCTGCGCGCCGGTCGCGGCCAGCTCCGACAGAACGCTGGGCAGATGGACGAAATCCTCGCCACGATTGCGCACGTCCATGCCCACCGCGATGCGCCGGCGCCGGCTGCTGCGATCCTGCAGTACTGCCTTCACCAGATGCGGCAGCAGGCTGCCGGGCAGGTTGTCGACGCAGTAGAAATCCAGATCCTCCAGCGCGCGCAGGGCCACCGTCTTGCCGCCACCGGACAGGCCGGTGAGTACGATCAGGTGGATCGCCTCGGGTGCGTTGAAAGGAGTCAGCGGATCGTCATTCTCGTTCATGTGTTCACCATGGGGGCAGCCGGCGCAACTGGTGCGCCTGCCGGTCGATGAAGGTCTGCGCCGGGTCGATGCCCTTGCTTTTCAGTGCGTGGCTGCGCACGGCCGCTTCCACCAGCACCGCGATATTGCGCCCGGAAGCCACCGGGATCGTGATCATCGGCACGGCCACGTCGAGGATCTGGCGATGGCCGATGTCGCCGGTGAGGCGGGTCAGCGCATCGGTCTCGCCGTCTTCGCGCAGCGGTTTGAGGTGCACCACCAGACGCAGATACTTGGAGGGCTTCACGGACATGTGACCGAACATCTCGCGCACGTTGAGCACGCCCAGGCCGCGCACCTCGAGCAGGTCCTGCAACAACTCCGGGCAGGCGCCGTCGATCACGTCGGGCGCGATCAGGGTGAACTCGGTGGCGTCGTCGGCGACCAGGCGATGACCGCGGCTGATCAGCTCCAGGGCCAGCTCGCTTTTGCCGGAGCCGGCCTCGCCGGTGATCAGCACGCCGATCGAAAACACTTCCAGGAACACCCCATGCAGGGTGGTCTTGGCCGCCAGCATCCGCGCCAGGTGATACTGCAGGTAGGTCAGCAACTCGTGGCCGCGCTTGGGGCTGCTCCACAGCGGCATGTCGGTCTCTTCGGCGACCTCGCGCAGGTCGGCGGGTACCGACTGGTCCTTGGTCACCAGCAGTGCCGCCGGCTGGTACGCAGCAATCTTGTGCATCACTTCCCAGCGTTGGCGCGAATCCAGTGCGTCGAGGAAGTTCAGCTCCTCCGAACCGATGATCTGGATCTTGTTCGGATAGATGACGTTGAGATAGCCGATCAGCGAGGGCCGGCGCGCCTGCGCCGCGCCCGGTTCCAGCACGCGCGACTCGCCGCGCATGCCCGATATCCAGCGCAAGGCCATGCGTTCGTGGACGCTGTCGTAGAGTTGGCGCGCGGTGATCCGATCCAAACCAGGGCCCTTGTGTCACGTGATGAACCCGCCAGCCTGCGCGGAGTCGCGACCATTGTGCCAGCTTGCGGCGACAGCGTCGTGCAGGAACGAAAACGGCCCGCCTTGTCCCGGCGGGCCGCGTGCGTGGGGATGAGGGATGATCAGCCGTACTGGCGTTCTTCACGTGCCTCGCGTTGATGCTTGTCGGCAACCTTTTCGCGGTACTTGCGCAACTGTGCGACCAACTTGTCGAACAGCACGTCGATCGAGGCGTACATGTCGGCCTCGGTGGCTTCGGCGTGGAGCGTGGTTCCGACCGCGTTCAAGGTACCGTCGGCGCGTTGTTGGAGTTTGTCCAGGGAAAGTACGACCACGAGACTTTTCAGCTTGTCATCGAGGCGTGTAAGGCGGTCGAGCTTGGCGGTGGCGTGATCGCGCAGGGCCGGGGTGACTTCAATCTGCTGGCCGCTGAGTTGGAATTGCATAGGGCGCCTCCTCTGGTGGTGCAGTGCCGCATTTCGCGGCGGGTGGACGTGCCGTGACCGGTGGTCGGCGACACATCGTCAGCTAATCTGTAGCAGGTATGGGAACGCTTTTTCGTTAACCAGTTCCCCAGCCCGCTCCAGCGGACGCTCATAGCTTGTGAATAGTCGACGAGCTGGCGTGGATCCCAGCTTCCCTTCCCCCGCTTCGCAGGGGAAGGAAAAACCGGGCTCCATGCCAGGCCGTCGACTATTAGGGGCTGTTGTGTCACAGCCCTCTCAGCCGGCGCGCTGGCGTTCGCTGGAGGTGGGTATGCGCAGCCCCTCCCGGTACTTGGCGACGGTACGGCGTGCGACCTGGATGCCCTTCGATTGCAGTGCTTCGGCAATGGTTTGGTCGGACAGCGGCTTGCGCGGGTCTTCCGCGTCAATCAGCTTGCGCAGCATGGCCTGGATCGCGGTGGCTGATGCACTGCCGCCGTCCTCGGTGGACACGCCGCTGGAGAAAAAGTATTTGAGTTCGAAGGTGCCGCGCGGTGTGTGCAGGTACTTGCGCGTGGTGACCCGTGAGATGGTGGACTCGTGCATGCCGACCTCCTCCGCCACCTCACGCAATACCAGCGGGTGCATCGCCTCGGGGCCATAGTCGAGGAAGGCGCTTTGCCGGCGCACGATCGCCTCGGACACTTTCAGCAGGGTCTCGGCGCGCGATTCCAGGCTCTTGATCAGCCAGCGCGCCTCCTGCAACTGGCCGCGCATCCAGCTGGCGTCGTCGCCGCGCGCCTTGGCGATCAGGCCGCAGTAGTGCTGGTTCAGGCCGAGCCGTGGCTGCGAGTCGGGGTTCAGGCTTACCCGCCAGCGGCTGCCCTCGCGTATCGCGTAGGCATCCGGCGCCACGTATTCCACCGGCGTGGTGTCCAGCGCGGCACCGGGACGCGGATCGAGGCTGCGGATCAACACCGCGGCGTCCGCGACCTCGTCCGCATCGGCATGCAGGCGGCGCGCCAGCTTGGCGATGTCGTTGCGTGCCAGCAGATCCAGCTCGGCATCGACGATGCGCAATGCCAGGTCGCGATACGGGGTGTCGGCGCCGAATTGCTCCAGTTGCACGCGCAGGCAATCGCGCAGATCCAGACTGCCCACGCCTGCGGGATCGAACCCCTGCAGCTGACGGCGGACGCTTTCGACCTCGGCGATGCTTGCCTCGAGGCCAGCCGGCAAGGCGGCCAGTATCGCGTCCAGTCCCTCGGCGAGGTAACCGGCCGGGTTGAGCGCGTCGATCAGCACGGTGGCGATCAGATGCTCGCGCGGGGTGAACGGCGCCAGGTTGAGCTGCCACATCAGGTGTTGCTGCAGCGTCTCCGGCGCGGCGCTCTGTGGTTCGAAGTCGTCGTCGCCGCGGGAACCGCTGCTACTGCTGCTGCTGCCCGGGCTGTTGCCTGAAAAATCGATCGGCGATTCGGCCGGGCCACCACCATCGGCCCAGTCCACGGTCTCGCCGTCGCTGTCGCCATCACTGTTGCTGGATTTGTCCGCGATCTGGTGTTCGTTCTCCGCGGCATCGATGGTTTCGGTCTCGTCGTCCTCGGTCTCCTCGGCAAACTCCAGCAGCGGATTGCTTTCGGCTATCTGGCGCAGCTCGGCTTCCAGTTCGAGCTGGGACAACTGCAACAGGCGGATCGCCTGCTGAAGCTGCGGCGTCAGGGTCAACTGCTGGTGGAGGCGAAACTGTAATGCGGGTTTCATGCCAGCGAGATCGAGGGAACGTGGCTCCATCCTAGCGCGTGGCCGGGGACGCGGCCATAGGCCTTGGCCCGGATCTTGCCAAAAGTGTCAGAGGCGGAATTCGTGACCCAGGTAGACTTCACGCACTTTCTCGTCGGCGAGGATGTGCGCCGGGGTGCCGCGCGAAAGCACCTCGCCCTCGTTCAGAATGTAGGCGCGGTCGCAGATACCGAGGGTTTCGCGCACATTGTGATCGGTGATCAGCACGCCGATCCCGCGCTCTTTCAGGTGCCGCACGATGCGCTGGATCTCGCCGACCGAGATCGGGTCGACGCCGGCGAAAGGTTCGTCCAGCAGCATGTAGCGCGGATTGGCGGCCAGCGCACGGGCAATTTCCACGCGTCGGCGCTCGCCACCGGACAGGCTGACGCCTTTCTGGCCCGCGATATGCGCGATCTTCAACTCATCCAGCAGGCTTTCCAGTTCGCCATTGCGTTGCTGCGCGCTGAGTCCCTTGCGCAGCTCCAGCACCGCCATGACGTTGTCGGCTACGCTGAGTCGGCGGAATACCGAGGCCTCCTGGGGCAGGTAGCCGATCCCCAACCGCGCGCGCGCGTGCATCGGCAGGCCGGTGATGTCCTGCTTGTCCAGCGTGATGCGGCCGGCGTCGGCCTCGATCAGGCCCACCACCATGTAGAAGCAGGTGGTTTTGCCGGCACCGTTGGGGCCGAGCAGGCCGACCACTTCGCCCTCCCGAATCGAGAACGCAAAGTGGCGCACGACCTGGCGTGCCTTGAAGCTTTTCTGCAGACCCGTGGCGGAGAGCATGGATTCAGCGGTTTCCCGGCGGGGATGGGCTGCTGCTGGCCGCGGCCGGCTTGCCGCCCGGCGAGGACGTGGTCGCAGGCTTGGGCAGGAACACGCCGTGTACCAGGCCATCGCCACCGGAGTCGCCGGTGATCTGGCTGTTGGCGGTGTTGTAGGTCAGCTTGTCGCCATGGAATTCGCCGCGCCCTTGCTGTTTGACCGCGGCTTGCCCGGTGAGCACCGCAATCTGGTGGATATTGTCGTAGTCGAGCTGGGCGGCGTTGCCGGTCATCAGGTTGCCGTTGTCGTCCAGTTGCTGGATGTGCGCCGGTTTGCCGGTGACCACCACGCGGGAAATCGCACTATTGGCGTCGAGGTAGATCTTGGCAACGTCGCCGGTAAGCAGCAGGGTTCCCTGGGTGATCTTCACGTTGCCGGTGAGCGTGGTTATCGTATTCGGTGCGTTGTAGGCATCGGTGTGTTTGGCCGCGAAGTTCATCGGCTGCTGGCGATCGGATTGCTTGGCCAAGACCAGCGCGGGCAGCATCGCCAGCGAACAGGCTGCCACCAGGCCGGCGATCCAACGTCGGCTAGCGCTTGCGCGGCGGGAACGAGCCGTGGCTGTCATCGAGCAACTCCAGGTGATTGTCGTTGAGGTTGGCACGCATGCCGACGCCGCTCATTCTACGGTCGCCTTGAGTGATCTGTACCGGCTGGGCGGTTTCCATCCGGTTTTCCTTCGGCCAGGCGGTCAGCTCCGAGGTATTCAGGGTGGCTGTCGGTTGCGCGACGCCTTGGGCATCGGTGAATGCCGGCCGGAGCATGTGGACCGGGCCCTGCAGCTTGAGCAAGGTGCCGGGTTTGTTGATCCAGCCGTAGAGCGCTTGTCCCAGCCAGTCGGGTATGCCGGGCTTTTTGGACGGCATCTGGAAGGTGGGTGCGTTGAGATAGAGCGAATCGTCGCCCTCGCGCCGCTCGACGCGCGGCGACTGCACGTGCAGACCCGGCTTCCCGTCGAGGCCGAATTCGGTAACTCGCGCCCCGCTCAGGACGTAGCCCGAACGTGGCGGTCCGATGAAGTCATGGGTGCGCGGCGCCGGTCCCAGCCACCACAGCAGCAACTGACTGGCGCCCGCGGCCAGCGCAACGAGGACGATCGCGACCGGCAATCGCCGATCGCGCAGCCACCGGCGCAGGCTCACTGCCAGTGCTCCCGCTCCGCGTCACTCTTGCCTTGCGCGTGCAGGATCAGGTCGCACACCTCGCGGGCGGCGCCTTCGCCGCCGCGCTGGCGGGTCTGCCAATGCGCCGCCTCGACGATCCACGGGTGGGCATTGGCGACAGCCACCGCCATTCCCACCATGCGCATCGGGGCCAGGTCGGGCAGGTCGTCGCCCACGTAGGCGACGTGGTCGGTTCGCAGGTGGAGGGCATCGAGCAGTTCACGCAGGCAGGCGACTTTGTCGACCTGGCCCTGGTAGAGATGGGTGATGTCCAGTTCCTCCGCGCGCAGGGCGACTGGATGACTGATCCGGGCGGTGATCAGCGCGACCTCCACGCCATGGGCCCGGAGGCGCTTCAGGCCGAGTCCGTCGTGCACATGGAAGACCTTGGTCTCGTGGCCGTCCTCGGCATACCACAGCCGCCCATCGGTCAGGGTGCCATCCACGTCGAATACCGCCAGGCGGATTTTCGCGGCGCGGGCGAGGATGTCGGCTGGGAGGCTGGCGAAGGAATCGGGAAGCATGGTCCGGGATTGTGAGGCGGTGAACGTCAAAAGCAGGCGTGCCTGATTTTCTGATTTGTCGAGACAAATCAGATCAAACCACACGCGCCCGGAGCAGATCGTGAATGTTCAGCGCGCCGACCACGTGTTGCTCGTCGTCCACCACCAGCAGTGCGTGGATCTGATGTTTTTCCATCAATTGCGCGGCCTCGGCGGCCAGTCGGTCGGCACCGATCGTCTTGGGGCCCCGGGTCATCAGCTCGGCCACGCTGGCGCCACGCAGGTTCACGCCTTCGTCGTCCAGCGCGCGCCGCAAGTCGCCATCGGTGAACACCCCGACCAGGCGCTGGTCGGCATCGATCACGGCGGTCATGCCCAGATGCTTGTGGGTCATTTCCATCAGGGCGGCGGTGAGCGTGGCGTCCGGCGACACCCTTGGCACATCGTCGCCAACGTGCATCACGTCGCTGATGTGCAGCAGCAATCGGCGGCCCAGCGCGCCGGCCGGGTGCGAGCGGGCGAAATCGTCCGAAGTGAACCCGCGTGCTTCCAGCAGCGCGATCGCCAGCGCATCGCCCAGCACCAGCGCCACCGTCGTGCTGGTCGTCGGCGCCAGGCCCAGCGGACAGGCTTCGTTTGAAATGCTGCCGTCCAGGTGTACGTCGGCCTCGCGCGCCAGCGACGATTGGGGCTTGCCGGTGATCGCGATCAGCGGAATGCCCTGACGTTTGATGACCGGCAGGATGAACAGCAATTCGTCGGTTTCGCCCGAGTAGGACAACGCCAGCACCACGTCTTGCGGCAGGATCATGCCGAGATCGCCATGACTGGCTTCGCCCGGATGCACGAAGAACGCCGGCGTGCCGGTGGAGGCGAGGGTGGCCGCGATCTTGCGCGCCACATGGCCTGACTTGCCCATGCCGCTGACCACGACGCGGCCGCGGCAGGCCAGGATCAGTCGGCACGCTTCGACGAAATCCGCGCCGATCCGGGGTTCCAGCGCACCGATCGCGGCCGCTTCCGTGGCGATCACCGTGCGTGCGCTGCGCGTGATGGCTTCAGGGCTCAACTTGGTCGGCGCGGGCGGGGCGATGCGTGCGTTCATGGCGGCTCGGATGCGGGGAAAGTCGACGTCGAGGGCTCCGAGGAGCCTGTCGGACTTTGGTTGGCCGGTCTGCGAATCCGCCTGTGCGGTCCATATCCCGGCCGATTCTTGGTCCACAGCACCACTATGGACCAGCAAATCGTCAGCAATCTGTCCTCGCCCAGCCGAATCCTCGACTCGACCACCCAAGCCCGGCAGGTTCCTAGGGCCCGCCGTCGTTTCTGTGCCAGAAGAATTCCATTACCATGGCATGTTCGTATTTTAACGTCATATGCCAGCCACATGGTGCCGCGCCGCGCGGAAATCCATGATCCGCCGGCCTGACCCCGTATGGAAAGCCCGATGGATTCCAGCCGCATACAGGCACTGATTGAGGACGGCATGCCCGGTGCCCGGGCCGAGGTCGAAGGTGCCGATGGCGTGCATTTCGAGGCCACCGTGGTGGCCAGCCAGTTCGCCGGCAAGCTGCCGCTGGCGCGGCATCGACTGGTGTACGCGACCCTGGGCGACCTGATGGGCGGCGCGATCCACGCGCTGGCGCTGAAGACGTTGACGCCGGAAGAAGCCGGGAATAGGGAGTAGGGAATGGCAAGAGCCGTTCCCCGCCCAGGCTCGCGATATCCAGGTTTTTCCCATTTTTTATTCTCCATTCCCGATTCCCTGAGCTCTATGGCCAAAATCCTGATCAATGGCGGCGTGCCGCTCCAAGGCGAGGTCGGCATTTCCGGCGCCAAGAACGCCGTGCTGCCGATTCTTGCCGCCTGCCTGCTGGCCGATGAGCCGGTCAGCATCGGCAACGTGCCGCACCTGCACGACGTCACCACCTTCATCGAACTGCTCGGCCAGATGGGCGTGCAACTGGTGCTCGATGACCGCATGAAGATGCACGTCGACCCGCGCACCACCAACACCTGCGTGGCGCCGTACGACCTGGTGCGCACGATGCGTGCCTCGATCCTGGTGCTGGGCCCGCTGGTGGCGCGCTTCGGTCAGGCCGAGGTATCACTGCCCGGTGGCTGTGCGATCGGCTCGCGTCCGGTCGACCAGCACATCCGCGGGCTGCAGGCGCTGGGTGCCGAGATCACCGTCGAGAACGGCTACATCAAGGCGAAGGCGAAGCGGCTCAAGGGCGCCCGCATCGTGATGGATATGGTCACCGTCACCGGCACCGAGAACATCATGATGGCGGCCACCCTGGCACAGGGCACCACGGTGATCGACAACGCGGCGCAGGAGCCCGAGGTGGTGGATCTGGCGTATTGCCTGATGGCGATGGGCGCGCAGATCGAGGGCGCCGGCAGTTCCACCATGGTGATCCACGGCGTCGAGCGTCTGCACGGCGCCGACTACAACGTGCTTCCCGACCGCATCGAGACCGGTACTTTCCTGGTCGGTGCGGCGATGACCGGGGGCAAGGTGCGGGCGCGCCATGCGCGCGCCAACACGCTGGACGCGGTGCTGGCCAAGCTGGAGGAGTCCGGCGCGCACATTTCCACCGGCGACGACTGGATCGAGCTGGACATGGGTGGACGCCGACCCAGGGCCGTCAACATCAGTACCGCGCCATACCCCGCCTTTCCGACCGACATGCAGGCACAGTTCACCGCGCTCAACTGCGTCGCCGAAGGCACCGGCGTGGTCACCGAGACGGTATTCGAGAACCGCTTCATGCATGCGCACGAGTTGCAACGGCTCGGCGCCGACATCCGCCTCGAGGGCAATACCGCCATCGTGCAGGGCGTGAAGCAAATGAGCGGCGCACCGATCATGGCCACCGACCTGCGCGCGTCGGCCTGTCTGGTTTTGGCCGGGCTGGTGGCCAGCGGTGAAACCGTGGTCGATCGCGTCTACCACATCGATCGCGGCTACGAGAACATCGAGGAGAAGCTCGGCGTGCTGGGCGCGAGGATCCGGCGCCTGCCGAGTTGAGGAGCCGGGATGACCAGACATTCGTCTGTTGAAAGCCGGGATTGGGAATGACCAGACGTTCGTCTGTTGAGAGCCGGGATTAGGTGGGCAAGAAGCCGGATTCTCGCGAGAGCCCGCTTTTGCGAATCCCGAATCTCGAATCCCCAATCCCCAATCACGGCTCTGAGTAGCTGACCAGCTCCATCACCAGGTCGCCGCCATCATGCTGCGACAGCTTTACCGGCAGCGGGTAGCGCTCGGGGGCGTACCAGGCGCTGAAGCCGCGCTCGGCATCGGTGCGGTCGACCCGTTCGGCGTGGAAGCTGCCGGCGGGAACGTTCACGGTTTCCTTGCCGGTTACCTTGAAGCGCTGGGTCTGCACTTCCTGGCGTACCGCGACCGCCAGCGCCACTTGCTGCTCGCCGGCCTGCAGGGCCAGGCCCAGCGCCAGCGGCAGCGTATTGCGTTCGACGATGCCAGGCCTGGCCGGGTAGGTCTGGGTACCCTTGCTGCCATCGACGCTGACCTGGTTGGTGCCCCAGTCGACGCGCAGGTGGCGCTGCGTCTCCTTGATTCCGGTGTGCAGCTGGTAGTCGTAACTGAGCGCTTCGGGCAGGTCGCCCTTCCAGCGGAAACGCGAGGTTTCGTCCACGCTGGCGCCAAGCATCGCGGCCAGGCCAGCGGTGCCCTTGACGGTCTTGCGATACGTCCATTGGCCGTTGCCGTCGTTGCGCAGGCTGATGCTGGCCGTGCCCATCGGGCTGCCGCCGCGCGACACCTTGTAGGTGGCGGTGAAGGCAGTTGGGGTAGTGGCGTTTGCCGTGCCGCAGAGCAGGGCGAGCCCGAGTACTGGAGCGAGCAGGGAATGGAGTTTCATGCGATCAGTCTGCCGATGGCGGGCTGAACGGCGGATCACTCCAGCCCGCGTTCGCCCAGACGCAGTGGTACCGACAAGGGTCGACCGTCGTACTGCACGGCACCTTCGCTCCATTGCAGGCGCCGGTTCGCCAGCAGCGCAAGTACCGCCGGCAGCAGGCGATGCTCCAGTGACAGCAGGCGGTCCGCCAGACGTTTTTCATCATCGCCGGGTTCGATCAGCAGCCGCGCTTGCGCGATCACCGGGCCACCATCGAGTTCAGCGGTGACGAAGTGCACGCTGGCGCCGTGTTCGGCATCGCCGGCTGCAAGCGCGCGGCGATGGGTGTGCAGACCGCGGTATTTCGGCAGCAGTGAAGGGTGGATGTTGATGATGCGGCCCACCCACGGGCGCAACGCCGCGCCGTCGATGACGCGCATGAAGCCGGCCAGCACCAGCAACTCCGCGCCGCTGCTGGTGATGCGATCGAACAGATCCCGGTCGAATGCGCGCCGGTCCGGATAGCCGCGCGGATCCAGCGCCAGGGTAGGGATGTTGGCCGCTTCGGCCAGTCGCAGCGCGCCGGCATCGGCCTTGTCGCTGCCGACCAGCACGAATTCGACCGGCAGCTCGCCGCGCGCCCGTGCATCGAGCAGCGCAGCGAGGTTGCTGCCACGGCCGGAGGCGAGTACGGCGATTTTCGCAGGCGTGACCGGCATGCGGCGGATCAGCCGATATGCACGCGTTCGATGCCCTGCGCGGGCACCACGTCGCCGATCACCGAACTGGCCAGGCCATGCCGGGCCAGCAGCGCCGATGCATCAGCCACCACGTCGCGCGGAAGGATCACGCAGAATCCAACCC
>Ga0208357_1002439_pt1 | contig 12315 bp, 10 predicted proteins | sample NGESurdeep092012_6_FD_184487 | JGI IMG/M metagenome (GOLD analysis project Ga0208357, IMG submission 184487) | Arctic peat soil microbial communities from Barrow, Alaska - NGEE Surface sample F52-2 deep-092012 (SPAdes) | ecosystem: Environmental > Terrestrial > Soil > Wetlands > Peat ... | reverse complement strand
AGGGTGATTGCCGTCGCCGAGGACATCGATTCTGGCCGATTGGTGGCGTTTTCAGAGATCGCCGTTCCCGAGGGCCAGCGATCCGAAGGCTGGCAGTGGGCCACCTTGGTGCTCCGGGAGCACCGCGGCCACCGTCTCGGGCTGGCGGTGAAGTTGGCCAACGTGGACGCACTGGGTGCCATCTTTCCCTCGGTGCGCCTCATCGAGACCGCCAATGCCCAGGAGAACGCGCCGATGATTGCCGTGAACGAGATGATGGGATTCGAAGTGGCCGCCGACGCGACGCTGTGGGAGAAAGCAATGGGCGGGTAACGGCGAGCGGGGGCAATGGTGCGGAGCGGGGGCGGGGCTATGCCTCCGCCACGTGACAGACCGCCTCGATGTTGTGCCCGTCTGGGTCGCGCACGAAGGTCCCGTAGTAATTGTCGTGGTACTCGGGGAAGACCCGGGGGCGGTGGAGCACCTCGGCCCCGATGCCCACCGCGGCCTGGTGAAAAGCCCGGACCGCGTCACGGCTCGCCGCCCGAAAGGCGATGTGCAGCTCCCGGTCTTGGGCCCCTTGGGCCGGGCAGAGCCAAAAAGAGCCGGGTTCGGGCCCGAAGAACCCAACTGCTGCTCCGTCCTCATGGCCAGGGGCAATCCCCAGAGGGGCCAGCAGGACCTCGTAGAAGGCGGTGCTGGCGGGAACACTGGTCACCTGCAGCGTGATGTGATCGATCATTTCCTCACATTCGCACCACCGGGCCGCGGCTGCTGGCCGCACGGCCACACCGCCGCACCGCTGCCGTGACGTCTGCATGAGTATGCGAGATTATGTATACTGATGCGGTGAAGGCCAGGATCAGATGAAGGCGGGGATCATCGGCGGCTCCGGGTACACCGGGGCCGAGCTCCTGCGCTTGCTGGCCGGTCACCCCGACATCGATGTGACCGTGGTGACCGCCCACGCACATGCCGGCCAGGTGGTCGGGGAGCACACACCGTCGTTGGCCGCCGCCTATCCCGGTCTGGTCTACGAGGCGGCCGACCCGGAGGTCATGGACGGCCTGGACCTGGTCTTCTGCGCCCTGCCCCACGGGGAGTCACAGCGCATCGTGCCCGAGCTGCGCAAGCGGGTCGGGCTGATCGTGGACCTGGCGGCGGACTTCCGGCTCGGGGACCCAACCCTCTATCCGACCTGGTACGGGGAGGCCCAGCGGGCCCCGGAGCTCCTGGCCGAGGCCGCATTCGGCCTGCCCGAGCTCTTCCGGAGCGACCTCAGCGGCGCCACCTTGATCGCCTCGGCCGGTTGCTACCCGACGGCGGCGGGGCTGGCCTTGGCCCCGTTGCTGCGGGCCGGGCTGATCGGGGCCAGCGGGATCATCGTCGATGCCGCCTCGGGCGTCTCCGGAGCCGGGCGCGCCCCCCAGGACACGCTCCATTTCGGGACGATCGACGAGGACTTCGTGGCCTACGGCCTCCTGACCCACCGCCACACGCCCGAGATGGAGCAGATCCTCGGGGCCGAGGTGCTCTTCACCCCGCACCTCGCCCCCATGGTGCGGGGCATCCTGGCCACCTGTTACGCCCGCCCGGCCGCCGGAGCGGGCACCCTGAGCACCGACGACGTCATGGGTGCGCTGCACGCCGCCTACGACGACGAGCCCTTCATGGTGGTGACCGGTCAGCCTCCGTCGACCAAGGCCACCGCCGGGTCGAACTGCGCCCACGTCACGGCCCGGGTCGATCCGCGCACGGGCTGGGTGCTCTCCCTGTGCGCGCTGGACAACCTGGTCAAAGGGGCATCGGGCCAGGCCGTCCAATGCGCCAACGTGGCCCTGGGCCTCCCGGAGACAACCGGGCTGCCTCTCGCAGGCTTGTACCCGTGAGCATCACCGCCCCCGCAGGGTTCGTGGCCGCCGGAGGTTCGGCCGGTATCAAGGCCGGCGGGGTGCCCGACGTCGCCGTCGTGGCCACCGCCGACGGCCGGCCGGTCCCCGGCGCCGGGGTCTTCACGTCCAACCTGGCTGCGGCCGCGCCGGTCCAACTGAGCCGCAGTCACCTGCAGGCCACCGCCGGCCAGGTGGCCGGCGTGGTCCTCACCTCGGGGAACGCCAATGCGGCCACCGGACACCCGGGCCTCGAGGCGGCGACGCACCTGTGCACACTGACCGCCCTGGGCATCGGCGCCCGGCCCGAACAGGTCCTGATCTGCCAGACGGGGTTGATCGGCATACCGTTCCCCATCATCGAGGTGGGGCCGAACATCCGCCGGATCGTCGGGGACCGGGCGGGCGGGCCGGAGTCCGCCGCGGCAGCGGCCCGGGCCATCATGACCACCGACACCGTGCCCAAGGAGGCGCTGGTGCGGGCCGAGGGCTTCACCGTGGGCGCCATGGCGAAGGGCGCGGCCATGCTGGCGCCGAACATGGCCACCATGCTGGCGCTGTGCACCACCGATGCAGCGGTCGACGCCGTCACCCTGCAGGCTGCCCTGCGACTCGCCGTCAACGCGTCCTTCAACGTCATGACGGTCGACGGCGCCACGTCGACCAACGACACGGTGCTGGTGCTGGCCAGCGGATTGGGGGCCACGCCCTCATCCGCCGCGCTCGCCGACGCCCTGACCGAAGCGTGCACCTCCTTGGCCGGGCAGATGGTGGCCGACGCCGAGGGCGCGACCAAGGTGTCGCACATCCGGGTGGTCGGGGCCGCCAGCGACGGCGCGGCGCATCAGGCCGCCCGCAAGGTGGCCGACTCGATGCTGGTGCAGTGTTCCCTCAACGGGGAGGACCCGTACTGGGGCCGCGTGGTCAGCGAGCTCGGCTCGGCCGGGGTGGACTTCGCCATGGACAAGGTCTCCGTGGCCTACGGCGATGTCGTGGTCTGCGCCGGTGGCGTGGCCGCGGCCCATGACGCCTCGGCCCTGGCCGCGCACCTGGCCGGACGACACATCGAGATCGTCTGTGACCTCGGACTCGGGTCCGGCACCGCCGCCGTCCTGGGGACCGACCTGGGCTACGGCTACATCGACGAGAACCGGACCACGTCGTGACCACGCCCGAACCTTCACCCGAGCCTGTGGCCGCCCCGCCGCCCCGCAACTCGGCCGCGCAGAAGGCGGCCGCCCGCAACACCGCCTCGGTCCTCGTCGAGGCGCTGCCCTACATCCAGAATTTCCTGGGCAAGGTCGTGGTCGTCAAGTACGGCGGCAATGCGCTCAACGGCTCGGCCGGCGCCGCCGACGAAGCTCTGGCCTCGTTCGCCCAAGATGTCGTGCTCATGCGTGCCGTGGGCATCCTGCCCGTGGTGGTGCACGGGGGCGGGCCCCAGATCGGCGACCTCATGGCCCGGCTGGGCAAGGAGGCCGAGTTCCGCCACGGCCTGCGGGTGACCGACGCCGAGACGCTGGACATCGCCCGCATGGTGCTGGTGGGCAAGGTCAACCGCGACATCGTCTCGGCCATCAACGTGCACGGGCCACTGGCGGTGGGCATGTCGGGTGAGGACGCCAACCTGATCACGGCGGCCCAGAGCCACGTCGACCTCGGGTTCGTCGGCAGCGTGGAGGTGGTCGATCCGACCATGCTGGAGCGCCTGGTGGCTGAGGGGATCGTCCCGGTCGTGGCCACCATCGGCGCCGACGAGGCGGGCCAGGCCTACAACATCAACGCGGATACCGTGGCCGGTGCCCTGGCCGAGGCCCTCGGGGCCGAGAAACTGATCTTCCTGACCGACATCGAGGGGCTCCGGGTGGTCCCCGACGACCCATCGACCCTGGTCCACTCGGCCAGCCTCGAGGTGCTCGACGACATCCTGCGGAGCGGGGCGGCCCAGGGCGGCATGATGCCCAAGGTCGAGGCGTGCGCCCGGGCGGTACGGGGCGGCGTGGCCCGAGCGCACATCCTCGATGGTCGCGTGCCCCATGCCCTCCTACTCGAGCTCTTCACCGACTCGGGGGTGGGAACGATGGTGCTGCCGTGACAACCTCGACTCCCGGCACCGCCACGACTCCCACCACCGATCGCCGCGCCCTGATGCGGACCTACGCCGAGCCGCCGGCCACGTTCGTGCGGGGGAGCGGCACGAAGCTCTACGACGCCGACGACACCGAGTACCTGGACTTCATCACGGGCTTGGCCGTGGTGTCCCTCGGTCATGCCCATCCCGTGGTCGCTGAGGCCGTGGCGGCACAGGCGCGCACCCTCAGCCATGTCTCCAACCTGTACGGCAACGAGTTGGGTCCCGAGGTGGCGATGACCATCGACCGGCTGATCAACGGCGGGACGGGGCAGGCCGGCGGCCAGGTGTTCTTCACGAACTCGGGCGCCGAGGCCAATGAGTGTGCCCTGAAGCTGGCTCGTCGATGGGCCGGCCCGGGCCGCTACGTCGTCATCACGGCCGACAACTCATTTCACGGGCGGACCCTGGCCACGCTGACGGCCACCGGGCAACCCGAGAAGCACACGCCCTTCCTGCCTCTGCCCGAGGGCTTCGCCTACGTGCCCTACAACGACGTGCCCGCGCTCACCGCCGCGCTCGACCAGGCGGTCGACACGGTTGCCGCCGTCCTGATGGAACCGCTGCAGGGTGAGGGCGGCGTCAACGTGCCGAGCTCGGACTACCTGGGCGCCGTACGGGAGCTGTGCACCGAGCGGGGCGCGCTCCTCATGCTCGATGAGGTGCAGACCGGCCTCGGGCGCACCGGCCACTGGTTCGCCTTCCAGGCCCAGGGGCTCAAGCCCGACGTGGTGACCATGGCCAAGGCGTTGGGCAATGGCATGCCGGTGGGCGCCTGTTGGGCCCGGGCCGAGGTGGCGGCGGCGTTCGGTCCCGGCGATCACGGCTCGACGTTCGGCGGTCAGCCCCTGGCATTGGCCGCGGCACGGGCCACCCTGGCCGTGATGGAAGCCGAGGACGTGTGTGCCCGCGCCACTCGGGCCGGTGCACGGCTGAGGACGGGCCTCGCCGGCCTGCCCGGCGTGGTCTCGGTGCGTGGTGCCGGGCTCCTCCTGGCCGCCCAGCTCAGCCAGCCCTTGGCCAAAGAGGTGTCGTCCGCCGCGCTCAGCCGCGGCCTCCTGGTCAACGCCGTGCGACCCGACGCGGTGCGGGTGGCCCCACCCCTGCTGGTCACCGACGACGAGATCGACGCCGCCCTGGCCATCCTGGCCGAGGTCATGACCGGGCTCCTGGCCGAGCCCACGGCCGAGACCACGGCCGAGACCCAGGCCCCCCCGCCGCCCGAAGCGGAGGCATGACGCCGTGCCCCATCTCTTCGATATCGACGATCTCTCGCCGGCCGCCTTCGCCCGCGTGCTTCATCTCGCCGGCCCCGACCAGCTCGAGCGCGTCCTGGCCGGCCATGGCGTGGCACTGCTCTTCGAGAAGCCGTCGGCCCGGACCCGCAACTCCACCGAGATGGCGGTGGACGGCCTGGGCGGCCATCCGGCCTACATCCAGGGCACCGAAGTCGGCCTCGATACGCGGGAGTCGGCCGAGGACGTCGCCCGCACCCTGGGCTGCTACCACCGGATCCTCTGCGCCCGGGTCTTCGACCACGCAGTCTTGCGGCGCATGGCCAGCGCCCTCGACACCAGCGGCTTCGACGTGCCGGTCGTCAACCTCCTCTCCGACGAGGCGCACCCGTGCCAGGCCATCGCCGATGTCCTCACCCTGCGCGACACGCTGGGGCCGCTGCCGGGTCTTTCGCTGGCCTACATCGGTGACGCCAACAACATGTGTCGCTCCCTGGCCAAGGCGGCGCTGATGGAGGGCATGGAGTTCAGGGTGGCCTCGCCCGCCGCCTACTCGTTTTCGGCCGAGGAACTGGCCGGCCTCCAGGCGTTCTCCGATCGGATCGGGCGGGGCGGGACCGTGCGCGCCACCAACGACCCCAAGGACGCGGCCGCCGGTGCCGACGCGTTCTATACCGACGTGTGGACCAGCATGGGCCAAGAGGAGGAGCGGGCGGCCCGGCTCGAGGCCTTCACCGGTTTCACCATCGACGACGCGTTGGTCGGCTTGGGCGCGCCGGGCGCCGTGGTGATGCACTGCCTGCCGGCCCACCGGGGTGAGGAGATCTCGGCGTCGGTGTTCGAAGGGCCCCGCAGCGTGGTGTGGCGCCAGGCCGCCCACCGGCGCACGGCCATGCGGGGCATTCTGGCCTGGTCCATCGAGTCCCCGGTGTCCATCGAGGCCCCCGCCGGGAGCGTCGGATCGTGACCGAGACCACCCGCCCGAACCGCATGACCAAGCCGCAGCGCCAGCACCGCATCACCAGGCTGCTCGAGGCCCAGGCGGTGACCAGCCAGGGCCAGTTGGTGGCCCTCCTGGCCGACCAGGGGGTCGAGGCCACCCAGACCACGGTCTCGCGCGACCTGGAGGACCTGGGGGCGGTCAAGGTGCGCCTGCCCGGTGGCGAGACGGCCTACGCGCTGCCCGAACTCCCGGTGCACCAGATCGCTCCCGAGGACCACCTGCGCCGGGTGCTGGGGGAGTGGGTGGTCGAGGTGGCCTCCTCGGCCAACCTGGTGGTGTTGCGCACGCCCCCCGGATCGGCCCATGTCGTAGGCTCGGCCCTCGATCGCAGCGGACTGGACGCGGTCGTCGGCACCGTGGCCGGCGACGACACCGTCCTGGTGATCGTCGATGAGGAGGTGGGGGGCCGGGCCATGGCCGACCGACTGAGTGACGTGGCCGGAATCGCCGGAGAGAGCAGGCACGCCGGAGAGAGCACTACAGCCGCGGCCAGCAGTACATCCGGAGAGAGCAGAATCGCCTTGCACGGGAAGGACTGAAGATGGCTGAGCGAGTGGTGTTGGCCTACAGCGGTGGCCTCGATACGTCGGTGGCCGTCCGTTGGCTCATCGAGAACGAGGGCGTCGAGGTGATCGCCGTCGCCGTCGACGTCGGGCAGGCGGCCGACAAGGGGGGCGAGAACTGGGACGCCATCCGGCAGCGCGCCTTGGCCGCCGGGGCCGTCGAGGCTGTGGTGGTCGACGCCCGAGCCGAGATGGCCCAGGACTTCTGCGTGCCTGCCCTGGCGGCCAACGCCCGCTACGAGGGCAAGTACCCGCTCGTGTCGGCTCTCTCGCGCCCGGTCATCGTGCGCCACCTGGTGGCCGAGGCCCGGCGCCACGGCGCCACCGCCGTGGCCCACGGGTGCACCGGCAAGGGCAACGACCAAGTGCGCTTCGAGGTGGGGACCCGCGCACTGGCGCCAGACCTCTCCATCTACGCCCCGGCCCGGGTCTGGGGTCTGAGCCGGGAGGACTGCGTCGACCTGGCCACCAAGTGGGACATCCCCATCACCGTGACCAAGGAGAAGCCGTACTCCATCGACGACAACCTGTGGGGCCGGGCCATCGAGTGTGGCGCCATCGAGGACCCGTGGGCGCCCGCTCCCGATGACGTCTACACCCTGACCCGGGTCACCCACCGGGAACCAGTGGAGGTGATCGTCGGCTTCGAGGCCGGCGTGCCGGTGGCTCTCGACGGTGTCGGCCTCGAGCCCCAGGACCTCATCGCCCGGATCGGCGCTGCGGCCGGCAGTCGGGGCTTCGGTCGCCTGGACATGGTGGAGAACCGTCGGGTGGGGATCAAGAGCCGTGAGGTCTATGAGTGCCCGGCCGCGCTGGCGCTGATGATGGCCCACAGCGACTTGGAGGACCTCACCATCGAGCGTGACCTCCATCATGAGAAGGCCCGCCTCGAGCCCCGCTGGTCCGAGCTGGTCTACGACGGCCTGTGGTTCTCCCCGCTCAAGTCGGCGCTCGATGCGTTCATCGCAGAGTCGCAGCGTCACGTCACCGGCGAGGTGCGGCTGCGCTTTGCCGCGCCGGGCACCTGCACCGTGGTCGGCCGCCGCAGCCCGGTGGCGCTCTACGACCACGGCCTGGCCACCTACGACGCCTCGGACACCTTCCGCCACCAGGATGCCGAGGGGTTCGTGCGGCTCTGGGGCCTGGGCGTGGCCACCTGGTCGGCTCGCCAGGGCCCGGGATCGCCGCCGCGCCCGCCCGGGGCGAGGGAATCATGACGCTCTGGCACGGTCGCATCTCCACCGGCATGGCCGATGCCGTGGCGGCCTTCACGGTGAGCCTGCCCTATGACCGGCTCCTGGCGCTCGACGACCTGACCGGATCGCGGGCCCACGTCAAAGGACTCGGCAAAGCCGGGATCCTGAGCGACAGCGAGGTGACCACCTTGGTGGAGACCCTGGACCTGGTCGAGGAGGAGTTCGCCGAGGGGACGTTCGTCTTCGCCCCCGACGATGAGGACATCCACACCGCGGTGGAACGCCGGGTCACCGAGTTGGCGGGCGACGTCGGCGCCAAACTGCACACCGGCCGAAGTCGAAACGATCAGGTGGTCACCGACCTGCGCCTGTGGTGCCGCCGCACCCTGATCGAGGTGGCCGGCGAGATCATGGCGCTCCAGGACATCCTGGCCCAGCGCGCCCTCGATGCCGCCGAGATCTACCTCCCGGGCTACACCCATCTGCAGCGGGCCCAACCTGTGCTGCTGGCCCACCACCTGCTGGCCCACGGTTGGGCGTTGGCCCGCGACGTTGACCGCCTGCTGGTCACGGTCGACCGTCTCAACGTCTCCCCGCTGGGTGCGGGGGCGCTGGCCGGCTCGTCGCTCCCGCTCGATCCCGACTACGTGGCGGCCGAGCTCGGCTTCCATGGGCGGTTCGAGAACTCGCTCGATGCCGTGTCGGACCGCGACTTCGTGGCCGAGGCCCTCTTCGACCTGGCCCTGATCGGCGTGCACCTGTCGCGCCTGGGCGAGGAGCTCGTGCTGTGGTCGACCGAAGAGTTCGGCTTCTGCACCCTCGACGACGCCTACGCCACCGGCAGCTCCATGTTGCCCCAGAAGAAGAACCCCGACGTGGCCGAGTTGGCCCGTGGCAAGGCGGGGCGATTGATCGGTCACCTCAACGCGGTGCTCATCACCCTCAAGGGCCTCCCCCTGGCCTACAACCGGGACCTGCAAGAGGACAAGGAGCCGCTCTTCGATGCCGTGGTCCAGGTGACGCGGGCGCTCATCGCCCTGCGCGGGGTCTACGAGACGGTCACGTGGAACGAGGAGCGGATGCAGGCGGCAGCGGACGGCCCGGGTGCGGCCGCCATCGACCTGGCCGAGATGCTGGTCGAAGGCGGCATGCCCTTCCGCCAGGCCCACGCGCTGATCGGGGGACTGGTGCGCGAATCGTTGGAGCGTCATGTGCCCTTGACCGAGCTGGTGGAGGCCCACCCCGAGCTGGGCGAGGCCGCGGTGGAGCTGCTCGAGCCCGGGGTGGCGGTGACCCGCCGCCGCACGCCGGGGAGCGCCGGCCCGGTTGCCGTGGCTGAGCAGACGGAGCGGTTCGAACGGCGTCGTGAGGTGGACCGGGCCCGCCTGGCCCAATGGCTGCCCGGTCACACCGGCCAAACCGGCCAAACCGGTCACACCGGACTGACCGGTTTGGCCGGGATTGCCCCTGGGTGAGTGAGCCGTCACCTCGGCCAGCGGGTGGAACGGCCAGAGGTCATGTGCTGCGCCGGAGCGACCTCGCCGGTGATCCCGTCGTCGTCGCGCCCTGGTTGCTCAACAAGGTGCTGGTCCGGGGGGACAGGTCCGGGCGGATCGTCGAGGTCGAGGCCTACCGGGGCCAGTCCGATCCGGCGTCGCATGCGTACCGGGGACTGACCCGCCGGACCGAGGTCATGTTCGGCCTGCCGGGCCACCTCTACGTGTATTTCACCTACGGGATGCACTGGTGCGCCAACGTGGTCTGCCGGCCCGACGGCGAGGCGGGAGCCGTGCTGATCCGGGCCCTCGTTCCCATCGGTGGGCTGGAGCAGATGCGACGGGCCCGAACGGCCGCTCGACAAGACCGCGATCTCTGCAACGGTCCGGCCAAGCTGTGCCAGGCCCTCGGTATAACGGGGGCGGACAACGGCACCGACCTGGTGCGGCGCCGGCCCGGGCCAGGTACGGCAGGAGACGAGGGTGGGCCGGTTCGTCTGCTCGACGACGGGACGCCGCCGCCGAAGCGTCCCGGCCGCGGCACCCGGATCGGCCTCAGCGTCGGAGCGGAACGGCGCTGGCGGTGGTGGGTGGCTGGGGACCGGGGCGTCTCGCGCCCGGGGTGACACACGGCCTGAGAACCCAGCGACGAGAACGAAAACTTGCTACGCGTACCAGCCGAGGACGTCGACCACCACATCGATGCTGCCGCTGCTGTTGTAGACCGTGATGGTGCCGTTGGCGTTGACGGTGGCCACGGTGAGGTTGGCCCTGACCTCTCCGGGGACCGGGGTGAGGTCGGAGGCGGTTGTCCTCGTCGGCCCGGGGTAGACGGTGAGATAGGTCGGCATCGAGGGGGAGACCGCGGTGACGTTGACCACCACTGCCTTGGCGCCGGAGGGGACGCCGGCCAGCCCGGCCACCTGGAGGGTCAGGGTGCCGTTGGCGCCGATCGTCTTGGCGTCGCACTGGGTGTCGGTCCCGGTGAGTTGGGACGGGTCGCCGGCTCGCGTGTCGCAGACCCGCACCGGGGAGACTTCGGTGGTGAACTGGCTCCCGGTCCCCCCGGCGGCGGTGTAGTAGCCCGAGACATCGACCACCACGTTGGCCGAGGATGAGCTGTAGATGGATATCTCACCGGGCGACGGGCCGCTCGAGAGCGGCACGGTGACTCGGTTGGCGGTGACCTCTCCGGCGGCGTAGTTGACATTGGATGCGGTGGGTCGCGTGGCCCCTTGGGGGAAGACGGTCAGGTAGCCGGCGGCCGTGGGGCCGACCGCCGTCACGTTCAAGACGGCGGCGGACGCGTTGGCGGGTACCCCGCCGACACCGGCAATCTGGAGCGTGATGGTGCTCCCGGCACCGAGCCGCTCGCCGCCACCCGAACCGTTGCACTGGGCACTCCCGCCCGAGAGCGCAGAAGGGTTCCCGGCCCGGGTGTCACAGACACGGGTCGGAGCGGGCAGCGGGTTGTAGAGGCCGGCCCCGGCCCCGCTCGACGCCGTTGGGCTGACGAAGCCTTCGACGTCGACCACGATGTTGGACTGCGCCGAGGAAAAGAGCGAGATGTCGCCGTTGGTCCCGGTGCCGACTTCGACCAGGTTGGGCACGACGCCGCCGGCTTCGAAGTCGAGGTTGGAGGTATTGGGGGACGCGGCTCCGGTGGGGTAGGCGGTGAGGTATCCAGGAGCGGCTGGGTTGACCACCGTGACGTTGAGGAGCACGGCGGTGGCATCGGCCGGGACGCCGAAGTTGCCGGTCACGTTGATCGTCTTCGTACCATCGGCACCGACGGGGCTTCCGGCGTTGCCGGGCCCGTTGCATTGGGCGGCTGGTCCGGAGAGCGAGGACGGGTTGCCGGGTCGGGTGTCACAGATCCGGGTTGGGACGAGTGGGCTGAAGTCGCCCGAGGTGACGACCACACTGTTCGTGCCCGAGGAGGGGGCGAAGTTGGCATCCCCCGAGTAGGTGGCGGTGGCCGTGTCCGAACCCGGTGGGGTCGCCGTGGTTTGGCAGGAGGCGGTGCCGCCGATGAGGGCGGGTGTGGTGCACAACGTGGTCGACCCGACCCGAAAGGTGACGGTGCCGGTGGGTGTTGCCCCGGTGCCGGAGACTATGGCCGAGTAGGTGAGCGCGGCACCTTGAGTGCTCTGGTTGGCACTGACCGTCGGGGTGGTGGTCGAGTTCAGCTTGTAGTCGAAGTGGTCAGCGCTTGACCGGCCGGACGCGCCGCCGTAGGTGGTCACGACCACGTCGACCGGGCCGAGGGCCGTCGTGGCGGGAGCCGTGGCCGTGATGCTGGTGGCCGAGTTGACCGTGTACGTCGCCGCCGGGGTCGAGCCAAAGGCGACACCGGTGGCCCAGGCGAGGTTGGTCCCGGCGATGGTGACCTGGGTCCCGCCATGCTGTGAGCCGACCGCCGGGCTGACCGATGTCACCGATGGCGCCGGGGCGGCGCTGTAGGTGAACGCATCGGTGCCCGGGCCCACGGTGGCCGACGTCCCGGCCGGCGTGGTGACGGTGATGGCCACGGTGTCGGCCTGTCCTCCCAGTGGGTCGGGCGGTGCATCGGCCGTGAGCTGGCCATCCCAGTTGACGTGCACGTTGGTTGCCGGGGTCGAGCCGAAGTCAACCGTGGGAACCTGACCGGCGCTGAAGGCGGAGAAGTAATTGCCGGCGATGGTGACCCCGGTTCCCGTGCCCGGTGCGGTGGTTCCGGCGGGGGAGACCTGCACCACCTGGGGTGCCACCGAGCCGGGGTAGGTCACCGACGAGTAGGGGACGATCACTCCGTCGGGCGCTCCCCACTTGTTGGCGAAAATC
>Ga0208357_1002438_pt1 | contig 12323 bp, 10 predicted proteins | sample NGESurdeep092012_6_FD_184487 | JGI IMG/M metagenome (GOLD analysis project Ga0208357, IMG submission 184487) | Arctic peat soil microbial communities from Barrow, Alaska - NGEE Surface sample F52-2 deep-092012 (SPAdes) | ecosystem: Environmental > Terrestrial > Soil > Wetlands > Peat ... | reverse complement strand
CCGCCCCGCTCCTCGCGGCGCCGCATGATCTCGCCGGTTCGAACCTTCTCATGAAGGGTGAGGATCGAGTGGATGAGGGTCTGCGGGCTCGGCGGGCAGCCGGGTGCGTACACGTCGACGGGCACGATCTCGTCGACCCCTTGAACGATCGCGTAGTTGTTGAACATTCCGCCGGTCGAGGCGCAGACGCCCATCGAGAGCACCCACTTCGGCTCGACCATCTGGTCGTAGACCTGGCGGAGCACCGGGGCCATCTTCTGGGAGACGCGCCCAGCAACGATCATCAGATCGGCCTGCCTGGGCGAAGGTCGAAACACCTCCATGCCAAAGCGTGCCAGGTCATAGTCGGCCGCACCGGCTGCCATCATCTCGATCGCGCAGCATGCCAGGCCGAAGGTCGCAGGCCACATGCTGTTCTTCCGGCTCCATCGAACGAAGTCCTCGAGCTTGCCCGTCAAAAAGTTGTGGTTCAAGGACTCGAGCCCTTGCCACTTCTCCAACTGGTCCGCGAGTGGGCTCATCGACTACGCCGCCTGGTCGGTCGAAGAACCGACCCGCCGAATGGTCGAGGAACTCGTGCGATCGCTAGCTGGCCGCACTCGCTTGATCGGGCCCCAGTCGAGCGCCCCGTTGGCGACGAGGTAGATGAACGAGATGAACACAGCGGCTACAAAGACGATGATCTCGATGAGGCCGAACCTGCCGAGCTGGTTGTAAACCACGGCGAAGGGGAACAAGAAGATGATCTCGATGTCAAAGATCACGAAAATCATCGCAACCAGGTAGAAGCGGACCGGGAAGCGCTCAGGCGGCCCGTAGGTCGGAACGATGCCGCACTCGTACGGCATCTCCTTCGCGTCCGTTGGGCGTTGCGGCGCGAGAACTTTTGACATCAATAGGTTGACGGCCGCGAACCCAGCCCCGAGGACGGACAAGATGAGTATCGGCAGGTAACTGTCAAGGCTTCCCATAGCGTTGTTTTGTTTTACCACCTGCGCGCGCTCCGGTCACATTTGGGTATCGGATTTCTGCTCAACGGCGCGAGGGGCACAAAGACGCGTTCGGCCAGAACAGCGGCGTGACGGCCGATACAGTCTTGCTGTGTTCGACTCGACAGACTCGGCTGTGACTCGCCCGCCGCTTCCGGCGGAGTACGACTGCGACGTCCTCATCGTCGGGGGAGGCCCGTCGGGCGCGGCGGCCGCCTACTGGCTCGCACAAAGCGGCGCGGACGTGCTCGTCGTCGAACGAAAGCATTTCCCGCGCGACAAGACCTGCGGCGACGGCCTCACGCCTAGATCAGTTCGCCAGCTCTACGAAATGGGTCTTCGCGACCAGCTCTCGAAGAGCCACCGCTACAGCGGCCTCCGAGCGAAGGCTTTCGGCAAGGAGCTGGTCCTCCCCTGGCCCGACCACCCGGACTATCCCGACCATGGCTTTGTCGTGACTCGCTCAGAGCTCGACGATTTGGTCACCAGCAACTCCGAGAAGGCCGGCGCGGCAGTGTGGCAAGGAGCAGAAGCGATCGCGCCACTGGGGCCAGACGCTTCGAACGGCGGGCCCGCACTCGGAGCGACGATCACCGACAAAGACCACGGCACCAGCTCGAGCGTCAGAGCGAAGTACGTGGTAATCGCTGATGGAGCCAACTCCCGTCTCGGTCGGGCACTCGGCGTCACGCGGGACCGATCCATCCCGCAAGGCGTCGCGCTGCGCGGGTACTTCACCTCGCCGCGCCACGACGAACCGTTCATCGAGTCCCACCTCGACATACGCGACAAGGAGAACAACGTCGTCCCCGGGTACGGCTGGATCTTCCCGATAGGCGACGGCAGGGTCAACGTCGGCATCGGCGTGTTGGCCGCCGCGGAGCGTCTGAAGGAGATCAACACCACGACGCTGATGGATGACTTCGTCGACTACGCGCCCGCATCGTGGTGCATCTCACCAGAGACCGCGTGCGGTCCACCCACTGGCGGCCGCCTTCCCATGGGACTCTCCGTTGGACCCCGCGTGGGCCCGGACTACGTGATCGTCGGCGACGCGGGCGGCTCGATCAATCCCTTCAACGGCGAGGGCATCGCCTACGGCTACGAAACGGGCCGCATGGCCGCCACCTACGTCGGCCAGGCGCTGAGCGCAAACGACCCGCGGATCCTTCGCGCTTACGAGACCGAGCTGCAAGAGACCTACGGCCTCTACTACCGGGTCGCCTCGTCGTTCATGAAGCTGATGGGAAAGCCGGACGTTCTCCACGCGCTCGTCGGCACCGGGATGTACTCCAAGTCACTCATGGAGTGGATCCTTCGAATCATGTCGAACATGCTCCGTCCAGACGAGCGGGGTCCTGCAGAGCTCGCCTACAAAGCGATAACCGCGCTCGCGCTTCGACGCTCCGGTGATCGTTTTGCCGAGGGGTTTGGCCTAGCCCCCAGCGACTGAGAAGCGCACGATCCCCGTGACCGCCTTCGCTATGCAGGTCTCGGACGGCTCGTGAACTTTCTTGCCTTTGACTACGACCAGCTTCTGCGTCGCCTTACACGTAACTAGTTCCACCTCGCCCTGGCGTCCAATCTTCCCGGCGGCACCCGTTGCGCCAGTTAGGCCCGTTGTTCCAATCGGTCCCGAGGGTCCAACTGGACCGGTTGTCCCGGTCGGTCCCGTCGCTCCAGTGAGCCCAGTTGCTCCAGTCGGCCCAGTTGCTCCAGTCGGCCCAACCGCTCCGGTGGCGCCGTTGGCGCCGGTCGCACCAGTGGGACCAGCGGCCGGTGCGATAACTGGTACTCCGGGACTCGTAGACGCGACCGTCGTCCCGACGAGCGGATACATCACCGATACCGTGCAGCTGAGGACCCCTCCAGCTTGTCCGGAGGATGGGGTGTACGCCTCACTCGTGGCGCCCGAGAGCGTCGTTCCATTGAGCTTCCAGGCAAAAGTCGGATTGACGGGCTGTTGGCCCGACCAGTCTTGCCAGCGATCACCGAGGCAAGCCTGTTCAGTTCCTGTCTCGCCGGAGCCGGAAGCGAACGGCGCTTCGATTGAGGCAACCGGCGCGTTGTCGCTAACCGCCTCAATTTGATGAACGCCATCGGTGACCCAGATCCGGCCGTCCGAGCCAACTGCAACGCCAGTCGGGGTTCCCGAGCCGCCGAAGACTGAATATGCGACAAATCCTCCGGTAACCGCCCCCGGCACAACTCTTCCTAATGTGCCCGTCCCACTCGCCGCGAACCACAGGTCGCCGTCGGGTCCGGGGACAATCCCTTCAGGCGCGGAACCAGAAACCGGGATGCGGTACTCAACGATCGCTCCTGCGTATGTGATTCTCCCGATTATGTCGCCTGCGAATTCTGTGAACCAAACGTTTCCGTCGGAACCTGCCGTAATTCCGAACGGCTCCGACCCTGACGTGAGCCCCGAGGTGAACTCATTCAAGAGCACCCCGCTCGGGCTCATCTGACCGATCCGGTTACCGGCCTCCTCGGTGAACCAGAGATTGCCGTCACCGCCCGTAGTGATCGAGGTAGGACCGCTGCTAGCAGTAACGGGGTACTCCGTAATGACCCCGCTCGGAGTAATAGTCCCGATCTTCGCTGCGACGCTCTCGGTGAACCAGAGGTTGCCGTCAGGACCGACGGTGATGCCTTCGGGTTCGCTCCCAGCGGTCAGTCCCGAACTGAAGAGCGTGATCACACCGCTCGGCGTGATCCGTCCGATCGCGCTCGCTGAGGGTGACGACTGGGTGAACCAGAGGTTGCCATCAGGACCTTCAACAATTCCCCAGGGCGCCGCACTCGGCCCAAGTGGAAAGGTCGAGATCACCCCCGCAGGGGTTATCTCGCCGATCTCGTTTGCAGACTTTTCGGTAAACCAGAGGTTTCCGTTCGACCCCGGCGTGATCATCCAGGGAGCAGCCGTGCTCGACAGTGTCGTAAAGGGCCCACCGAGCGAGCCGACCGGACTTGCGGACGCGGACACCGCGAATACTCCCACCATCGAGAGACCGCTCACAGCGAGGATGAGCGCGAGGAACGCGGAGCTGCGACGACCGCACGAGCGTGGCCTTTGCGGCCCTGGGTCGACGGACGAGCGCCGGTGGGAAGGAGCGGAAATTCGGTGCATACTGCGTCTACGTCAACTAGTGGCTTACATTTCAGTACAAAACTTTCAGTCACAAGATTGGTGTGCTCGCCTAACTCCGTCGAGACCTCATAATCCGTAGGTCCGAGCGACCACTTCTGCTGCCTTTCCGGCGGCTTCGATTGTTCGAGTGATATCCGCATCCGTGTGCGCGAGCGACGTGAATATCGCTTCGTACGCACTCGGTGCGAGCGAGATCCCCTGATCCAGCATCTCGTTGAAAAACGTCGAGTAGCGACCGTTCGCGCCGGAGATCTTCGCCTCGTCGTAGTCGGTGATAGCGCTCTCGCTAAAGAAAATGCCGAGAAGTGATCCAACACGAGGCACCTGCACCTGTACCCCGGCGGAACCGATCGCGTCGCCAAGGCCTTCGGCGAGACGGCCAACACTCGCGTCCAGCGCGGCGTAACGGTCCTCGCTCAGCTGCGAGAGCGCGGCACGACCCGCGGCCGTAGCTAGCGGATTTCCCGACAGCGTCCCCGCCTGATAGATCGCTCCCGTCGGGGCGAGCGCCTCCATCAGCTCTCTGCCGCCTGCCACCGCGGCGAGCGGAAGCCCGCCGCCGATCACCTTGCCGAAGCAGTAGAGATCCGGTGTCACGCCGAACCACCCGGCGGCACCGTCTCGACGGAGCCGGAATCCGGTTATCACCTCGTCGAAGATCAACAACGCGCCGATGCGTGTGCACGTCGCTCGGAGGCCCTCGAGGAACCCAGGTGCAGGTGGGACGAGCCCCATGTTCGCCGCGACCGGCTCGACGATCACACACGCGACGTCGGTGTCGAGGTTCGGAACGACGTTATAGGGCGCGACGATCGTCGCGGCAACCGACGCCTCAGGCACGCCGGCAGAGCCCGGGATGCCAAGCGTGGCTACGCCACTCCCTCCAGCAGCTAGCAGGCCGTCGGAGTGGCCGTGGTAGCAGCCGGCAAACTTCACGACCTTGTCCCGACCTGTCACTCCCCTCGCGAGCCGAATCGCCGTCATCGCGGCCTCCGTACCCGAGGAGACGAGTCGGACCATCTGAGCGCCAGGGACTGACTGACTGATCTCTTCAGCGAGGAGCACCTCGCTCTCGGTGGGCGCCCCGAAGGTGGTTCCTCGCTTGGCGGCGTCGGCGATCGCGGCCAGGACGCCTGGATTGGCGTGGCCGAGGATCGAGGCACCCCAGGACTGCACGTAGTCGAGATACGTCCTGCCATCGACGTCGGTGATGTGGGAACCCCGCGCTCCAGCGACGAAGAAGGGGTGCCCGCCGACGGAGCCGAACGCGCGGACCGGCGAGTTCACACCACCTGGAGTTACGAGAAGTGCGCGCGAAAACAGCGCCTCACTTCGAGGTCCGCTCATCTACGGCCAGATGCGATGAGCTCGGCAACCTCGGCCGCGAAGTACGTAAGGATAAGGTCGGCCCCTGCCCGCTTTATCGAGGTCAGCGTCTCGAAGATTGCCTGTTCCCGGTCGATGACGCCCGCGTCTGCAGCGCCGACGATCATCGCGTACTCCCCGGAGACCTGATAGGCCGCGACCGGGATGTCCACGCTCGAGGCCACTCGGTACAGGATGTCGAGATAGGACAGAGCGGGCTTGACCATCACCAGGTCGGCCCCCTCGGCGAGGTCGAGTTGCACCTCGGCGAGTGCCTCGCGGGCGTTCGCCGGATCCTGCTGGTATGCCCGCCGATCACCTCCGCCAGCGATCGTGACGTCGACGGCGTCACGGAAGGGGCCATAGAACGCCGAGGCGTACTTTGCGGCGTAGGCAAGGATGCCGACATCGTGGTAACCGGCGCCATCTAGCGAACTGCGGATAGCTGCGACCTGGCCGTCCATCATCCCGCTCGGCGCGACGAAGTCGGCACCCGCTGCTGCCTGGGCGATTGCGACCTCGCCGTAGCGCATGAGGGTCAGGTCGTTGTCGACACCGCCCGAGGCATCGAGTAGCCCGCAGTGCCCGTGGTCGGTGTACTCATCGAGGCAGAGGTCCGGGATCAGCACCAGCGCGTCACCCACCTCGGCTCGAAGCGCGCGAAGCGCTACCTGGCAGACGCCCTCAGGGTCCGACGCGCCAGAGCCGACGGCGTCCTTGTGCTCGGGGACACCAAAGAGCACGACAGCCGGAATCCCGAGGGCGACAAGGCGTTTGGCCTCAGCGACGAGTGAGTCGACGCTGTGCTGAACGACACCGGGCATCGAGCGGATCGGCTCAGGCACGGCGATGCCCTCCCGCACAAAGAGCGGCGCGATGAGGTCCTCGATCGCCAGGCTGTTCTCCGCGACCATCCGCCGAATAGCACCGGTTCGACGCAGACGCCGCATCCGACGCACCGGAAACGCCACAGAGTCGCCTCGGAGGTCATCCATCCCGCCAGCCTAATGGCGGTGCCGGCTGCGCTCCCCAGCGCGACGCCGCACGCCCAACGACCTCACCCAGGTCGTTCCCGGTCGTTCACGTACCCAACAAGGGCAGCAAGGATCCCCGACGTCGTATGTTCTGCTGCCTCGATCTCGACGTTAAGGCCGTGCGCGACGAGCGTCGCACTCGTCGCAGGCCCGATCGAGGCGACTACCGGCGGCAGCTCGCTCACCTCGACCGAAGCAAGCAGCCCTTGCACCGCCGAGGAGGAGGCGAACGTCACAACATGGCCGCTTCGAAGTGCCGTCCGTTGCTCTCGCGTCAAGGCGGGATGAATCGTCTCGTACGCCGTCGGTGTCTCGACGATCCAGCCGAGGTTGCGAATCGCCTCGGGGAGAACCTCCCTGGCGACTGCAGCCCTCGGGATGAGCACCCGCGCACCTGGCCGCGACGGGGAGGGGAACTCCTCAGCGAGGCCCTCCGCTATGAATCTCTCGGGTACGAGATCGGCCACGACGCCGTGCGCACGAACCGCCGCCGCGGTCCGGTCGCCGATGACCGCTACCTTCACGCCGGCAAGTGCACGTGCGTCGGGCAACTCCTCGAAGAAGGCGTTGACCGCATTAGCCGACGAGAGCACGACCCACTCGAACTCGCCCACCCGCCCGACCGCCGCCCGAAGCGCCGCTCCGCCGTCGCCAGGCGGGACGATCTCGATCGTCGGGAGCAGGATCGGCACCGCGCCGAGACGCACGAGGGACTGGGCGAACTCAGCCGCCTGCGACTCGGCCCTGGTGACGACGACGCGCCAGCCAAAGAGCGGCCGCTGCTCGTAGGAGCTGAAGTTCAGCCGTGCAACCTCGCCGATCACCAACGTCACCGGACTTTTCACGTCGAGTCCGTCGAGCTGCTCGAGCGTGGTCCGTCTCGATCGCTGCTCAGGCGTCGTGCCCCCTTCGACGACCAGGACCGGCGTATCGGGAGACTTGCCGGCCTCGATCAAGCGCTTGGCGAGCACCCGCTTCGTCTCTCCGCCCATCAGCACCACGATCGTCTCGGCGGCAGCGAGCGCCGTGCCGGGCAGGTGCTCGTCTAAGGCCTCGGGGTCGTGACCGGTGATCACGAGCACCGAAGAGGACAGGCCGCGCATCGTGAGCGGCACGCCTGCGGCCTCGGGAACGGCGGAGAAGGACGAGACGCCCGGAACGACCTCGTAGCCCACGCCGGCGGCTTCGAGCGCGGCCGCCTCCTCGCCGCCGCGGCCGAAGAGGAAGGGATCGCCCCCTTTTAACCGCACGACCACATCACCGCCACGGCCCCGCTCGATCAGGAGGGAGTTGATCTCGGACTGGTTCAGGCTGTGGCCGCCGCGGAACTTGCCCACATCGATCAGCTCCGCGGTCCGCGAGCTCATCGCCAGAACCGAGATATCGACCAGCCGGTCGTGGACGACGACACTGGCGTGGGCGAGCAACTCATGGGCGCGAAGCGTCACGAGTCCTGGGTCACCAGGGCCGGCCCCGACGAGATAGACGGTCACGTCAGGTCGAAGAGCTCTCCGGCGACGTCGATCTCGACCATCGCCACGGCAAGCTCCCTCCCGATCTTTTCGGGGTCGTCGCCACTCGCCCGACGCCGGATAACGACGTGGCCGTCGAGAGAGGCGAGCATCGCCTCGAGATACACGACACCGGCTTCATCGACTGTGGCGTACGCCCCGACCGGCGCATCACATCCGCCACCGAGTGTTGCAAGGAAGGCTCGCTCGGCGCGGACTGCCGTGTGTGCGGCCCCGTCGTCGATCCCGGAGAGCACCGAGTGGGTCTGCTCGTCCTTCTCCCGGCAACGAAGTGCAATCGCACCTTGACCCACTTGGGGCAACATGACCGACACCGGGAGCACCTCGACGGCGTGGCTGGCAAGGGACAAACGGTTGAGCGCCGCGACGGCGACGACGACTGATCCACCAGGTGGCACCCGCTCGAGCCTCGTCCCGATGTTGCCGCGAAGCTCCTGAAAAGCCAGGTCGGGCCGGACATTCGAAAGCTGCACCCTACGACGAGGCGAGCCGGTCGCGACGACAGCTCCAGGCGGGAGATCGACGAGCGACCGCCCGACGAGCGCGTCGCGCGGGTCGCCCCGTTCGGGCACCGCCGCGATCACCATCCCTGCCACGGTCTCTGAGGAGGGCAGATCTTTCGCCGAGTGGACGGCGACGTCGGCCCGATCCTCCAAGACCGCGCGGTCCACCTCGGTAGTAAAGACGCCCCTGCCTGCGAGCTCAGACATCGGAACGTCTCGATTCACGTCGCCGATCGTCTCGACGATCACGAGCTCGACCGAGACGTTGAGCGCTTCGAGGCGCTTGGCCACAAGCTCGCTTTGTCGTCTAGCAAGCGGACTGCCACGGGTAGCTAGACGCAGGCCGCTCGACACGGCCCTACAGGTCGAAGAGCGAGCGAAGTGCCTCACCAAGGCGCTCACCGCGGGCGGTGCCCGCCGCGTCCTTTAGCGCCACGGTCGGCTCGTGGAGGAGCTTTGCAACGACACGCCGTGCGACGTCCGCGACGATGTCGCCGTCCGCGCCGAGACGATCGACCTTGGCACCGGCACGCGCCAGCTCGGCGTCGATCAGAAGGTCGGCCTTCGCGCGGAGCTCCGCGATAAGCGGCGCCATCTCGCGTCCCCTCGCGTTCGCGCGGTACCGCTCGAGCTCCTCGGCGATGATCACTTCCACGCTTTCGATCTCGACTCGCCTGGCGTCCATCTGGAGCTCGGCGAACTGGCGCATATCGTCGAGGTCGAGCACCCCGACCCCTCCTATCGCGTCGATGCCCTCCTCGATGCTTCGAGGCATCGCCGCATCGATGACAAGGAGCGGGCGGTCCGAGATCTCGCGGGCCGCTCTTACCGCCGCCACGGTCAAGACGGGCTGATCGCTCGTGACCGCCGAGATGATGACATCGACGTCGGCCAACTCGCTCGGGATCTCGGCGAGCGAGACGGCGCGCGCGCCGTGCTCCGCGGCGAGAAGCTCGGCCCGAGCAGCCGTCCGGTTGGCGACGACGACCTCCGGGCTCCCAGCCGAGAACAGGGCGGCCGTTATGCCGGCGCCCATCTCACCTGCTCCGATTACGACGACTCGTCGACCGTCGAGGCCGCCGTCGTAGTGGCGCGCGGCAAGCTCGACCGCGACGTGTGAGAGCGACGTGATGCCCCTAGCTATCGACGTCTCGCTTCTCGAGCGCTTGCCGACCTCAACTGCGTGCCGGAACATGGCGTCAAGGACCGGGCCACAGGCGCGCTCGGTACGGGCGTGCTCGGCCGCATCACGGACCTGGCGAAGGATCTCCCCCTCGCCAAGCACCGCCGAATCGATACCGGCAGCGACGTTGAAAAGATGGTGGGCGGCCGAGTCGTCGTACGCGACAAAGAGGCGCTCGGCGAGTTCGTTCGGTGCCAGTCGGCCCTGTACCCGATTCTCAAAAAAGCGCTGGATGTCAAGGAGTCCGTCGTGGAACCGCTCGGTGACGGCGTAGACCTCGGTCCGCATGCAGGTCGAGACGATGACCACCTCGGAGAGGTGAGGACTCCCCGAGAGCTCACTCAGCGCCTTTGGCAAGTCGCTGTCGGTGATCGCCACCGACGCCAAGAGATCAAGCTCGACGTCGCGTTCGTGTAGCCCTACGGCAACTACCGACATCTCCACCTCCTCGCAACCTCGACGAGCGCTGCTTCGCGTCTTAGAGGCTACTGGTAACCGCGGACAAGGCCCATTCGGCCTTCGATGATGTCAGAGTGGCAGCGGGTCAGGAGCGATCAGCTCCGAGGAGCCCTCAGGGAGAACTACCTCTGCTAGCCCGCCTCCGTGAAACGCTCTGCCAGGTAGCGGTCCACATCTTCTTCTCGAAGTCGGTAGGACTTGCCTACCCGGACCGCAGGAAGCTGGGATGAGCTGATCAGGCGGTAGACGGTCATGTTCGAAATCCGCAGTGCCTTGGCAACCTCAGCCACTGTAAGGAACTGGGACTTCGTGTAATGGGTACTCAATGGATTCACCTCGCTCCGCCGCGGCGTCACTGTAGGCGAGTCAGCGCCGTGGCGAAAGGGGGAGAAGTGAACGGAATGAGAAATGATCGCGTCTGAGGCCACTGAGTGCCCTAATTCGGCCTCGCTGCGACCTTCGCAGTGCTACGAAATTCGGCCGAGCTCGACCGAGCGAGCGGTCGCAGCCAGCACCGCTTCGAGGAATGCGGCGCGGACTCCCGCCCGCTCGAGGACGCCGAGGCCTGCCGCCGTCGTGCCACCCGGCGACGTCACCTGTTCCCGGAGCACCTCCGGACTTTGCCCTGACTCCGCGAGCATCCGCGCCGCTCCGAGAATCGTCTGGATCGAGAGCGCCGATGCGGTCCGAGGATCTAGTCCCGCGGCCACGCCCGCTTCGATGAGCGCCTCCGCGACCAGAAACACGTACGCCGGCCCCGAGCCCGAGAGGCCCGTCACGGCGTCGAGCGAGCTCTCCTCCTGGCGAACGACGAGTCCAACGGTGCCGAGCAGTGCCTCAGCCCACTCCACGTCCTCGACGCTTGCGTGCGAGCCAGCAGCGATCGCCGTCGCACCGGCTCGAAGCAGCGCTGGTGTGTTGGGCATCGCACGAACTACCGCAGTCCCTTCGGGGAGCAGCGACTCCAGCCGAGCGATCGTGGTGCCGGCGAGAATCGAAAGGACACGCCGCACGCCGCTGCCCTGCAACAGCGCACACGCAGCTTCGACGTTCGCGGGCTTGACCGCCAGGACTGCCGACGCGGCGGTTGTCCCGCTCTCAGTGACAACCACGCCGGGGAACGTACGGGCAACTTCGTCCCGCACCGTCGCCGACACCTCGATGACCGCACACGAGCTCGGATCGAGACCGCCACCGGCGAGGAGTCCCCCGAGCAGGGCGGAGCCCATCCGTCCGCCGCCGACGATCACGAGCTCGATCACAGCGCTTCGATCACCCGCACTCGACGAGTTGGCGTTGCTCAAGTCCTGCGTACACCACCTGCAACGCGGCGGCCGCGCTCGCCCAGGTGTAGTCGCCTGCGCGCCTGGCAGCAGCGGCCCGGACGGAGGCCATCAGCACCGGATCGTCCCAGAGCCGGGCCACACCATCGGCGAAACCGGACACATCCCTCGGTTCGACCAGGAAGCCAGTGAGGGAGTCGTCGACGAGTGACGTGAGGCCGCCAACCGCGGACGCGACGACCGGGGTTCCGCACGCCGCTGCTTCGAGCGCCACCAACCCGAAGGACTCCGACATCGACGGCACGAGCGTGCAGTCCGCTGCCCGGTAGTACGACGACAGGAGCTCGTGGCGCTGCGGAGGGACGAACGTCGTCTGGCCCTCCAGACCGAGCTCGCCGACGAGACGTCGCAACATCGCGACCTCACGATCGCCGCCAGGCCCGCTCGGGCCACCGATGATCACGAGCCTGGCGTCGGAGAACCCCCTCGAGTGAAGCTCGCCGAGCGTACGGATCGCGACGTCGACGCCCTTTAGGGGTTGGATGCGACCGACGAAGAGCAGCAGCGGGCCGGCGCCCACGAGTCCGGTGGCGAGGCGCGCCTGGTGTTGGTCGCCAGGTGAGAAGAAGGCGTGATCCACCCCGGGAGCAACGATCGGCACCCGCTCGGGATCGGCTCCGTAAAGCTCGACAAGCTGATCGACCTCGACCTGGCACGAGGCGAGCACCGCATCCGAGCAGGCGATGATCGATGCCTCAGCGAGCGCCCTGCGCTGCGGCTCGGCCTCATCGAGATCCTCCGGCGTTGCCTCGGCCTTCACG
>Ga0208357_1002437_pt1 | contig 12328 bp, 15 predicted proteins | sample NGESurdeep092012_6_FD_184487 | JGI IMG/M metagenome (GOLD analysis project Ga0208357, IMG submission 184487) | Arctic peat soil microbial communities from Barrow, Alaska - NGEE Surface sample F52-2 deep-092012 (SPAdes) | ecosystem: Environmental > Terrestrial > Soil > Wetlands > Peat ... | reverse complement strand
GCTGTGCACTCCCCGCCGTAGACTGCGGATGTGAGCGGAGAGCGTGACGATGACGCGGTTGTCGCGGACATCCGTTCGTCGCTTCAGGCAGCTGCCGAAAGCCTCGAAGCGGGGCATGCACACGACGAGGCGTTGGCTCGGTTCATGCCTGCATCGCGCGCGCTGTTGGTGATGCGCAAGCCAGCTCTGATTCCACTCGGTCGGGTGTGGCGACTCGGGGTCTTTCTGCTCGGTGGTTCTCAGGAGCGTAGTTCTCAGGTGGGAGTTTCCGCAGCTTCGGGTGTTCCGCGCGGCCGCAACGTGGCCCTGTATGCCACCGGTGAGGCGACGCGCGCGGTCGACCCGCTCTATCCCGGCTTCCAATCGGTGTCGGCGGAGGCTCGGCGCGATTATCGCGGCGCCGCATTTCGGGGTCCGTTTGAGCGTGGCGAAACGGTCAACTTCGAAGCGCCGGTGCTCGAACTGGATGCCGACAGCCTGCGTTCGTCGTCCGGGCCGCTGCTTCTACGCGACGGTGAAGCATGGGTACGCTGGGCGGCGACAATCGACGCGGCGACAGTTCCGTTCGACGCCTATCTGGCAGAGCGCGTGGACTTGCTGGTTCATCCGCCGCAGGGTGCTTGACGCTTCGTGTCGAGCGAACAACTATTCACCGTGGTGTGCTGCTCGCATGGCGGAGGGTGGGCGATCGGGGCCGCTGTAGCACAATGGCCAAGAGTGCCAGGAATGCACCGAACACGGCGCCGACAACCACTGCATAGGCGGGTCGCCGGGCCAGTCGACCGCAGAAGAACGGAAGCACCAGCCACGGGGCCGCAAGGTTTCCTATGTCATAGCGGATACCGCCACCTTCTCCTTTGACCAGGGCGATCAAGACACCGAGAGCAAGCGCGGCGAGTGGAAACAACACGTACGCCCACACTCGGCGGCTCGCGTGACGAGTAACCGAGCCCGGTGCAGCGGCGGACTCGTTAGCGGTCGTGTTCGACATGGCGATTCGTAATATAGTCGCCCCGTTCAGTCAGGAGCCCCACCGGAATCGCGCTCAGTTCCCGCTCGTCGCGATCACTCAGGTGTTCAGTGCGCGCAAAATGTCGGATTGGCGATTCAATCCAACACTTCGCGCACTATGAACCGGCCATAGACGTCCGTGATTGCCGCAGTCTGGGTAACGGTAACGGCAACGGCAGCGAGTAGAACGGAAGCATGGGCACGACGCGAGTTTTGACGGTGGGGCATTCGACGCATCCGATCGAGGAGTTCATTCGGATGCTGCGAGCCAACTCGGTCACGTGTGTCGCTGATGTGCGCACGATTGCGAAATCGCGGCACAATCCGCAGTTCGTGGAAGACGAGTTGCGGGTCAGCCTGCCCGCCGCGGGCATTGAGTATCGGCGGCTCAAGGACCTCGGCGGACTGCGGCACACTACAAAGCAGTCCGTGAACGGTGCGTGGCGCAATGCGTCGTTCCGCGGGTACGCCGACTACATGCAGACGCCGGCGTTCCGGGCCGCGCTCGCTGGACTGATCGCCCTGGCCGAGGCGCAACCTGAATCGCAGACGGTCGCGATCATGTGCGCGGAGGCGGTGCCGTGGCGCTGCCATCGCTCGCTGATCGGCGACGCGCTGCTGGTGCGCGGAGTCGAGGTTGACGACATCATGACCGCGACACAGACAAAGCCGCACACGCTCACGTCGTTCGCGCACGTCGATGGAACGCGGGTAACGTATCCGGCGACGAGTGCAGCTACGGACGCCAAGGACACCATGGGTGCAGACGCCAAGGACGCGATGGCTACGAACGCGGAGGGCACGATGGGCACGGATGAGGAGGGCCTGATGGCTACGGGCGCGGGCGCGGAAGATGCAACAGATGCCAGCGCGGATGCTTTCGCGGCACTCACCGACTATCTCGAAACCACAGACACGGTCACCATTGTGACCACGCGTAAGACCGGCGAGGAGAAACGCATCCCGATCTGGTCGGTTGTGGCTGATGGCCGGCCTTACGTGCGGTCGGCATACGGTGCGCGCGGCGCGTGGTATCGACGTGCGCTTGCTCGCGGCACCGTGGCCTTTCTGCCGGGTGATCGCGAGGTCGTCGTGGACGTTCAGCACGTCGCAGACGACGCCACAATCGCCGTCGTCGATGCCGCGTACTCTGCAAAGTATGCGAGCCAGTCCGCGTCTCTGCGCCCGATGCTCCAAGACGAGTCGCGGGCGTGCACGCTGTTGATCGTCCCTGACCCCCGACACATGGCGGAGAAACTGATCCGCGATCAGTTCGCCGGCGCGGACGTTGTTGCCCAACTGCTCGAAGAGCGCAGGGCGGCATCGCTGCGCGAGGACCAAGCGTGAACTGCGGCCCAAGGCGAGGACGCATACGCTGAGTCCGTGCCTTCTTTTCGCGTGACGATGACGATCGGTGCGCTGGCACCGGGTGTGGCGCCGACCCAGGTTGTACCGGCGGCGGAAGGCGCGGCGGCGCAACTCACGACGGTGGAAGCATCCGGTGTAGCGGTGGTATCCGGGGCGGCGCGCATCACGGTGCGCTTCACCGCGGATGATGCGGAGCTCGCGCAGCAGATCGCTCAGCACACGGCGGATGCGACGGGCGCGGTCGCCGCGGTGCTCGATTGGCGTCTCACCGAACGCGTCGGCGGCGGATGGTACAACCGATGACAGTCGGCGCTCAGGCTCAGCATGAAGCTAGCATGCTAAAATCATGCCATGGCCAATCTGCAGATCAAGGACTTTCCCGATGACCTGCACCACGCGTTGAGAGAGCGCGCGCGCGAGGAGCGCGTCACCATGAGCCACCTTGCGACGGAGATGATCGAGCGCGAGCTCGGGCGCATCCGCTTGGACGCGTGGATTGCCAAGCGCGACGCTTCCGCACTGCCGCGGATCGACGTCGATATCGTCGCACTGCTCGATGATGCGCGCCACGACTATGATCCTCGTTGACGCCAGCGCGATCGTCGACGTGATCACTGAATCGCCGACTTCGAAGAGGGTGCTCGCGTGCATGCGCGATCAGGACTTGATCGCGCCGGAGATCATCGACGTCGAAGTGTGCTCAGCAATGGCGCGCCTGGAGCGCTCGGGCATCATCACGAGTGCAGAAGCGGACAGTGCGCTGGCTCTGTACCGGGAGTTGCCGCTGCACCGGGTGCGGCACTATGACCCGATGAGCGTTGCATGGCAGCGGAGGCACTCAGTGCGAATCGCCGACGCGTTCTATGTCGCGTGTGCGCTCGCCGTCGACGCACCGATCTTGACACTGGATCAGCGGCTGATTCGGTCGGCACCCGAAGGCGTGCGGTTCGTGTCCATTGCGTGACGCGGCGAACAGGCCACGACGTACCGGGGCCCTGCCGGCCTCGCGCGTGAAGTCATAGTCAGGGCATAGGCCAGCCACAGCAGACTGAAGCGCGGCGCGCCTAGCCTGCCGGCATGATGTTCTCGCAGATGTCGAAAGCACTGGCGATGGCGGCGACCGTGGCCTTGGGGTTGACCGTGACGCTCACGGGCGGCGCGGCTGTTGGGGCACAGCCCGTGGTCGTGCAACGGGTCACCGATGCGGCCCCGGGTGGCCCGGTCGTCGTCGCGATCGGCGACTCCATCGTGGAAGGCCACGGCCTCCAACCAGCTCAGGCGTGGCCGGCTCTCCTCGCCGAACAGTATGGCTGGAATCTGACCAACCTCGCCAGCGACGGATCTGGTTTCGCGACCGTCGGCAACAACGGCGACACGTTCGTGGACCAGGTCGCTGTGGCGGCCCAACTCCACCCCTCCATTGTTCTGATCTCTGCAAGCAGCAACGACCTGGGCGAACCAGCATCGACCGTCGCGACGGCGACGGACACGGCGATGCAGGAGCTACGGGCAGAACTGCCGAACGCCGAGATCGTGGTCGTCAGCCCGATTTGGAACAACACCGCAGAGCCACCGGAACTCGCCACGTTCGGGCAGGATGCGGCGAACGTCGCAGCATCGATCGGTGCGGTTTCCCTCAACATCGGTCAACCGTTGGAAGGGTATCCGCAGCTGATGCAGGCGGACGACGTGCACCCCACCGCAGTGGGGCAGCGCGTCATTGCTCGCGACGTCGCCCACGCGCTCACCGCCGCGACCTCGTGAACAGCACGACGTCCTGAATATCACGACGTCCTGAATACCATGACCTCGTGAACACCATGGCGCAGGACGTCGGCGCGTGCGTTGCGTTCAGTAGCCTTTCTGCGCGGCCGTCGTGATCTTCGTCCCGGCGGGGGAGACCACCCACCAGGTGCCTTGCAAGCCCTGACCCTTCACCTCGCCGGTGGCTGAGTCGCCCGCGTAGGTGTACAACGGATGCCTGTTCAGCGTGACCTGCAACTTGCCGCCCGGCGTCCGGATGGTTCCGAGCTTGCCGGTCAAGCCGGCGGTGGTCGGCGTTGCCGATGCGCTCGTCACGGCCGGCCAGGTGGCGATGCACGCACCCGTGCAGGCGCTGGTCTTCTCGCCGACCGTGTCCTGATCGAAGACGTAGACGGTCATTTTCGACCCGTTGACGACAATGGTGCCGAGCGAGGTCGTCGCGGTTGCAAGGCTGCCAGACGTACCCGACGATGACGAAGCTGCGGACGAGCTGCCGCCACCGCCTCCGCTGCCGCCGTACAGCCCACCGCCGGCTCCGGATCCGGAACCTGAACCCGACATGCAGCCGGCCAAACCAAGCGTGGCCAATGCTGCGACGGCGATCGACAGGATGATTCTCTTGTGCGCGATCACGATGATGTGTCCTTCCCGAGGTGCCTGTTCCTCATGTGCCGCTGCTGAGGTAACCGTTCGATGCGGCTGGGGCGGCGCTGTCACCGCTACAGAGAACACGAGGCGCAGGCGTCCGTCGGTTCACTGTCGACGGCTGGCGTGCCCGGTCAGTCGAACGAGTGCGAGAGCAGAGTCTGATCGGGGCTCAGTGATCTCAGCTGAATTCCGGCGATGTCCGCAATCGGTGTGGCGATCGAGCCGGATGCGTGCACCGTGTCGCCGGGGCCGGCACTCCAGCTGGAAACCTCTGTGGTCGTTCCGTTGCGGTCAGTCACGTAGAGTGCGAAGCGCGCGGGCTGCGTGTAGCCGGCGCCGGGCTGCGCGGACGGCACGTCTTGGTACTGGCAGGCCAGGGCGATCGACGTTCCCCAACTGGTGGACGTCAGCCCGACGCTCGCGGTGATCGGGTTCGCAACGACCGCGTCGAGCACAGCAGAAACTGTCGGATGTGGCGGCGCTGCGATGGTCGGTAGGCCCGACGGGCCCGGCCCACCCGCGCCCGGGCCGCCCGCGCCGCCGCTGCTGCCGAGCGTGATCGGCAGCACAACCGCCGCCACGATGATGGCCGCGGCAACGGCGCCCACGACGCTGAACAGGGCAGACCGCACACGTCGATGCCGGCGAACGCGCGCCGTCAGGGCGACCAGAATGCGGGCGGGCACGGGATCGGGGGCCGAGCCGCGCGCATCCGCAGGACGGGCATCCGCAGCGCTCACATCGTCTTCCCGCAGATCGGCCTCCAGCATGGCGAGCGCTTCGTCGTCGTCGAGCGCGCTGAGCAAGCCGGGGAGCCCGGCAAGGTCGGCGACGGCGTCGGCGCAGCGAGCGCATCCGCTCAGGTGGGCTTCGAACTCCAGCCGCTCGGTCGGCGAGAGAGCGCCGAGCAGGTAGGCGGCATCCCACTCTTCGTATGGGTCACGCTGACTTCTCGTGGGGTCGATCATCGGGTCACCCCGTTCTCTTGCAGGGCAAGTTTCAGTGCGCGCAGGCCGTAGTGCATCCGTGACTTCACGGTGCCGGGTGGGATGTCCAGCTCGCGGGCGATCTCGGCGACCGAGCGGCCGCCATAGTATGCGTGTACGATCACCGCGCGGTGCTCAAGCGAGAGCGAGGCGAGGGCATCCGCGACGAGCCAGGAGTCGAGGAGGGCATCCGTTTCGTCCGCCGTCGCTTGCTCGGGTAGTTGGTCTGTGCCGAACTCATGGCGGTTGCGGGCGCTGCGTTTGGAGTCGATCACGAGGTTGCGCGCCACCGTGAACAGCCACGCTCGAGCGGATGTCTCACCCTGGTCGAGCACGGACGGCTTGCGCCACGCACGCAGCAGCGTCTCCTGCACGATGTCGTCGGCCAGCGCGCGATCACCGGTGAGGTGCACGACGTAACGCCAGAGGGGCGCAGCGTGTTCATCGTGCAGCGCACGGAGCAGGGCGGCTTCGTCGTCAGCCATGCGTGCCTCCTCCTGCGTAGCCGGTCGCTGCGCACTTACCAGTTGCACGATGCGCCGTGCTGGAAAGTTCATTTGAACCTGAATGTCCAGGGCGCCCGTTTCGTACTCTCAAGTGTGAACTCGTTTGTGGAACCAGGCGAGCGGATGTCGGCTCGCGGCGCGCCGCGCATCCGTCGTTGACATCGCGGCAGTCGTCATCGCGATCGCGGCAGTCGTCATCGTTGTCGGCGCCTGGATCGACATCGTGTTGATCGGCGATGCAGGCGCGTGGGCCGTCGGGCCGGGTTGTGCGTGCGGAACGCGCACTAAACTGAGCGCACTGCGAGGAGGCAGACATGGCCGATGGGACCAAGGACGACCCGTGGGAGTTGACGACCGCGCCCGGATCGTCGTCGTACACGATGTATGCGGACCGCGAAGCCGATCCGCCGGTGTTGGTCTGCAAGGTCGGGTCGACCACGTTGAAATATCGCCTGCGCGCGATCGACGATGTGCACGCCTGGCTGCGTGAGCAGGCCGGCTGGGTTCCGCTCGGTGCCGCCGATGAGAAGAAGGCCGTTGTGGAGGGAACCGTCGAGGCCTGGGGCCGATCGGAATCCAACCCGGTCGGCGGATGGTACGGCCTGCGCAACGGCTATCGCGGTCGATTCGGCATGAATCTGCCGCCGCTGCTCGAGAAGCTCGGACTGGTCGAGCTGACACACGACGCGCGCAATAACCAGGTGCGCGCCCTGTAGCTTCTTGCTACCAGGCGCTTGACCCTGACACGGTGTGAGGGTTTAGAACTGAAGGCGTTATGTTCACCATCGGAGAATTCGCCCGCTACGGACGCGTGTCCGTGCGGATGCTGCGGCACTACGACTCGATCGGGCTGTTGCGGCCCGTGCATGTCGACGCGACGAACGGCTATCGGTCGTACGAAGCACAGCAGCTGTCTGCACTGAACCGCATCGTCGCACTCAAGGATTTGGGCTTCTCGCTCGCCGAGGTCCAGTCGATGATCGGGGGCGGGACGAACGGCACCGGCCACGAGACGATCGGCATCGATGAGTTGCGGGGCATGTTAGCGCTCCGCCACTCGCAGTTGCGCTCGCAACTCGATGCGGATGCCGCCCGCCTGAAAAGTGTCGAGCTGAGACTCCGAATCATTGAGAAGGAGGGAACGATGCCTGAGACCGAGGTCATCGTCAAGACCGTTCCGGCTGTGCGGATCGCTGAACTGTCTGCCACTGCCGGCGGATACGAACCGCGCTACATCACACCCGTCATCGGCCCGCTCTACGACGAACTCATCGGAGCCCTGATGCGCCGGGGTGTTTCGCTGATCGGCCCGAACATCGCCTGGTATGAGGATGCCGGTCTTGGCGACGGATCCGTCACCGTTCACGCCGGTGTGCAGCTCGCGGGTGACGCGCCCGCCGAGATCGGGGCGACGATGGTTGAGTTGCCGACAGTTCGCGCCGCGACGATCCTGCACCACGGGCCGATGGACGACCTCATGCCGACCGTGCAGGCACTTGCCCAGTGGGCCGACGCGACCGGCCACCGCGCCACGGGCTTCGCACGTGAGGTCTACCTTGAAAGCCCCATGGACAATCTGGACGCCTGGGTGATCGAGTTGCAGGACCCGCTGATCGAGTAACGCCGTCGACAGTGTCCTTTTCGGACGAGCGCACCCGCTCGACGGGACGCGCTCGTCCGATTCGGACACTGTCGTGTCAAGACTTGTGCTGCACCAGTCCTGTCAGGCCGGCGGTGCTACGCCTTCGGCTTCGTTACGCTCGTAGCCGGAGCCTTGGCAGCGCGAGCGGCCGGAGCCGTCGACTTCGCCGGCGTGGCCTTCTTTGCCGGCGTGGCAGTCGTCGCGCGCGGGGACGCGGCACGCGAGCGAGACGTGGCGGATGCGCGTGCGGACACCGCGGCATCCGCTGCGTCGACGATCGGCCGGGCGATCGGCGTCAGCCGCTGCAACTGCGTCACGTGCGACGGGTTCAGCTCGTCGAGCGTTGCGACGCCGAGCAGCCGCATGGTGCGACGGAGCTGCGTCGAGAGGATCTCGATCGTGCGGTCGACGCCTTCACGTCCGCCGGCCATCAGCCCGTAGAGATATGCGCGGCCGACCAGCGTGAACCGCGCGCCGAGCGCGATGGAGGCGACGACATCCGCCCCGCTCATGATGCCGGTGTCGAGCAGCACCTCCGTATCGCGCCCGACTTCGCGTACGACCTCGGGCAGCAAGTGGAACGGGATCGGCGCGCGGTCGAGTTGGCGACCGCCGTGGTTCGACAGGATGATGCCGTCGACGCCCATCGAGGCGAGCCTGCGTGCATCCGCAATGTTTTGTACGCCCTTGACGACGAGTTTGCCGGGCCACTGGGTCTTGATCCACGCGAGGTCCTCGAAGGTGACCGTCGCGTCGAACATGGCATCGAGCATGGCTGCGACAGTGCCGCTCCAGCGGTCGAGCGATGCGAATGCGAGCGGCTCTGTCGTGAGGAAGTTGATCCACCAAGCCGGCCGCGGCAGCGCGTTGATGATGGTCTTCGGCGTCAGCGCCGGTGGAATCGTCATGCCGTTGCGGGAGTCGCGCAGGCGTGCACCGGCGACCGGGACGTCGACCGTGACCAGCAGCGTGTCGAAGCCGGCCTTCGCCGCCCGGTCGACGAGCGCCATCGAGCGGTCGCGGTCCTTCCACATGTAGAGCTGGAACCAGTTGCGGCCATTCGGGTTGGCCGCCTTGACGTCTTCGATCGCCGCGGTGCCCATCGTCGACAACGAGAACGGGATGCCCGCCGCACCGGCCGCGCTCGCCCCGGCGATCTCACCCTCGGTCTGCATCATGCGCGTGAAGCCGGTCGGGGCGATGCCGAATGGGAGTGCGGTCGGGCCGCCGAGCACCTCACGGGTGGTGTCGACCTGTGAGACGTCGCGCAGGATCGCCGGGTTGAACTGGATGTCTTCGAACGCCTGGCGCGCGCGAGCCAGGCTGAGCTCCGCCTCGGCGGAGCCGTCCGTGTAGTCGAACGCGGGCTTCGGCGTGCGCCGCTTCGCGATCGTGCGCAGGTCGTAAATCGTCAGCGCTTTGTCGAGCCGACGCTTCTTGGCGTTCAGCTCGGGCTTCTTGAACTGCATCAGCGGTGCAAGGTCGTGGATCTTCGGAATTCGTCGTTCAACCATGGTGTGTTCCTTCGCTAGTGGGTGGTGTGGGTCGTGGGCGCGGCGGGCGTCAGGGCCGACTCGGCGTAGTAGCCGGTGATGTGCGCGCGGACGCGAGCAGCAGCATCCGCCGGGTCGCCCGCGGCGATCGCCTGCAGGATGCCGCGGTGCTCGACTCGCAGGCGGGCGGATGTCCCCGCCCACGACGACAGATTCGGCACGGCCGCGAGCACGTAGCTCTCGATCGAGTTGCGCAGGCCCTCCATCATTGCCGCAACAACACTGTTTCCGGATGCTTCGACCAGCGCCACATGAAACCGTGCGTCGAGTGCGAGGAACTCGGCCTCCGTGAGCGCGGGGGAGTCCATCGCGTCGAGGAGTTGCGACGCGGGGGCGAGGGTGGCGTCGCGCGCCGACGCCAGGTCGGAGACGATCGAGGTTTCGAGCAGCAGGCGGGTGGCGACGACGTCGGCGACGGCGAAGCCCTGCGCTGCAACCTGCAAACGCATGAGTGCGCTCATTCCACCGGATGGTGTCGCCACGATGATCGCGCCGGCGCTCGGCCCGGAGCCGGTTGCGGTTCGGATCAGCCCGAGCACTTCGAGCACTCGAACAGCCTCGCGCACCGACGATCGGCCGACGCCGAGGTTCGCCGCGAGTGCGCGTTCCGGCGGCAGGTGGTCGCCGGGCGCCAGCCGCCCATCCAGCAGTGCCGCCTCGATCGACTGCAGCACGGTCTCCCACGCTCGAGCGCTCGCCGCTGGTGGTGCGGAAGTTGTGCGTGCAGCGCGCGGCGCCGGCGACGCGAGGGCGGCATCCAGGGTCAACAGGCACCTCCTCGCTGCGGATTTATGTGGTCAGACCACATGGTACACGCCGGGGGATGGTTTCGCGACCCCACGTCGGCCGCGGCGCTCGCGCGCTCGGGTGCCCGCCCTGCGCTCGACCCGGTGCCGGCACTGCCGTTTGCTTTGGCGCTCGCGCAGCTGCCCCTCCTGGTGTCCGTCCAGCCGGCGCTTCACGCAGGACCGGACTTTGCGCGACGGCCCGGATCAGATTTCAATTTCCGTCCGGGCTGTCGTCCAAAGTCCGGTCTATCGTCAACCTCGCCGCGAGCAGGGTGCGCCGCGCGCCGCGCGCCCTACGGCGTGACCCCGGATGCCTCGAGCACCTTCATGAACTCGCGCATCCAGGTCGGGTGGTCGGGCCACGCGCGGCCGGAGACCAGGTTGCCGTCGACGACGCCGGCGCCGTTCTCGAAGACTCCGCCGCCGAGCTCGACATCGGGCTGCAGCGCCGGATATGCCGAGGAGGTGCGCCCGTGCAGCACGCCCGCTGCGGCGAGCAGCATGGGTCCGTGGCACAGAGCGGCGACCGGCGCATCCTTTTCGAAGAAGTAGCGCACGATCCGCTTGGCGTCCTCGTTGTTGCGGATGTACTCGGGCGCGCGCCCGCCGGGCACGACGATCGCAGCGTAATCCGCAGGCTCGACGTCGGCGAACGCGATGTCGGCATCCCAGGTGTGGCCGAGCTTCTCGGTGTAGGTGTCGAATCCGTCGACGAAGTCGTGCACGACGAACTGCAGTTTCTTCTTTTCCGGGGCGCCGATGTGCACCTCGTAACCGGCCTCGAGCAGCCGCTGATACGGGTAGAACACCTCGAGCGTCTCGGCCGCGTCACCGGTGAGAATCAGGATCTTGGTCATGAGCGAAACCTCTCTGTTATCGGTCTGTTGCCGAGCTGCGAGTCGCGAGTCGCGAGCCGCATTCGGCGATCGGCGCGCGGATGCGTGGGACGGCATCCGGATGCTTCCACTGTCGTTCGCGTTCCCGGCCCACGCAAGGCGCTTTCGCACCAGCTGGGAATCCGGCTGGACTCCGCACCCCGATGCGATGTTGCGGGGGACTATTCTGCTGTCAGCCGCCTGACCAGATGGAGGAATCGTGACAGAGCTCATCCCGTCGACACTCTCCGGTGACTCCGACATCGACTTGCCCGAATTTCATGCTCCACCGGCTGACCCGCTGCCCCTTGCGACGTCGTGGCTGGAGGCGGCCGACGCGTACCCCGTACGTGAGGCGCATGTCGCCGTGCTGGCAACGGTCGGGCGGGGCGGGCATCCGACGACTCGGTCTGTGTTCGTGAAGGGAATCACGGCGCGCGGAGTGGTCTTCGCCTCGGCATTGTCCACGGACAAGGCCGCCGACATCGCCGACAACCCGCACGTGTCGCTCACGTTCCATTGGCGCGAGACCATGCAGCAACTGAGTGTGCGCGGTGAGGCCGAACAAATGTCCGACGACGAGTCCGATGCATTGTTTCTCGAACGCACTCGGGGGGCGCAGGTCGCGTCGATCGTGTCGGTGGGTGGCTCGCCCCTGGTCGATGAAGACGACCTCATCGCGCGCGCCGCCGAGCTTGCGGCGGGCGCGCGGCGGGTCAGCTCCGCTTCGATGTTCATGTGGACATCCTCCAATTCGGGCTTCCACTGAAATTGGCCGATGCTGATTTCGTGAGCGATGTCATCCAGCGCTTTTTCGATTTCGGTGAACTCCGCTTCGGTCAGGATGCCGATTTTTTGCAACATTGCGCCATGAGCGAGAGAGCCGAGGATGTCCTGTTCCCACAACCGCCAATCGAACGAGACGGACTGGCTGAATTGCGCGACGTCGGCCGCTGGGCCCGAGGCAAAACGGGCGCTGCGCGAAATTGGCGATGGCTGGTTCATTTCTCGGAGTCACTGTGGGAGTTTGGGAAAGCGAAGTCACGCCCGAAAAGATTGCATCAGAGATTCCCCGAGATGCCTTTTCGGGAGGAACCCGATTGTCGCCGGGCCAGTTTTGTTTAATCTCATCACGTTGTTTGGGGGGATAGATAAGACCCGCTTGATGATTGGTTGCATCAGGCGGG
>Ga0208357_1002435_pt1 | contig 12332 bp, 11 predicted proteins | sample NGESurdeep092012_6_FD_184487 | JGI IMG/M metagenome (GOLD analysis project Ga0208357, IMG submission 184487) | Arctic peat soil microbial communities from Barrow, Alaska - NGEE Surface sample F52-2 deep-092012 (SPAdes) | ecosystem: Environmental > Terrestrial > Soil > Wetlands > Peat ... | reverse complement strand
CAGGGGTCCACTGGCCGGGCTGAAGCGTGATCACATACTCGCCGTGCTCCGCGTCGAATCCGCCGAAGCCGTTGTAAAATTCGAGCTCGGGATGTGATGGTGAATCACCCCCGATAGGCAAGCTCGCAGGCGAGCCCGGTCGCGTCGCGATATTCGGCGCGTTGATTGAAGTCGTGACGCTGCGAGCGTCCGCAATCTGCGCGGCGAGTGTGCCGCGCAATGTAGAGAGTGCTACGCGCGCCGCGCCTTCCAGCGCATCACGCTGAGCCGCCGTTATCTGGTCGGTCCTGAGGATGAACACTTTCCCCAACGACTCTGCCCGCTTCGCATGCGGCGCGGATGTATCCGCCTGAACAACGCTCTCCAGCTGCGACTGTAAATCATCCACAGCGGAAGGCACACCATTGTTCAATATTATGATGTCAGCAGCAAGATGCTTCGTCGTCCAGTATGCGTGCGCACGCAGTAGTTGCCGCACGGCATTGGCGTCACCTGGCTCGCAAACCTCAAAGAGTACAACGGGCAGGTCCCCCGAAATCCCGTGCGCCCACAGGGCTCCAACGCCTTCAGTGCGCCGTGCGAGGACGTCGGCCGGTGCGCGCAACGCCGGATCGAGATACAGAATGGACCCGCTGAGCGTCTGGAATAGTTGCGCTTCTTCCGGTTCGATACCGAGATCGTGAAGCTGTGCTCGTACCTGCGCCGTCGCGAGCGTGGCAACCTGCTCAAACTTCGCGATGTCGTGGTACTTTTCCGCAAGGTCGAGCACCGCGGCTCGTGAAGATGCGACGACAGTCGAGAATACCACGCGTGCTGTTTCGCCCGGAGGAATGCTCACACGCCGGCGAAGACTCACGATCGGATCGAGCACCGATCCAACGGTGTTGGAAAGCGTCGCACCGTCTGCATTTGCGCGCGCTGTGTGCACCGTTTGCCCACGGCCGAGGAACTGCTCGCGATTGGTTTCCCACTCCAGGTCACCGACCGTGTCACCATCGACGGCGACAACGTGGGCAAGCCAATATTCCGGATCATCCGGCGCGTGGCGCCGCCGTGTGGCAAGAAGGGTAGCGCGATCGGCGAGAATTTCGGTTTGCACAAACAGATTCGAAAACGCCGGGTGGCCGGCATCCGTTGCTGCAGAGGCGAGCACAACTTCAGCATATGAAGTGACTTCGATGTCCCGCGGCTGCGTCCCGTGATTTGTCAGCGAGACTTCACGAATCTCGGCAGCATCCGTCGGTGACACGACGATATCGAGCTGTGTCGCGATTACTCCATCTCGCCGCGTGATCCGTGCGTGATCCTCGGCGAACAAGACTTCATAGCTGTCTGGCGCTTTCCCACTTGGCTGGAACCCCGCCGACCATAGTGCGCCAGTGGCGACGTCGCGCAGGAAGATGAATGTTCCAGTGTCGTCGCTCGTCGAATCCGCACGCCAGCGTGTGACCGCAATATCTCGCCAGCGGCTGTAACCCGAGCCCGCTGCGGTGATCATCACGGAGTAGCGTCCGTTGGAAAGGAGATCAGTCTCCGGCGGATTTGCTCTCGGAGACGAAAAATGGCGAGCGAGCGGCCGCGCCAGCCCGACGCTTGTTGATTTCATTTGTTGTGCATCGACTCCGTCTTGCGTTCGTCACGTAGGAATGCATGGATCGCGCCATGCTGGCATAGAACGTGAACCCCTTAATCGATTCGCCTCCGGTCAGCATACTGCTGCCGCGACCGCGAGTCTTTCTATAGGGAAGGATTGTCGTAATGGACGATTTGTTCACACGCAGTTCCGAGCTGGGAGCCCAGTTCCGAGTTGATAGCATCAGATGCACCACGGCCGCCAATTCAGGCCATCCAACGTCGTCAATGTCGCCGGCGGATCTCATGGCCGTGCTCCTGATCAAATATCTCAAGTACGACTGGAATCATCCGCACAATCCGAATAACGACCGCCTCATCTTCTCCAAGGGTCATGCGAGTCCGCTGCTCTACGCGATGTACAAGGCAGCCGGTGTCATCACGGATGAAGAGCTGTTGTCATTGCGCAAATTCGGCAGCCGCCTCGAAGGGCATCCCAAGCCATTGCAAAGCGCGGAAGATAACGGCGCGCCACACGGCCTGCCATGGGTAGATACCGCCACCGGCTCACTGGGACAGGGGCTGCCAGTCGGTATCGGCATGGCGCTCAACGGCAAATTCGTAGATAAGTTGCCGTTCACCGTCTGGGTGTTGCTGGGCGACAGTGAAATGGCGGAAGGGTCGATCTGGGAAGCGTTCGACAAGGCCGGCCACTACAAACTGAACAATGTTGTCGCGATACTGGACATGAACCGCCTGGGCCAGCGAGGTCAGACTGATCTCGGTTGGGATTCACCTGTTTATGCGGAGCGCGCACGGGCGTTTGGTTGGCACGCAATCGAGATTGACGGCCATGACGTAGAGGCTATTGATCACGCGTATGCAGAAGCGCGCGCGCAAACGGTGCAACCCACCTGCATCATCGCGAAGACGGTGAAGGGATCAGGTGTATCGCTGGTCGCGAACAAGAACGGCTGGCATGGCAAACCGCTCAGCGCAGACCAGGCGAAGGAGGCCATCAAGGAGCTTGGCGGTGAGCGCCACATCACAGTAAGTGTTGCGATGCCAGAACCACTGCAACCAGCGGCGCAACCGCATGCCTCGCCGTTGAAACTCCCCGTGTACGAAGTCGGTGCGGAAGAAGCCGCACGAAAAGCGTTCGGCGATGCGCTGGTAGCTGTTGGCGCCAATCGCCCGGATGTGGTTGCGCTCGACGGCGAGGTATCGAATTCAACATTTACGGAAGAATTCAACAAGGCGTATCCGGATCGGTTCTTCGAGATATACATCGCCGAGCAACAGCTTGTCGCTGCCGCTGTCGGCTTCAGCGCTCTGGGGAAGACCGCATTTGCCGCGACGTTCGCCGCTTTTTTCAGCAGAGCCTTCGACCAGATCCGGATGGCGGCGGTGTCTGGCGTAAGCATTCGGCTGTGCGGTACACATCCTGGTGTAAGCATCGGCGAGGACGGTCCATCGCAAATGGCGCTCGAAGATATTGCTATGATGCGAGCTGTACACGGGAGTACCGTACTGTATCCGTGCGACGCCAATCAGACAGCACATCTGGTGGCGGCGATGGCCGATTTGCCCGGCATTTCATATCTGCGTGCAACCCGCGCCAAGCTGCCGGTGATCTATCCTGCCAGTGAAACATTTCCCATTGGCGGAAGCAAGGTGCTCCGTCAATCGGCTACCGATCAGGTGACGATCATTGCGGCAGGGATCACGCTGCACGAGAGTCTCAGCGCTTACGAACAGCTCAAGTCCGAAGGCATCCAGGTGCGAGTGATCGACGCCTATTCTGTCAAGCCGATTGACGTAGAGGCGCTACGTGAAGCCGCGCGCGCGACAGGTGGTCGCATCGTGGTGGTGGAAGATCACTGGTACGAGGGCGGACTGGGCGACGCTGTCCTGAATGCGTTCGCAGATACACCGGACATTCCGCACCGAGTAATCAAGCTGGCCGTGCGCGCCATGCCGACGTCAGGTAAACCGGCGGAGCTTCTGAGCGCTGCTGGAATCGACGCAAAGCATATCGCGCAGACAGTCCGAGAGACAATTTAGAACACGATGCCGAGTTATAAATATCTGATCGTCGGTGGTGGAATGACCGCCGCTGCTGCCATTGGTGGAATCCGCGAAGTGGATCTCACTGGCGCCATTGGAGTGATCGCTTCGGAGCCGAATCCGCCGTACAACCGTCCACCGTTATCAAAGGCGCTATGGAAGGGAGCGCCTTTCGATAGCATCTGGCGAGCAGCGGCTGACGACAGTCTGACCTTTCACCAGGGTCGGACCGCGCGCGAACTGGACCCGCAGGGCAAGCAGGTTACGGATGACCAGGGCACTGTGTACGATTTCGAAAAGTTGCTCCTGGCAACCGGCTGCAGAACGCGAACTCTTCCATTTGGGCAGGATCAGATCATCTACTTCCGTACAGTGGACGATTACCACCGACTTCGCAGCATGTCCGAGCATGGAGATCACTTCGCCGTTATCGGCGGCGGCTTCATTGGCTCAGAGATCGCAGCTGCGCTCGCTATGAACGGCAAGAAAGTCACGTTGATCTTTCCCGATGAATTTGTGGGGAGCCGCATGTATCCCGCTGAACTCGGAATGTCGCTTAACGTACTTTATCGCAAACGCGGAGTTGAAGTCGTTGCCAACGCGAAAGTAACCGGATGCGAATCGCGTGCGGGAAAGTCAGTGCTGACGGTTCACGATAGCCAGACTGGAACCGAGCGTGAAGTAATCGTTGACGGTGTTGTCGCGGGTGTCGGCGTTGAACCGAATGTGGAACTGGCTCAGGCCGCCGGCCTCACGGTCGACCAGGGCATTCGCGTTGATGCATCTCTACGCACCAGCAATCCGGACATCTACGCAGCCGGCGACGTCGCCAGCATTCTCAACCCTGCACTGAAGGAATGGCGTCGCGTTGAGCACGAGGAGAGCGCCAATACGATGGGTGCGCACGCGGGTATAGCAATGGCCGGACGTACTGTCTCATACGACCATCTGCCGTTCTTCTACTCCGACATCTTCGATATGGGCTACGAAGCCGTCGGTGAAGTGGACTCTCGACTCGACATGATCACCGACTGGAAAACGCCGTGCAAGGAAGGCGTGATCTATTACCTGAAAGAAGGCCAAGTGCGCGGCGTGTTGGCCTGGAATCTTTACGGCCTGATGGACGGAGCCAGGCGGCTGGTCGGCTCTTCGACTTTAATCCGCAGTTCTGACCGGGAAGGGCGACTTCCGACGTAGCGGTTACGCGGGTGCGGCCCGTCGCGCCAGTTGCGAACGCTGCGAAAGGTGATCTCGGGCCAGGGCTTGCACCGTTGTCACGTCGCTGACAAGGCGGTATATAATACTTATAACGAGAAGGACGAACTCCCAAAGCAGGAGGGTTCCACAATGATTGTCGATGCACAGCAGAGCCCATTCTACGCGTGGCTCGATCACACGGCGATTCGCGAACTTGTCCTCGGCGCACTCGACGTGTCCGCCGGTGAACGACTGGTGCTGATCAAGGGCTTGATCCCCAGCATCATCGACGACATGGGTGAGGAAGCGTTCGAAGCTTTCCTGGATGAACTGCGCGTCAAGGCGCAGCGCTATGCGGAAGCGGTGGCGAACCCCGGCGAGGGTCGTGCAACCCGACACCACCCTAGCGAGCCCCTCGGCGGACCGATCATTCAGGGCGTGGCACATCCCGGGGGAACCCGCAATCCGGACCGCCCCGGCGCACGCGCGCGCGAACGACAGTTGGAAGCTCTGTTCTTCGACGAGATCGAAGACAGAATCGAACGTTCACCGAATGCTGACGACGCTGGTTCAATCGAATAGTTTCCGGCGACCGATCAGTCGTTCACAATTTTGCGCCGGCGTCCCGCATTTCTCGACGCGCCTTTTCGCCGCCGTCCACGGTTACGGGGCGCGTTGCATCCGGAATCAATACCACGTCGAAACCAGCTCTGCGCCCGTCGAGTACAGACGCAAGCACACACACATCCTCGGCGAGCCCGCCAACGAACAATCGCTTGACGCCATCCTGGCGCAACCGCGTAGCAAGACCCGTCTGGTCGAATACGGAATTCTGATCCTGATCGAATCGCACGCCCTTTGTGATCTTGACAGTCGACTCCGGTAATCTCAGCTCCGGATGAAAACTCGCGCCGTCGCTGTCCTGAACGCAATGCGGTGGCCATAACCCACCTCGCTGTTTGAAGCTGATATGGTCAGCAGGGTGCCAATCGCGCGACGCGTATACCGGCACATTCGCAGCAACGGCGGCGTCGATCCAGCGGTTGAGAACTGGAATGACCTCGTCGCCACCGTCGATAGCCAGCGCGCCACCGGGACAAAAGTCCTTTTGCACATCGACTACGACCAGGGCGTCACCGGGCCGGAGTGTTTCGTCAGTCAGTGTCATATAGCAGGAAAATTACACGTAGTGCAGCTTGAAAGTCACGCGCAATTGTCGCACCCGCCGTCATCCCCGCGAAAGCGGGGATCCATGTTGTCGTCATCCGGCTATGCTATTCAACTCGGCGAGCGCATCGGCTGGAAGAGCCCGTAGTGCTCCTGCGACATTCTCGCGGAGGTGGGCGACCGACGAGGTGCCGGGAATAAGCAGGATGTTCGGTGAACGCTGCAAAAGCCAGGCTAGCGCGACGGCAATCGGCGTGCTGCTCAGGCGCTTTGCAACGGAGTGCAGAGTGTCGGACTGCAGCGGTGAGAAGCCGCCGAGCGGGAAGTACGGCACGTAGGCAATACGCTGCGCGGCGAGCGAATCGATAAGGGCATCGTCGTCGCGATTGGCGATGTTGTAGAAGTTCTGCACACAGACAATCGGCGCTATCTCCTGTGCCTCGGCGATCTGTTCGGCGTTGACCGTGCTCAGCCCGAGGTGCTTGATCACGCCTTCCTGCTGCAGTTGTGCCAGCGCCGTGAAAGATTCGGCGATGGAGCCTGGATCAGGGCGATTGTATCCACCGACGCGTAGGTTGACCACGTCGAGTGCATCGAGTCCGAGGTTGGTCAGATTATCGTAAACCGCCTTGCGCAGTTGCTCCGGAGCGAGTGCGTGCGGCCAGCCACCTTTTGCGTCGCGCAACGCTCCGACCTTCGTCACGATGTGCAGATCGTCAGGGTAGGGATGCAACGCTTCCTTGATGATCTGGTTGGTGATCGTCGGACCGTAGTAATCGGCGGTATCGATGTGTGTGATGCCCAATTCGACGACTTCGCGCAGTATAGCCATGGCAGCGTCGCGGTCAGTCGGCGGCCCGAACACATGCGGACCCGCGAGTTGCATCGCGCCATAGCCGATGCGGGTGACGGTGAGGTCGTCGGCGAGAGAGAAGGTAGTGTTGGAAAGTGTGTTCATTGGTATGAGAATTTTGTTGATAAAGATATCGCAGTCTCATCCCCCGCGAGTGTGTTCACGCGCGGCCGTCGTGTGCATCTTTCTCATCCCAACACAGTATGAAATACCCCGATTGCAGGCACCGTCAGCCTCGACCTCTGTAGCCGAGAACCGTACCGATCACGACACTCACGCCAAGAAGTACCAGCAGAAGCGCGTACAACCACTCCCATCCGGACATCAAGCGTCGCGTAGCCACTCTGACGTCACGTAGTCCAACGGCAAAAAGACCAAGGCCAGTGACCAGCAACACACTCCCACCAAGAACAGTACTTGGCGAGTTTGCCAGATCTGCCGCCGCAACGATGATTGTGCCGACATTCCACAACACGAGTGCGGGCAACTTGTGTCGCATTTCGATCGTTGCGTTGCCGCTGTGTTTGCCGAGCGCGAACAAGCCCGGTCCGAGCATGAGTTGCGCAACACCGCCCACAAGTCCGAGGTACGCGACCAGCCACCACCCATGCACTATTACTGCGGATGTGAATCCCAATAGCGTGGCGATGACTGCTGCTGCGATAAGAAACGCGGCAGCGCAGGCTACGAAAGCAAGCTCACTGCCAGCGGAAGATTGCGACATGGTCATTGATATGTTTACCTTATTCCATCCATGGCCCACCCGCTGGCCATCGACGCTGGTATGGTACCTCATCGCGTAAAGCGATCAGCACTGGCAGTACGAATGCCCCAATCGCTTCCACAACGGTGCTGAGTTCAGTAGGTGCATTCATCAGGCGATTCCGACGAAGGAATCCAATCCATTGCGCGCGCTTGCCATCGATTTCTGCGAATTCCGTTGTGAACGCTACCGGCAGTTCCGACGGAATTGTGGTGCCTCGGCGTGCGAATGTGTTTCGCATGGAGGCTGAAAGCACACGGCCGTCAAAAGAATTGAGCACTGCGAGCGCTTGCAAATCGAAGAAGTCCTTCATACGACTGTTGTTCCTACCTAACACGACCATCGCGTGAACCTTTTCCGCAATTGCAGTTTCGGCTTGGTATGCGCGGAGACGAGGACGAGGTAAGTCGAGCATGCTTGGATAGTCGAGCCACTCGGGTTCTGGTGTCACTGCGTCGCCAATCCCGACATCGACCTGTACACGGAGCAGCGCGGTGCCGAGGTGAGCTACCATGGTGATCCGGTGTCCACCGTACGCGTCCTCCGGTCGGATCGCCGCGACGCGAATTGAGTCCGTGTCGAACAATATACCGTCAGGCTCTACCACGACCACACAGATTGCCGTGAAGATCGTCGCGAGATCGTTCGCGTCCGGTGTCCCGAGCCCGAGAAGGTCTGCATCCCGGGTGGGACGAATCGTCTCGCCGAGCCATACCGCGAGTAGCAGCGCGCCTTTGAGGACGAATTGGTCCACGTAAGGTGAGCGTGACAACCGATATAGCAATCGCTCCGTGGCATATCGTGCGAGAACAAGATTTGGATCGACGTCGATGACCTTCGCATGCTTCACCAGTCGCGTCTGTACTGACATCGCGATGCCTTGAGTCACGTGCGTCATGACACGATCGCTTCTATATACGGTCGCATCACACGCTCCACTCGGCACGCTATAGCCGCGTCGTCAAGCGCGTCCATCCGGAAGCGGCGGTCGCGCCATGCTTCCCGAAGCGCTTCGATTGCGACGTCAATACCGATCTGATTCCGAAATTTGAAAAGATCCGCCAGTGTCTTGGCAACGCTGTAAACCGGCACGGTGATTCCTTCGAGGCGATGGTGTTGGATGCCGGCTGTGAAGGCGGCGGCGCTGAAGTGCACAATGTGAAGCGGAGGTTGATCTATCGTCGGGGTTCGCGTGCCACGCGGTATCGCGATCCAGATGTCTGCCGGCAGCTGGGTACCGATCCCGTGAAAGCTGAGCGCCGAGAGCAGACAGATCACGCCCCTCGGCACGGCGCGGGACGCCATCACGAGACCGTGATTCTCGCTGATGGGGGAGTTTACAAGACGATACTGACCGCGAGCGAGCCGCTCCAGCACTCCGGACTGAACCATGCGGGTAAGCTGCTGGCTATGGATACCGCCGCGCGCTATGTCACCCGCTGTGAGCACGCTCTTACGGTCGGCGAGGGCCATGATGCGGGAATGCGGGTCGATTGGCATGTGTGGAAACGTATATAGTTATATATAAGTGTCAACATCTGGACACGGTTATTCCCTACCGTGCTGACGCGAAATGCCGGCATCGATGCCTTGGATCCTGCTCCTGTCCGACGAGGAGGCCCCTGTCTCCGGCCACCGCTTCGCGTCGCCAGCGGAGATCTCGACTGGTCAGATTGGCAGCCCTGCATTACATTGTAATGCAGACCTCAAACGGATTCGTCGCGATGGCCGCAAATCAACTAATTCAAACCCGTATAGATGCTGCCGTGAAGGAAGAGGCGGCTGCGGTCCTGGCCGCGATTGGGCTAACAGTGTCGGACGCAGTCAGGCTGCTCCTGACGAGGGTGGCACAGGAAAAGGCGCTGCCGTTTGAGCCGTTAATTCCCAATCCTGCCACCATCGCAGCTATGAAAGAAGCCCGCGCTGGCAAGCTGGCCAGATTCGACGATGTAGGTGAGTTGATGGCAGATCTGCACGGAGACTCGCCTGACTCGAACACGTTACAACTCGTTCGCATGGGATCGCATTCGGAGTTGGGACTGTAGCCGCAATTGCACAATCGGGCGATGTGGCACCGTTCGGGATTGGTTTGTGGTCCCATGCCGCATCTCTACCTGCACCACCTCATAACGTGGCGCGAAATTGCACCGGATTCAGCGTGCAAGATTCCCGAAGCGGCCCCGGTAGCGAGAAGATCCTTGGAGTCTCCCGGAATTTGAAGACACGATAGAGATGAAATTCTTCGCGAGTGTCCGACACCGATACTTCTTTTGCCGACGCAAAGAACGGCGTCATCGATCCGAAAGCCGTCGTCTTCACCTCTATCAATCGCTCCCGACCGTTCTCATCGTAGGAAACAATATCGTATCCAAGACCATCACCTTGAGTTTTTGCCACGTGCTCGATACGCTCGGCGAGCGATCTGAGACCGAGCTCCCACAGTCGTCGATGCTCCACATCGAGCACAAACCTCTCACCAGCGAGACCCAGCGACGCATTGCGTGCCTCGCGCTCCAGGTAGTTCACGTTGCGCAGAATAGGTGATATCGGCTGACGCTTTTCATAGGTGGCACGCGTTCGCTTGCGCGCAGGTGCGGGGACGAAGATATCGTCGGTCGTGATCAGTTCCGGGAAATCAAGGGCCGGCGCGTCAACGATCACTTGCGCCATGGCAACTATATCAGGGTGCAGACCGAGATACACCTCCACCTCGTCCTTCAGAAGTTCCTGATAGTTACCGCGCGGCTTGTAACCCTCGACGTAGGGGAAGCCAATCTCGATGAGGATTGCACTGATGTTGGCATGCTTGAACTCGACTGCACCAGCCGATCGACCGCGCAAAATGGTCTGGAGGTAGCGATTATGCTCGCGCTTGTTGAAAGACTGCTTCAGGAACTGATGCTCGAGCATGACGAAGTAGTCCGCGACAGTCGCGGCAACTTCTTCCGGAGACCAGTCGTCAGACATGCGTGACTTTGACAGCCGCGCCAGGAGCTAGACGTCGCGCGGTTTCACTGATCCGCGTAAGATCCAGCGCCGAGGAAATGAAAATCCGGCCCATCTTTCTCGTGCGTGATTGCAATGGCGGTTTCATCCGAACGGGAGCGTTGCACCCGGTGGGATCGCAGGATGGGGATCTCGCGCCGCGCGGCGCTTGGCCGGAGTTAAACTCGGCCGTTTCGGCGATGCTGTCAAGGAGCTCGAATCTTGCTAACGCCCGCTCGGGCGGGCCTCATAGGAGACGAACGGACACTGCTATTGACGTAGATGTGCGCCTGCTCCACATTCGGGCATCTTTCTCATTCCTTCGTCCTGACCATGCGCATCTCACGACTTGCCTCGCTCGCGCTGCTTGTTCCATTCGCCCTCCATGCCCAGGAAACGCCGACCGAGCGTGAATCGGCGCGCGGCGTCGTTCGGCAATTGGATTCGCTCCAGAAGTCGCTCCAACTCCCTGCGCTCGTCGCTCGGCTGACCGGTGACGACGCGGTTCGGGATCAAGTTGTGGCTCGAGCGAAGCAGTTGATGGATACCGAGCTGCTTGCACTCGGCGATGACATTACGCAACATCCCGAGATCGGTTTCCAGGAGAAGCGCTCGGTGCAGCTGCTTACCGACTACCTCAAGCGACACGACTTTACCGTGCAGATGGGAACGCCCGGACTACCAACGGCATTCGTAGCGCGCTACACAAAAAGCCACGGCGGCCCGAGTTTGGGTGTCATCGTCGAGTACGACGCCCTGCGCGGAACAAAGGGGCCCTTTCACGGCGACCAGCACAGCACCCAGGGACCGATCGGATTGGCTGCGGCAATCGCCGTCTCGGAGTTCCTTTCAAGAACAGGAACGCCAGGAACGGTGACCGTGTTCGGCACTCCGGGTGAGGAGATGATGCCTCCGAACGCGAAGACGGTGATGTACGAATCGAAAGTCTTCGACGGAATGGACATCCTGGTGCGAAGCCACTCGTCAAGCACCACCACTCGTCCTGCCGCCGGTTTCGGCACGTGCTGCATGAACATCGACGGCGTCAAGTACATATTCAGCGGCGCGCCAGCGCATCAGCTCACAGCCTGGAATGGCCGAAATGCGCTCACTGCTGCAATCCACTTGTTCAATAACATCGACGGCATGCGCAGCAACATGCGTCCAGAGACGCGGATCCAGGGCGTCATCACCGAGGGTGGCACTGCACCGAACGTCGTACCCGATAGAGCTGTCGCCGACTTCTACGTTCGCTACCCCGACGAAGTCTACCTTGCGCAAGTGTCGACAATTGTCGACGATGCCGCGCGCGCCGCGGCCCTTGCCACAGGAACGAAGGTAAAGATCGAACACTATGGCGCCGATCGCGATGGCAATTCCGCCGAGACTCATGATGTTCGAGCCGATGCCGAGCAGCTTCATGGCGCTGAAAGCCATCAGGATCCCGACGGGAAGCATGACGATGGCGACGAGCGCGCTGCGCACATGCAGCAGGAACACGATACAGACCAGCGCTACAACGATGCTTTCTTCCGTGAGGGTTCGCTTGAGCGTCGCGATCGCGCTATGAATGAGATTGGAGCGATCATAAACAGGTATGATCCGCACGTCTTTTGGAAGGGCCGTCGCCATCTCGGCGAGCCGCGCCTTCACGTTGTCGATGACGTCAAGCGCGTTTTGGCCAAAGCGCTGCAGTACGATGCCGCTGGCGACCTCGCCCTCGCCATT
>Ga0208357_1002434_pt1 | contig 12333 bp, 10 predicted proteins | sample NGESurdeep092012_6_FD_184487 | JGI IMG/M metagenome (GOLD analysis project Ga0208357, IMG submission 184487) | Arctic peat soil microbial communities from Barrow, Alaska - NGEE Surface sample F52-2 deep-092012 (SPAdes) | ecosystem: Environmental > Terrestrial > Soil > Wetlands > Peat ... | reverse complement strand
CGATGAAGATCGCGATCGTGAGCCAGTACTACAAACCTGAAGCTGTTCCAATCCCGGAGCAGCTTGCGGCTGGACTGGTTGACCGGGGTCATCAAGTTAGAGTGATTACCGGTTATCCGAACTATCCGGCAGGACGGTTGTTTCGCGGCTACCGGCAGCGGCTCGTTCACACGGAATTTGACGGTGAGGTCCGCGTGCGCCGGGTACCAATTGTGGTGAGTCACTCCAGAAGCATGACCGGAAGGATCTTGAGCTATCTGAGTTTTGGCCTGAGTGCTCTGACGGCGGGGCGTTTCGTACGCGACGCTGACGTGATCTATGTCTATGCCACGCCGATGACTGCGGCCATTGCACCATCGATTTGGCGCCATACTCGCCGCATTCCGTTCGTCATGCACGTGCAAGACGTTTGGCCAGAATCAATCACAGGTTCAACGATGCTTCCACGCGGCCGAATTGCGTCCGGCATCACCGTAATCCTCAAGCCGTGGCTGCGCTACCTGTACCAGGCTGCGGCCGCGACCATCGCGATTGCACCAACCATGAAGGACACGCTCGTATCCCGCGGTGTGCCAGACGCGCGATGTCACATGGTGTTCAATTGGGGCAATGAACCGGACCGCTCATCAAGTCGGGAATGCGCCGACTCCGCCTTTGTGTCGAAAGGGTGCACGGTCTCATACGCTGGCAATGTGGGCGACCTGCAGGATCTTGAGACTGTCGTTCGTGCAGCCAACGCGGTGCGTGATCTTGCTGATTTTCGGCTTGTCATTCGAGGCGAGGGCGTGGCGCTGCCACGATTGCGGACTCTCGCCGACGAGCTCGGAGCAACGAATGTTCACTTCAAGGAGCAGTTGGGGGTGGATCGCCTCGGACGGCTCTACCAGGAGTCGGACTTCCAGATGGTGCCACTTAAAGACCTGCCGATCTTTCGTGGCACGATACCCTCGAAATTTCAGGCCAGCCTGGCGCATGGCGTTCCAGTGATCACGACCGTAACTGGAGACGTGGCTTCAATCGTTCTCGAAAACCAAGTTGGTTTCACCGCACTACCGGAGCACGTTGAGTCGCTTGAAGCTGCATTTCGCCAGGCTTACAGCCTCACTGCGGCTGACCGTATAGCAATGGCGCAACGCGCACGCGGCCTATATGAATCCACCATGTCCTCGTCGAGGGGACTTGATCAAATCGAGCAGATACTTTTGTCGGTATCTGCCCGCGAAAGCAAGGAAGGCACTGATGTCATCGCCGTACGAGGGTAAACGTGTTCTGATCACTGGTGGCACTGGCTCGTTTGGCCACACGGTTACGAGCACGCTACTGTCTCGCGAGGTCGCTGAGATTCGGATTCTGAGTCGCGATGAGGCAAAACAGGATTTGATGCGGCACGAGCTAAATGATTCTCGAGTGCGCTTCTACATCGGCGATATTCGCGACTACTCCAGTGTCGAACGTGCGATGAAAGATGTGGATTACGCATTTCATGCGGCAGCGCTGAAGCAGGTACCGTCATGCGAGTTCTTCCCTATGGAAGCTGTCAAGACGAATGTTATCGGCAGCGAAAACGTGGTTCGTGCCGCCGAAGTTTCGGGTGTCCGTTCGCTAGTCTGCCTTAGCACTGATAAGGCCGTGTACCCGGTCAACGCAATGGGAATGAGCAAGGCGATGATGGAGAAGGTTGCACAATCGCATGGCCTCAACAACCCGAACGCTGGAACTATTGTCTCTTGCGTGCGATACGGCAACGTCATGTATTCCAGGGGCTCAGTGATTCCCTTATTCATTCAACAACTGAAGTCAGGGCAGCCTCTGACCGTTACTAATCCCGACATGACGCGGTTCATGATGTCGCTCGCCAGTTCAGTGGATCTTGTGGAGTTCGCCTTTACTAATGCCATGCAGGGAGATCTTTTCATCCGTAAGGCGGCGGCGTGCACGATAGGCGATCTGGCTCGTGCGATTGCGAACCTGTTCCAAATCAAAGCTGACATCCGAGTGATTGGAACGAGGCATGCAGAGAAGGTTTCCGAAGCCCTGGCGAGTCGCGAAGAACTGGCTCGTGCGGAAGATATGGGGGAGTATTTTCGAATTGCCGCAGACAAGCGCGACCTGAATTACAGCGTCTACGTCGACGAAGGTAACACGAAGCAGACCCTGTTCCGTGACTATGATTCGCACACCGTGGATCGCCTCACGGTTGGCGAAGTCGAAGCTCTTTTGCTCACATTGCCTAAGGTTCGCGAGGAGCTCGCTGCAGCTGGGATCCAAGTAGAGCAGCGAAGCTGACCGTGAGTGCGATCTCGATGACCGGAGCCAGCGGATTTCTCGGTTGGCATACAAGAGCGGCTGCGCTGTCGCAAGGCGTGGGAGTGCGGCCCATTCCCGTCGGTGACGCGTTCAACACTGTTGACGCAGTTAGGAGCATGAACGGTACTGCACGTCTGGTTCATATCGCCGGAGTGAATCGCGCGGCCGATGAAGATGTCCTCGCTGGGAATCGCCGATTTGCTGAGCAGATCTCGTGCGCGCTACGTGAAGCGCAAGAGCCGCCACCGGTGGTAGTGTTCGCGAACTCCACGCAAATTGGCAACGGATCGGTCTATGGGGACGCTAAGAGTGCCGCGTCCGACATTGTGCGAGAGGCGGCAGATCAAGTCGGGGCAGAGTTCGTCGATGTGCTGCTGCCTAATCTCTTCGGCGAACATGGCGTTCCGTTTTACAACTCCGTTGTTGCAACCTTCTGCCATCTTCTCGCGTCCGGCGGCGCACCATCAATCGAGCACGATCGCGATCTAGTCTTGATGCATGCTCAAGACGCCGCAGACCTCATGCTAGGAACGACAGTTGAAGCGGATGCGCTGTTAGAGCACGCTAACGTTTCGGCGATACTGGCGCGACTTCAAGCAATTTCTAGCAGCTACGCGAGCGGTGACATGCCAGATATTTCAAGGCGCTTCGAGCGGGACCTTTTCAACACATACCGCTCGTTCACCTTCAAATCGCATACGCCGATTGCGCTGGAGCGGCATCAGGACAGCCGTGGTTCGTTCTTTGAGATCTTGCGATCACACGGCGGGTCTGGCCAGAGTTCATTTTCGACGACGGTTCCGGGAATTAGCCGTGGCGATCACTTCCATCGTCGAAAAGTTGAAAGATTCATTGTCCTCGCCGGCGAAGCTACCATCTCGCTGCGTCGGCTTTTCAGCGAGAGTGTCTACTCGTTCTCGGTGACAGGAGACCAGCCGCAGGCGATCGACATGCCCACCATGTGGGCCCATAACATCGTGAATACGGGCACGTCCGAGTTGTATACCTCATTCTGGTCGAACGAGATTTTCGATCCGGCCAACCCAGACACTTTCACGGAGACGGTATGAGTAGTCAGGCCAGGCTTAAGGTGCTGACCGTCGTTGGCACACGACCCGAGATAATCAGGCTTGCGCCGACGATCAAACGATTGGATCAGTTCACCGACCACGTGCTCGTGCACACCGGGCAGAACTATGACTATGGACTGAACGAAGTCTTTTTCGAGGATCTCGGGCTGCGGCGTCCCGATCACTTTCTTGCGGCCGACACGAGTTCGCTCGGTGCAGTGCTCGGATCCGTATTAACCAGGGTGGAGCGAGTGCTCGGTCAGGAAAAGCCTGATGCAATGGTGGTTTTGGGTGACACCAACAGTTGCATTTCAGCTCTGATGGCGCGACGAATGAAGATTCCCGTTTATCACATGGAGGCAGGGAACCGGTGCTTTGACGAGAACGTACCTGAAGAAGTCAATCGCCGAATGGTGGACCATGTTGCTGACTACAACCTTGTCTACACAGAGCACGCAAGGCAGAACCTTCTCTCCGAGGGCATCCATCCTTCGCGCATTCTTCTAACCGGATCGCCGATGCGCGAGGTACTCCAGGGAAATGCGGCTGCGATCGCCGCGAGCGATGTTGTCGAGCGGCAGGGGCTCAGCGAGGGGCGATACTTTCTAGTTAGCTTGCATCGCGAAGAAAACGTTGACAACCCAGAACGGTTGGCCGCCATACTGCAAGCGCTTGGGGAGCTTTCTGGCGACTACGAATTGCCTGTTCTCGTGTCGACACATCCGAGAACTCGCAATCGGTTGGAGCAGCAGCCAGACCGCCTGAAGGAAGGACTGACTTTCCATCCGCCTTTTGGCTTCAATGATTACGTCAAGCTCCAGCAGTCGGCGAAGTTGGTTTTGTCTGACAGCGGAACCATCAGCGAGGAGTCGAGCATCTTGCGATTTCCCGCAGTCACGCTTCGCGATTCCATAGAGAGACCCGAAGCGCTCGATACTGCAGCCATTGTTCTCACGGGAGTCAACGCCGGGTCAATACGCGACTGCGTGCGGATGCTACTCGCAACGTGGGCAACGGACGGTCCGGCGAATGTACCACGTGAATACGAGATCGCCGATGCATCGAGGCGCGTCGTAAACTTCATACTCTCCACAGCGCGAAGCCACCACCTTCGTGCCGGGATCAGAAAGAGCTAACGATTGTCTGCGGAGAGTGCCGAATGATCACGGCAGAGCGTGCGCAACGACGAATCAGCTTTGGATCCAGAGATAGCTCGCTGCCGGGTGCTTTCCTGCCTTTGAAAGTTGTAACGATTTATCTGGCTGGGACGTTTGTTCTACTTCTCATGAGCCCATACACATCACAAGTCGACAACATGCCATTGTTGGTGCTGTTCTTGTCCTGTGCCACGGGTCTCTTCGCTCTTGGATACAAGCTGAGCATTGTGCAGCGTCGGAGATACGACGTTTACACGAATGGAAGCCGGGACGCTACTCCGTTTGTCCAGAGCATGATTATCGTGTCGTCCGGATGGTTCATTCTCTTTTCGTTTGCATCATTGGCCAACTACGGAGCAAGCAGTATCGGAGACATTATCTCGGCGGCGCTGAATCCTAGTCAAAGTTACTTCAGCAAGTTCGACGTTTACCTGGAACAGCAATTGACCGGTCAGGTTAGCCTTCCGGTTCAGATTGCTGTGCTGACGGGTGCCCTATACGGCGTGCTGATACCGGTGACTATCTACTACTGGCGCAGCATCAACATTGCCTTGCGATTCTTGGCTGTATTCGGGGCGCTTAGCTATGTCGCGTACTTCGTGTTCATTGGGACGCAAAAAGGCATTGGTGATGTGCTGATTATGTCCGTTGCGGCACTTGCCGCAACGGTAGGCCTTGACGCGACGAAACAGCGAATGCGGAAACGACTTCGCCGTGGGCTCGGAGTATTGGCCATACTACTTTCGCTCGGATTTGTGGTCTACCTCGCCAACACACAAGGCGCTCGTATCGAAGGTACGAGTGTCGCAGCGAACTTTGAACCAAATCCCGTGGTCACTTCCCTATTCGGCGAGAATTTCTCGCGCGGCTTGGCCGTCGCGCAGTTTTATCCGACTAACGGGTATATTGGCCTATCCAAGGATCTCGGAGTCCCTTTCGTTTTCTCAGAAGGCGCAAGTGTTCCGGCGTTGGCGAGTTACAAGGTCCAATACCTTGGCGGTGTTGACCCTCTCACGCTCTCGTATCCGGTGCGGGCGGAGGCAATCACCGGTTGGCCAGCTGGACAATACTGGTCGACAATCTACGCATGGCTGGCCTCCGATCTCACGTTTCCCGGGACGGTGCTGTTCATGGGAGCTTTCGGATGGTTCACTGCACGCATGTGGATTGGCATTCGGTACGAGCGCGACCCGCTGTCGCTCGTTCTGTTTTGTCAGGCAGCAATCGCGGTCGTGTATATTCCGGCAAACAACCAACTCATGACCTCCAGATTTACAGCGCTCGGATTTCTAACATTGCTGGTGATTTATGGGGCTCGACGACTCCTCGGGCGCGGGTTCTTTCGGAAAGGCAAGGGCACGCTATGAACGCGTCGCGACCGCGCATCGTGCAGCATTCATTCGGTTCGCTCGGTTCGGGCGGCCCCATTGGCGCGTTAGGCAGAATACTGCAATCTGATCTTGTTGAGTCGTTTGAGTTTCGACATGTCCAACAGTCGATGGCAGCAGGCGGCATAAACCTAAGGCTGATTCGACAGATGGCACGCGAAATGCGTGACTTTCATCCGGACATGGCTCATATTCGTGGACTAGGCAACGAGGGATTTCACGGCGTGCTCGCCGCCCGAATAGCGAGAGTACCGCGGATTCTGGTCTCTGTCCACGGGTCCGTCGGCGACGTCGTGGCTGGCCATGGATCTCTTCGCCAGCGGATTGTGTCCGGCGTGCTCGAGCCGATTACGCTGCGCATGGCCACCGATGTCGCGGTAGTGTGCGAGGCCGCCCTCCATAAGGCAATTCTGCGTCGTGTCGGCCACAAGCTGGTTGGTGTGGTGCCGAACGGGGTCGACATTCCGTCGATTTCGGCCACCGTACGAAGTCGCACTAGGCATGCGTTGGGGATTGCTTCCGATGACGTTGTTTTGATCATCGTCGCCAGGCTCGCGCATGACAAGGGCCATGCCAACATGCTTGAATCGCTCGAGACCCTTCCGCGTGAGTGTAGGGATAACACACATGTTCTCATCGTCGGGGACGGTCCTGATTCGCAATCGATTGCAGCGCGCGCGGAGAAGCTAGAAGGTGTGCGAGCGCACATGCTCGGACGACGTCTGGATGTGGACAGTTTACTCGCGGCTTCAGATGCCTTCGTGCTTCCCAGCCTGCACGAGAACATGTCAAATGCGCTTCTTGAAGCGATGGCTGCCGGGCTGCCGGTCGTCAGCACGGCTGTTGGTGGCACCACAGAGGTGGTATCCCACGGCGGCGGCATCTTAGTTCCCCCAGGCGATGCTGATGCGCTTAGTGAAGCTCTCGAGCAGATACTGACGGATGCCAACCTTCGAAAAGAGCTCGGCGCGCGGGCCCGGCTCGCTGTCGAGCAGAACTACACCACGCAACACATGACCGCTGCACTGGCGAGCGTTTATTGGCGAGTTCTGGAGCGCCAAAAGAAATGACCGCTTATTCTTCGGTGCCTGTACTCGTTCTTGGGTTCACTGTGGACGACGACGTTGCTGCTGCGCTTTCGCAACGCAGTTCCGTGCTCGCTGTCCAGACGCACAATTTTTCCAAGAACTTGGTCCGGGCCCTGACGTCCGCAAGCGTGCCGGTGAAACTTCTTTCGGTTTTGCCGATTCCAAATTTCCCTGAGTATCCAAAAGTCCTGATTCACTCCGGTGCCGTACATCAGGGTGAAGCTGCTGGCATATCCCTCGGATTCGTCAATCTGATGTTCCTCAAACATCTGACCCGCTTTTATGCATGCATTACTCGCGGGCGCCGTTACGTCCTTAGGGTTAATCCAAAGGTCGTTATTGTCCACGGAGTTCACAGCCCCTTTCTGCTTTTCGCGGGCATTTTGCAGAAGTCGCTGAACGCGCGAACGTGTTTGATAATGACCGACCCACCTGGAGTCGTACGCGAGGTCGACGGCGTCGTGTCTCGCGCGTTGAAACGAGTCGATCGGGTGATTGTCACGCGGCTGGCATCCAGATTTGACGGGGTAATTGCGCTCACGCCTCAGCTCGCGCGCGACTTTGCGCCGGGTGTCCCGGCACTGGTGATGGAAGGGTTTGCGGATGCTGGACTCGCGTTGCCAAATCCGCCCCAGCGCACTCGGGAGCGGGAACAACGAGTCTCTTACGCCGGCGGCATTAGCGAAGACTACGGGGTCCGGAACCTAGTGCTTGCCTTTATGCAGATTGAGGATGCCGAACTCCGCTTGGATCTATTCGGGCGTGGCCCACTAGAACAATGGGTTCAGCAGAAATGCAGGGACGACCGTCGAATACGTTACCACGGCGCGCTTCCGCATGATCAAGTTATCAAGGAGTTGAGGCGATCCCAGATCTTGGTCAATGCGAGGCCCGCGCACCAAGCGTTCGTTCAATATTCATTCCCCTCTAAACTGCTTGAGTATATGGCGCTTGGCGTTCCCGTAGTCACGACTCGATTGGCCGGCATACCGCGCGATTACTACCCGTATCTTGAGCTTGTCGATGACGACTCAGTTGACGCTCTGGCGAGAGCAATTCTCGCTGTTCGAAAGGAACCTGCGGGTGCCGCCCATCGAGCGCGGCTTGCTCAAGAATACATTGTGGCGAAGAAGTCAATTACTGCACAGGGTGGGCGGATTGAGAGGTTCCTGTCGCGGATAGCCGGGGTGGACTTGCGGGTCGCGGCCAGTTGAAGTCGGACGAGGTTGAGCTCAGAAGCTTGCATTCTGGAGCCATTCTGAAAGCATCGGTTTGACACTTGGCTGTGCGCCGACGGCGCCACTTCGCGCCAACGACCCTCATCAGCCAACCGCTTGGTCGGGCCGCGGCACTATCTTTGGCGAGGCCGGACCAGGGCTGGTTCTGACTCGCTTAGTAGCGGGTTGGCCGGGTGTGGGTTGCTATGATCACGACATGCTATTCAGGACCCCTCCGAAGCGTTCTTTTCAGGTTATTGCTCGGTCGTTGAACATCGTGTGCGATGCGGCATCCATGGCACGTCGCGCAGCTCGAGGTTATGCGACGGTAGGCAGATTCGCGGCTTATGGGAGTAACTTCAACTTCGACCCGGATGGCATCTATTCGTACAGCACGATTTCAGTAGGCGATGACGTGAATCTTGGTTCTCGACCAACTATGCTCGCAACGCGCTCCACCATCCGCATCGGTAACAACGTCGTGTTTGGCCCCAGCGTGACTGTTCGAGGCGGCAACCATCGGTTCGACATCGTCGGGGTTCCTATCAGCGCAGTAACTGACGAGATGAAACGGTTCGAGGATGATCTTGGAGTAGTTATCGAGGACGACGTTTGGGTTGGCGGGAACGCCACCATACTCCACGGAGTGACGATCGGGCGCGGGTCGGTCATCGGAGGGAATGCCGTCGTGGTCAAGAGCATCCCTCCGTACAGTATCGCTGTTGGCAATCCGGCTAGAGTGGTGCGAGAGCGATTCTCGGCTGCTCAAGTTATTGAGCACGAACGTGCGCTCTATCCTGGCAAGCGCGCCTAGGAGCTCTACACACACTCACCCATCTAGGTCTGTGGGAGGCTTATTTACGCGTGCGCGACGATACGGGCCAGACGGCATAGCATCATGGCTGCGGAGACCTTTGCAGCACAGCGGGATATTATTGTCTCTGTCGAGTACCCCGCTCGATGACTCTTGTCGCGTTCTCGATGATCGCCTGCAGCACCCGCCACTGGGCTGGCCAGTTGGACTCATTGAGCCAACCTATCGCAACCGATCAACACAGGGAAGTTGCAATTGGTGGCGAACCCAATGGCAGCACTGGCCCTATTTTCGATCGCCGATAGAAGCTGCTTTTGCCAGTCGCGCGGCAGTTGTCGTTGCGCGCAGACTAACGAGAAATCCATGCAATGACTCGCCGTACTTCTCAGCAGAGAATCGATCGCGCGCCGTCGCCGCTATTGCGTTGGAATCGTAATCGTACGGTGCACTCGTTATTGACGATACGGCTTGGGTGAGCGCGGCGGTGGACGCGTCCGCCAATACCTTTGCGTTCTCACCATCCGACAGGTATTCCGATAGATCGCTCGTGAGGTTCGCGATTACTGGCGTACCAAGGATTAGGCTCTCGACGACCTTGGACGGAAATCCGGCTTGCGTGTACCTATCTACCTCGCGCTGCAGGACGGAAAAATGGCTGTGTGCTACAACTTCACGGGCTTCAGCTGCCGAGACTCGACCGTGAAACCTGAGACTCGGGTGGTCAATTGCTGCTGCAGCGTCTGGACCGATCAGGGCGGCCGCGACAGATTTGTCCACGCCAACTATGTCGATTCGGAGTTCAGATTCATCCAGCCCAAGTTCTCGGCACACTAGCACAAGGTTTTGGACCGTCCGTCTGTCCTTTCGGCCAGGGGTCCCGACGTAACACAAGGACACCGGATGGTCGGGGAGGTCCACATGACTTTGATCCATTCGGGGCACAAAAAGCGGTGGAACTCTTAGGGTTGGCACTCCTTGACGAGTGAAATGGTGCTCAAGATAACGACTAACGACGATGAGGCCGGATGAGCGACGCGCAATTAGCCACATGGAAATCGCGTTTGCGAGAGCGAACGGGCCAAACCGTCCGCCGGGGAGGTGCGATGACTTGTACCATTCGACTGCGTCAATCACGAGGGGGACGTTGAGCCGTCGTGCTAATCGGATCAGCCTGAGAAGGTAACCCAAGGATGTTCCATACACCAGAATAGCGTCCGGGGGATCCTTCATCTGTTTGATCCACGAGCACGTTGACGCTCCCCAAGTGAAACCCCGCCAGACTCGGCGAATTCGACCCCAGCGAGGGTCTGGTAATTCAGCGAGTAATGTCACGTTTTCGGCTGTCTCATCTTGAGCTAGCCGACCGTGGCTTTGTCGACCGCCGGATCCAATCTGCACATAGTCGCCAGCATCGCGCAGGGCTCTCTCAACACCAGCCATGCGCTGAGCATCGGCCGACGATGACGAATAATCGACCGGCCCAACGTAGACGACGTGAAGGGGCTGCCGGCGAACTTCGGATTCAAGCGCCACTTGCGACTGTCACCTTTCGTATTGTTGCGCGATAGCCGAGGACGGCTGCAGGGACGAGGAACATCGAGTATGCGAGAACTCCGGCGAGCGGGATGCCTGCTAGTCCGAAGAGCGGGTAGAGCGCTACTTTCAGCGGAATGGACACAAGCGCAAATAGCGCCCAACCTGCGTACTGGTATCGAAGTAGACCAACGCTATTCTGAACGCTGAAATACGGGGATGCAAAAGCCATGACGGTTGACCACAACGCCAGGCTAAGAGCTAAGTCAAGTGGCACTGAATGGCCGTCCCCTAGCCACAAAGATGCGATTAGATCACGTCCGAAAGTGAGGACAAGTCCGCCGAACATTACGGAGCTAACCGACAACCAGACCATGGTCCGTGTGGTTCGTTTGACCCAATCGGTGTCGCCGCGAGCTAATGCCTCGCCATTTGCCGGCCAGAGCGGCAATGCTACCAGCGTGATTGCAAGCCCGAGCAATGAAAAGAGTTTGGTCGTAATGGAGTACTGAGCCACAGTTTTGAGGTCAGCAACGTTCGCGACAATGAGATTGTCAGCGTTGAGGGACAACGAAGTGAGGATCGACAGGAAGAAGAATGCGAGCCCGATACGGAGCAACGACCCAGCTGCTGCGGAAGACGCGGCGCGGATGCTCGGCATCAGGTCGCGGTGGCCTAGCGAGTAGTAGCAAATATTGTTCAAGAGAATCACACAGGGGCTGGCAAAAACGGCTGCCGCTATGACTAGCTCATAGCCGAGATTCAAGTACGCGGCGGCATAGACGCTCAGAACGGTAAAGACCGCGCCAGCCACCTGCCACAGGTTACTTCTCCATGCTTGCTGAAATGCGTACTGTACCCGCTGCACCAAAGACAGAGGAATTGTCACTGCGAAGGCCGAAAGACACAGTCCAGCCACCAGCTTGAATTTTGATGAATCGAGGCCGGTGCTGTGTCCTATGAATTGCGCCCAGTTGAGCGTTGGAACAACGATCCAGATTATCGCAAGCAGCGCCAATGCGATTGCACCAAGCGTGATGTAGGCCGTGCTTATCAGGCGCTTTGCTTGCGCTGAATCGCCGGCTGCGACAGATGCCGCTAATCGCGTGAGCAGCCCATTCCCGAGACCGAGGTCGGCAAACATCGCCATCGAGGTGATCGACGCCACGATCATCCAAAACCCAAACAGCTCTGAGCCCAAGTAGTGCAGGGTTACCGGGATAGTTAGCAGTGGCGCTGCAAGCGACAAAACGCGCGAGCCAAGCCCGGTCGCTATACCAAGCAGAAGGGCATTCGTCCGCTTTTTTGCGACGGCACCCACCTGATCAACTTGAGGGGTCAACCTAGCCCGGCTCAATAACGGCCTCCAATTCACGCTGTCTAGCAAACGCCCCATCTTGACGTCAGCCGTATGTACCATTCGCAGACTTCTTGGGGTGCCGCCTCGAACGAGGGCAGGCCGATGTCAAGAGGCAGGCCGTCCAATACGTCTGATGGTACTTCCGAGCGTTTCGCCCCCCTGCTACTCAGACGTAGATACTCTACCGTGATTGGTTTCAGGTGTATTCCGAATAGGGCCACGACCTGATGCGATCGGCAAACAATATTGCGCAGTCCCGAGGACACCTGCGTCCGCCTCGAACGCCGCACTCGCGGAGTACTTAGCCTGGATCGACCGATGAGCTTGGGGAGTTGACGGCGAGTTAAACTGAGAATGCTCTTCTGATCAGGGATAATAGTACTTGTCTAGAGAACTATT
>Ga0208357_1002433_pt1 | contig 12333 bp, 11 predicted proteins | sample NGESurdeep092012_6_FD_184487 | JGI IMG/M metagenome (GOLD analysis project Ga0208357, IMG submission 184487) | Arctic peat soil microbial communities from Barrow, Alaska - NGEE Surface sample F52-2 deep-092012 (SPAdes) | ecosystem: Environmental > Terrestrial > Soil > Wetlands > Peat ... | reverse complement strand
CATCCGGGGTGCGGGCACATCCTTCTGTTCCGGCTACGACATCACCCCTCGGAGCGCGGATTCGCACCGGGCCCCGGTGACGGTTGAAGAAGATGTCGCCCTGGTGCGCGAAATCGCCGACCGATGGGCCCGAGTCTGGAATTGCCGTGTCCCGGTGATCGCCCAGGTGCACGGTTACTGCGTCGCCGGCGGTACGGACCTCGCCCTGCACTGCGACATGGTCGTCGCCGCAGAGGATGCCCTCATCGGCTTCCCCCCGGTGCGGGCGCAGGGTGGTCCACCCACCCATATGTGGGTCTACAACGCTGGACCTCAGTGGACGAAGCGGCTGCTTTTGACCGGCGACTTCATCACCGGGTCGAAAGCGGCTGAGATAGGACTGGTGCTCGAAGCGGTGCCGGCCGACCAACTAGACGACCACGTAATGGCCCTGGCCACAAGAATCGCGACGATCGGCAAGGGCTTACTGGCCCACAACAAGCGGATCGTGAACCTGGGAGTGGAGTTGATGGGTCGAAGCCAGCTGCAAGTGTTGGCCGGCATCCACGATGCCCTCGGCCACTTGGCACCCGAGGCGGCGGAGTTCAACGAGCGGCTCGGCAGCGAGGGAGTTCGGGCAGCTGTTGCCGAGCGCGACGCCGCGTTCCAATAGGCGACAGAAACAAGCAGCAGTCAAGGAGAATAGGAATGGACCCCTCCGCGTCAGACGATCAGAAAATGATCATGGACTCGTCGGCTCGCCTCATGGACCAGCTATGCCCGCTGGCCGAGGTTCGGGCCACCACCTACCGAGACGCGGAGTTTGCTCTGGCTTATCGCCGGCGAGCGTCTGAGCTCGGCTGGTTCTCCATGCTCGTCCCCGAGGAGCTCGGCGGTGGAAGTGTCTCCGACAACGGAGTACTGGATGCCACGCTCATCGCGTTCGAAAGAGGGCGGCGGCTCCAGCCCGCTCCGTTCGTGGGGACCAACGTGGTGGCCTACGCCCTCGCTGAGGCCGGGTCCCCCGACCATAAGGCCAAGGTTCTGCCCGGACTAACGAGCGGCGAGACCTCGGCTGTCTGGGTACCCCTTCCGACGGCCCCGGGTCAAGGGATTAGCGCTACCCGCACGTCGTCGGGCTACGAGTTCTCGGGTCGCTCCACGCATGTACAGGACGCCGACAGCGCGGCATGGATCCTCGTAGCCGCCGAGACAGACAAAGGGGTTATACAGGCCCTCATCGACCCGACTTCAGCCGGTCTCGCAGTCAGCCCGCTCGATTCTCTTGACGTCACTCGCAGCTTCGCCGAGGTGAAGCTGAACGGGCTCGAAGTATCCGCTGCCGCCCTCGTGGGTGAAGGTAACGCACGCGAGTTGGTGGAGCGACAACTCGCCCTGGCGTGTGTGCTCACCACGGCGGAGACGGTCGGGGCGATGGATCACGACTTCGAGATGGCCCTCCAGTACGCTAAGGACCGCACCGCCTTCGGCCGTCCCATCGGTTCCTTCCAGGCCATCAAACACCTACTGGCGGACACGAGCCTGATGCTCGAGATGAGCAAGGCCATGGCACTGGCAGCGGCCAATAGCGTGGGGACCGACGATGGCTATGGTCGGGAGGCGGCCAGCATGGCCAAAGCCTTCGTGGGCGACTGTGCCATCGATCTGGCCCAGAACTGTTTTCAGGTGTTCGGCGGCATCGGTTTCACCTGGGAGCACGATCAACACCTGTATCTGAGGCGAGTTACCACCGACTCCGCACTCTTCGGCGGCCCGGCCTGGCACCGCGAGCGGCTCTGCCAGCTGTCGGGGCTCTGATGGAAGACTCCACGATGCCAGACATCGAGATCGAGCAGTTTCGCGGCGAAGCCCGCTCCTGGCTAGCAGCCAATATGGAGCTCAGGCCTCGAGCCTCACGTCTCGGCAGCTCCGACAGTCGGACGCCCGAGGAGATAGCGGCCAGCCGCATCCTCCAGCGAAAGCTGTTCGATGGGGGATGGGCCGGGATCTCCTACCCGAAGGAATACGGCGGCCGCAGCCTTAGTGCCGCCCATGAGCGTGCGTTCAGAGAGGAAGCGCTCGGCTACATCATGCCGGACTTCGGAGGGGCCGGGCACGTCATGTTCGGGGCCATCGGCCGATCCTTGCTGGCCCATGCCAACCCCGCCTTCCTGCACAGACACATCCCACAACTTCTGTCGGGGAGGGAATTGTGGTGCCAGTTCTACTCCGAGCCCGAAGCGGGTTCGGACCTCGCCGGGATTCGGACCTCCGCCACCCGGGACGGGGATCGGTGGCTCCTCCGCGGCGCGAAAATCTGGAGCACGGGAGCCGATCACGCCGACTACGCCATGTGTCTGGCCCGTACCGACTGGAACGCGCCCAAACACCAGGGGTTGACGTGGTTCGCGGTACCGACGAACGCCAAGGGGCTCACGATCCGCCCCATCGTGCAGATCAACGGGGCGGCCGGGTTCTGCGAGGAGTTCCTCGACGACATCGAGGTGACCGACGATGACATCATCGGGGAGGTCAACAGGGGTTGGACCGTCGCCCAGACCATGCTCGTCTATGAGCGGGGCGCTGGCAACGCAGGGGCGGTACCGGTGGAGCCGCGCCGGCTAGCCCCTGACCTGGTCACCGTGGCGAAAAAAGTCGGTCGCGACACCGACCCGGTGGCTCGGCAGCTACTGGCCCGCGCCCACGTAAACGACTACGCCCAGTTCCATCTGGGGCGTCGCGTGGCAGCACGGCTCCGTTCCACCCAGACGCCAGATCCCGCAGTGGCCGCCTACGGCAAGCTGGCGGCGGGAACGCTCGCCCCCATTCGAGCGCGTATCGCGGTCGAGATCGGAGGCGCGTCCGCTCTCGCATGGGATGCGGGCGACATCTCGGGGCCACGCCAGGCCACGGACTACCTCAACGGACGGATGGGTTCGATCGCCGCCGGGACCAATGAAATGCAGCGCAATGGCATCGGCGAAAGGGTCCTAGGGCTACCGCGCGAACCGAGCTTCGACTCGAACAAGCCCTTTTCCGAAGTCGTACGGGCTGCCCGCAACTGGGATGGCCGCGTCGGGTGACTCCAGGCAGCAGAGCCTATTTCGATCATGTAGCAATCGCGGTGGAGCAATGGTCTGATGGTTACCCGGCCTTCGTGACCATGCTGGGTGGACACTGGGTGGGAGGAGGTAACGCCGGCGAGTTCGCTCCGGCCCAGATCGGCTTCGCGAGCGGAGCCAAAGTGGAGCTGCTCCAGCCGGGGAGCGTCGACGACGGCTTCGTAACACGGTTCCTGGAAAAGGGTGGCCCCGCCCCTCACCATCTCACCTTCATGGTCCCTGATATCGGCACCTTCGTCGCCGCCACGACCAGGTACGATCTCCCGCTCCTCGGCGCGTTCCTCGAGGTCCCTGGGCGACCGGAAACCTTCGTGCATCCAAAGGGAAGCGGATTTGGGACACTCATTCAAGCCATTCAGTTCAGCGAGCTCGAACCCGACCCGTCACCACCGCAAGGCCTTCCGAAATCGGGATCGCAGCCGCACCGCCTCAGCTGGGTCGCCGTACGGGTGGTCGACCTGCAGCGCGCTACCGACTTCCTTGTAGAAGCAACCGACGCGACCGTCAGCCGCACGGCAACCGGAGCGAAGTCAGTCCTTCTGGAGTGGGATGGTGACCGCCGCCTCCTCTTACTGGACGGCTCAGCAGCTGGTAGCGGTGTCGACCACATCGCCTTTCACCTTCAGGGAACCGCGCCACCGTCACCGCTGTCAGTACTGACAGAGAGCAGCGACATGGAGGTCGTCGAGGCGCCCGGGACCAGGATCCTCGTCTGCCGATGACCAGTTTGGCCCTGCTCGACGGTGTCCGCGTCCTTGAATTCGCAAGTGGGGTAGCCGGTCCGTACGCCGGAAAGATGTTCGCCGACTACGGAGCCGACGTGGTCAAGATCGAGCCGCACGAAGGAGACGAGGCCCGGCAATGGGGTCCGTTTCTCACCCCGACCCCTGACCCCGATACGAGTGCCCTTTTCCTCCATCTCAACACCAACAAGCGTTCGATCACCCTCGACCCGAGCTGCGAGAAGGGCCGCGAGTTAGCCGAGCGACTTATCCGCTCGGCGGACGTGGTCATCGAGTCGTATCGGCCCGGGACGCTCGAGGCTTGGGACCTCGGCTTCGAGAAGATGAAGGCACTCAATCGATCAATCACGTTGACCAGCGTCACGCCGTTCGGCCAGGACGGGCCCTACCGTGATTATCAGGGCAGCGAGGTCGTCTACTGGGCTCTGGCCGGGATGAACTTCACCAGGGAATGGGACGGACGGCCGGTAACCCTGGGCGGCAACCTGGCTCAGTACCAGGCCGGCAACCTGGCCGCCGCAGCGACCATGGCCGCTCTGATCCAGGCTGAAGCAACAGGAGAAGGCATCCATGTCGACGCGTCCCATCTGCTCGCCCAAGTCGGATCAGCCAGCGGCGCCATGACCTATCTCGTCGGCCATGCCTATAACGGACGGACATCCGCTCCACCTCGTTCGTCACCGGAGACGCCATCGACCCGATCGCCATTCGGGCCGCTCCCGAACGGGACGTTCCGTTGCACCGACGGCGCAGTGATGGTCAGCACACTTCAGAACTGGGTCCCGCGGATGCTGCGGGCCATCGGGGATGCGGAGCTGACTACGATCTTCGGGGATGCCCTGAGCCTGGCCAAGCCTGATACGGCCGACCGGATCAACGAGATCGTTTCGGCCTGGTTCGCCTGCCGCTCTCGGGCCGATGCGATGACCCAGGCCCAAGCTGTGGGCTGGCCGGTCACCGCAGTCCAGAGCCCCTCCGACCTGGCTCGGGACGCCCACTTCCTCGAGCGAGGGGCCGTGATCGAGACCGAGCATCCAGTCGCCGGCCCACTGATCCAACCCGGACCGCCGTTTCATATCCAAGGCGGGTGGTCCCACCGACACCCTGCTCCCCGACTCGGCGAGCACAACCTGGAGATCTTCTTAGACCTGGGACTCACCTCCGCTCAGCTCTCGACCTATCAGGCCGAACGAGTCATCTCGTGAGCGACACGGGATTGCCGCTCGAAGGCCTGCGCGTCGTCGACATAACCGTCGCCTGGAGCGGCCCCTTCACCACCATGCTGCTGGCCGACCTTGGAGCCGAGGTTGTGCGGGTGGAGAATCCATGGGCTTTCCCGAGCAGTACGAGGGGGGTCTATCCAAGACCGACCCCACAGGCGGTCGCCGCCGCGAATAACCTCAACATGTCCGGTTACCCCGACCTCGATCCGGGGAAGCGCCCCTGGAATCGCAGCGCGGTCTTCAACTGGCACGGCCGAAACAAGCGCTCCGCCACTCTGGACATCAGGAAGCCGTCGGGTCGCGCACTGCTTCTTCGGCTCCTCGAAGTCAGCGACGTGCTAGTGGAGAACAATCCGCCGAAACTGCTGGATGCGCTGGACCTCGGCTACGAGGTGATTGCCGAACGTAATCCGAGCCTGGTTGTCCTACGGATGCCCGCCGGCGGCCTGAGCGGCCCGTACAGAGACTTCGTCGGCTTCGGCGGCAGTTTCGAAGGTCTAGTTGGGCTCAGATCCTTTCGGGGCTACCCAACGACAACCCCGGAGAACGCTCCGGGGTCTCTTCACATGGACACCGCCTCGGGGGCAACCGGTACCTTCGCCGTACTGGCCGCTCTTCGACGACGACTCCGAACCGGGGAAGGCGCCCTCATTGATCTCAGCCAACTGGAAAACCTAGTGCAGCAAATCGGCGAATTCGTGATGGCCGGAGCACGGGGCGTCGACTTCGGCCCCACGGGCAACCAGGATGACCGGCACGCTCCTCAAGGCGTGTACCCGTGTGTGGGGGAGGACCGCTGGGTGGCCATCTCGGTCGGGTCGGATGACGAGTGGCGCGCGCTGAAGCACCTGATGGGAGACCCGGCATGGGCGCAGGACTCGACCTTCTCGACGCCCCCCGGTCGGATGGCGGCCCACGCCGAGTTGGACCAGCGCATCTCGGCCTGGACGGAGGGAATGGACCGGTACGACGTGTTCCACCTCTGCCAGGCCGTCGGCATCGCTGCAGCTCCGGTAATGGACGAAGCGGATATCTATGCCGATCCGCAGCTCGCCCACATCGGTTTTTTCCGGCCTCTCGAATCCCCCCACACCGGACGACACCAGTACCCGGGCCATCCCCTGCGTTGGAGTGGTCCCCCGCTGCGGTGGGATTGGGCCGCTCCCGGATTGGGGGACGACAATGAATACGTATTCCGCCAAGTCCTCGGACTCACGGACGACGAGTACGAGAAGCTAACGACCGAGGGTCATCTGTCCCAGGACTATCTCGACCGCGAAGGGAACCAACTGTGATGGTCGCATCGAGCACAAAACCATGACCGCCGATCTCGAGGAATTCCGCCGCGAGGCGCGACTATGGATTGGCGCCAACCTCGAGCCCAAAACCGATCCCGCGGTGCGGACGGCGCCGAGAACGGATACAAAAACGGCAGAGGAGGTCGCAGAGAACCGACAACAGCAGCGGCGGCTCCATGAGGCCGGCTTTGCTGGCATCTCATTCCCGAAGAAATACGGAGGTCAAGGTCTCACACACGAGCACGAACGCGTCTTCAAGGAAGAGTCAGCCAACTACGTGACTCCGGATCTCGGCGGTGCCTACGCCATGACCCTCGGTCCGATTGCTCGGTCGATGATGACCCACGCTTCCGAAACGATGTGTCGCCGCCACATCCCCAACATGCTCTCGGGCGAGGAGATCTGGTGTCAGTTCTATTCCGAGCCTGAAGCCGGCTCGGACCTGGCGGGGATCCGGACGGTGGCGGTTCGTGACGGAGAGCAGTGGGTCATCAACGGTTCGAAGATCTGGACCACCGGTGCTTACTACTCGGACTGGGCCATGTGCCTGGCGCGAACCGACTGGAACGTCCCAAAGCATCGGGGCCTGACCTGGTTCGCCATCCCGACGTCGGCCAACGGAGTGGCAATCCACCAAATTCCGCAGATCGACGGCAACGCCGGGTTTTGCCAGGAGTTTCTCGACGACGTAGTCGTTCCGGCCGAACATGTATTCGGGGCGGTCAATGAGGGCTGGACAGTTGCGCAAACTATGCTCGTCCATGAGAGGGGAGCCGGAACCCCGATGACCGTCGGCCTCGCCCCCGGCGAGCGGACTCTCGCTCCGGACCTCGTCGACTTACTCCGTCGTGTCGGATTAGATCAGGATCCTGTGGCCCGCCAGTTGGTGGCTAGGGCCCACATCAATGACTTCGCCCTGGCACATCTGGGCCGCAGTCTGAGCCGACAGTTGGCGGCATCCGAGACGCCCAACCCAGCGGTCGCCGCCTACGGAAAGCTGGCATCGGGCACCTATGCTCCGATCAGGGCCAGGATTGCCATCGAGATTGGCGGGCCCATGGCATTGTCGTGGCAACCTGGCCAGAGCGGTGCCGACGAAACGGCCCTCAACTACCTGAATGGGCGTCTGGTTGCAATCGCCTCCGGCACCAACGAGATGCAACGTAACGGAATCGGAGAGCGGGTGCTTGGCCTGCCGAGGGAACCCACCTTCGACTCCCGGAAGCCGTTCTCTGAGGTCGTCCGTGAGGCTCGGAATTGGGACGGTCGCGTGGGGTAAGTAGCTCCTCCCCCACCGCGTCCCTTAGCAGGCGGTGAGCATGGCCCTTCGAGCTAGCCTGCCAACCGCCACTCGACGCGACGGAAGGCGACAGTGGTCAGGTCCCACCCGGCGGCCGCGGACCGAACGAACAAGGATGCTTACCGGGTCCGGTCATCGACAGTTGTTCTGCGCCAGAGTCCAGGTCGGTTACCGTTACGCAGAATGCTGCTTGCGTGATGTCGATGAATCCCACGGTGCCAGGGAGTCCAAGATACCCATAGGGCATGGTTGCGCTGCCCGGGTTCACAATGACAGTGCCATCGGCCAACCCCCACACCATCGGGACGTGGGTGTGCCCGCAAACCGCGATATCGACCCGGCGTCCAAACGTTGCGTGCAGCTTCTGGGTAACGACATCGTCGGCCAGTCCGACAAGATGTTCCAAGTCATGGATCAGACCAATCGAGACACCGGCAGGCTCGATCAGGAACACGTCGCGGACCCTGGCCCCCAGGGAAGCTCCCGGGCGTCGGGCGTCGCCATTGAAGACATCCCCATTGCCGCGACTGACAATCGTGGGCGCGACCCCTGCGAGCTGCTCGACCACAGAGATCACGTGCAGGTCCCCAGCATGAAGTATCTGGTCGCAGCCGGCAAGAGAGCGCAGCACTTCGGGCGGTAGTTCCGGACCGGCCTCAGGAATGTGAGTGTCGGCCACTAATCCGATTCTCATTCCGCTCCCTTGCGATAGGGCGACGAACCGAACTCCCTGGGTGGGTTGATCGATCCTTTCACGCACTCACCTCCCCCTTCGGCGGCCCAGCATGATTTCAGTCGACCTCCTCGTCGGTAGCCCTTCCGACGTCGAGAGCCGCCCGCTCGAGGTCAAGCGAATTTTTAGCTGCAGCCACGGCGAAATCGCCAGAGTCGGTTGACCCGTGAACCGTAGGGTTATAGTTTGATACCATACCTTTTGTTACCAAAGGATTCTCTTGGCTGTCGCCACACTCACCCCGGACAAACTGCAGGCTGCGACGGTCGCTCTCATGGGGGCGGAACGGAGGCTGCGCGCCAGGGATCAGCAGGGCCGCCACCTGACGAGCTCACAGTTGAGGGCGCTCTTCGCTCTCGACGGCAAAGATGCAGTTCCGGCGGGGCAGCTGGCCCGGGCGGCCGACCTCAACCCAGCCACGATCACGGCAATGCTCGACAGCCTCGCCCGAAATGGGATCATCGAGCGGCACCCTGGACCAGACGACCGGCGGGTGACCCTGGTCTCACTCACCGAGGCCGGCCAGGAAATCATGGCCGAGAGGCGAAAGCGATGGTTCGCCCTGTGGCACGAACACCTCGGTGATCTTTCACCCAAAGAAGTTGATTTCGCCGTCGAGGTGATCCGACGGGTGACTCGCGTCATCAGCAACCTGTAACAGGTCAACTAAGGGAGGATCCAGATGGATTATGGATTGGTGGACGCCGATAACCACTACTACGAATCGGAGGACTGCTTCACCCGCTTCGGGGACGAGGAGATAGACCGCTTCGTCAAGTGGTACGCCCAGGGCAAGAAGAGGTTTCTGGCGTTCGGCCAGACCTTCCAGACGATGGTTCCCAACCCAACGTTCAATCCCGTCACGAAACCCGGCATCATGCACAAACGGCTCCGGGAACTCGCGGAGGGCAGCGAACGAAAGAACCTCGACAACAATGACCGCCTGCGATGGGGTGGCCAGATAGAGCCACTCCCGGAGCATTACCAAGACCGAGACGCCCGTCTCCGGGTCATGGACGAGCAGGGCGTCGACACTATATGGATGTTTCCAACCCTCGCCGTGGGAGTCGAGGGGCTCAATCCCGAGATGATTCAGATGACGTACAAGCTCTTCCACTCTTTCAACCGATGGCTGGAGGAAGACTGGGGATGGAGCTACAAAGACCGCATCATTTCAGCTGCCGCCATTCCCGTACTGGATCCGGTCGAAGCCACGAGAGAACTTGACTCTGTGCTTGAGCGTGGTGCTCGCCTCATTGTGCTTCGCCCCGGTCCGGCGAACGGGTGCTCGCCAGCCGATTTGTCCTGGGACCCGTTCTGGTCCCGGGTTCAGGAGGCCGACGTTCCGGTGACCTATCACGTCCATGGGGGAGGCGATGCCTACGATCAGGCCTTCAGGCTGTTGTGGCAGCGCAACGGCATCAGTGACCGAGCTTACGACCAGGCTCTTCGCATGGCGCTGTTCGGCGGTGACCGGACGATCCTGGACACAGTGGGTGCTTTGGTCCTGGGCAATCTCTTCGGTCGATTCCCCAAGCTGCGGATCGCCACCATCGAACTCGGCTGCGCATGGGTTCCTTATTGCCTGCACATGCTCGACCATGCCGGCCTTTCCATAACTGATCGCTACATCGAGGCGTTCGGCCAGAGGTCTGACGAGCGTCCGTCGGAGGTCTTCAAACGCCATTTCTGGGTATCACCGTTCCCAGAGGAGGACGTAATCGGTTTAACGAATGTCATCGGGGCCGATCACGTGTTGTTCGGGTCCGACTGGCCCCACGCCGAGGGGACGGAACAGCCGGGCGACTACGCCCGATACATCGAGAAGCTGGACGAAGATGACCGCCGAAAGGTCCTACGTGACAACGCCCTGTCGCTCTTGGGCCCCTCGGCCTGAGTTCGGCCCTGCCGCCCAGCGGTCCCCAAAGCGAAAATTCGAGAAATGCCCAAGCCGAGACCGGCGACAATACTGCACATCGCCGACTGCCACCTCGACGATGAGGAAGAAAGTCTGCACCGACAGGCCTTTGCCTCGGCTATCGATCTCAGCATCGAACTCGATGTCGATCTCTTCCTCATAACGGGCGATCTGTTTGACCACAGCCGGGTCCGAGACCCGCTCCTCGAATGGACCGCCGAGGGCCTGGACCGCTCTGATCGGCCGGTGGTACTTATCGTTGGGAATCACGACAGCCTCAACGAAACGTCGGTCCACCACCGGTTCTCCGCTGGGTCCCGCTGTAAACTGGTCACCTTCCTTGACGACCCGAACGGTGCCGGCGTCGAGGTTCCAGGCACCGATATCGTGGTGTGGGGGAAGGCCATGGTCGAGCATGACGCGGCCTACCGGCCACTTTCGGGTGCACCGGAGCGCGTCGAGGGGCGATGGAATGTTATTGCTGCCCACGGACTAGTGATGGAGCGGCTGGGCGAATCCAGGCGATCCTCTCCCATCCTGACCGAGGAACTCGACGGGATTGACGCCGACTACGTGGCGCTCGGGCACATCCACACTTTTCAGGTGATCCGAAAGCAACCTCTCACTGCTTATGCAGGTGCAACGGCATCGTCTATGAAGGGACAGCCGGGGGCGGTTGTGGTCGATTTCAAAGCCGGTTGCTCGCCGAATCTGCGCTGGCACGCTCTGCCTATCGGCGGCCGAAGAGTCGATTGACCCCGATGGATTAGGAAGGCCTCGAGCAGAGCTCAATTACGCCTGGGAGACCGAATTCTCAACACGAGTCCACGACGTCATATGCGCTAAACATATAGATGTTCACTGGAAGAGGAAGGAAACCCGTGCTCGACGGACTAAATCTGCTCGATGGAAAATGGTATGCGCAGAATGCGCACGAGGTCTGGACAGAGATGCGTCAGACTTCGCCTATCCACTGGGATCCGGTGGCCCAAGTCTGGGGAATCGCCAAGTATCAGGATGTACTGGCCATCGAGAAGAACCCCAAGACCTTCTCCAGCTTCCGGGCGCCCAGGCCGCACGGTGAGCATCTGCCGATGATGATCTCGATGGACGACCCTGAGCACCAAAGACGCCGGTCCCTCGTTAACCGTGGCTTCACCCCGAAACGGGTAAACGCCCACGAGCCGATGCTCCAAGACCTGTGCCGGACGATACTGAACAAGGTAGCGGACAAGGGGTCATGTGACTTCGTGTGGGACATCGCCGCTCCTCTCCCGCTACTCGTCATCGCCGAGTTGCTCGGCTACGACAGCTCTTGGCACGACGATTTGCTTCGGTGGTCGGAGGAGTTGATGCTCCCGTCGGAGCCGGACCTCACCCCGGAAATGATCCACCAGCGCATCGAAGCCGGTTCCCGCACCATCATGGAGTTCCGCGAAGCCCAGCTTGGCATTATCGCCGACCGTCGCAAGAACCCCCAAGACGATGTCATCACCACGTTGTGTGAAGCCGAGATGGATGGCGAAAAGCTCGATGACGAATCCATTGTGCAAGAGACCCTGCTGATCCTGATAGGTGGCGATGAAACGACGCGGCACGTCATTTCAGCCGGAATGCTGGCGCTGCTCGAGAATCCCGACCAACTGGCCACTTTGCGCGACGGTGATGCCGACATCGCCGTTGCAGCGGAGGAGATGATCCGGTGGGCTTCGCCAGTCCAGAACATGGGAAGGACAGCGACGCAAGACGTCGTCATCGGGGATCAAGAGATCCAAGAGGGCCAGCAGCTGATGCTGTTTTACCCGTCGGCTAACCGGGATGATGATGTCTTCACCGACGCCCAGGCTTTCAATATCCACCGGCAACCGAATCCCCACGTCGCCTTCGGCTTCGGTTCACACTTCTGCCTAGGCGCTGCACTGGCTCGCCTCGAATGCCGGTTGATGTTCACCGAGTTACTTCGTCGCCTTCCCGACCTGGAGCTGACGACCGACGATCCCCTTCCCCGTCGGGCTTC
>Ga0208357_1002432_pt1 | contig 12334 bp, 5 predicted proteins | sample NGESurdeep092012_6_FD_184487 | JGI IMG/M metagenome (GOLD analysis project Ga0208357, IMG submission 184487) | Arctic peat soil microbial communities from Barrow, Alaska - NGEE Surface sample F52-2 deep-092012 (SPAdes) | ecosystem: Environmental > Terrestrial > Soil > Wetlands > Peat ... | reverse complement strand
AGTAGCAACATCAGGAACTTATTATATTAAAGGAACTTCTGTAGCAGGATGTACAAGTGTAATAGAACCAGTAACGGTAACTATCAATCCTTTGCCTGTAGTTTCTATAACTAATCCTGCAGCCGTTTGTGCGCCAGGTACTGTTGATCTGACTGCAAGTGCGGTAACCGCAGGTTCTACAAATGTTTCAACCTATAGTTATTATACTGATGCAGCAGGAACAAATACTTTATCCAATCCGAATGCAGTAGCAACATCAGGAACTTATTATATTAAAGGCACTTCTGTGGCAGGATGTACAAGTGTAATAGAACCAGTAACGGTAACTATCAATCCAATACCAACCATTACAGGAACATTAAGTGTATGTGCAGGTTCTACTACCCAATTAACGGGATCCAGTACTCCTGCTGCATCAAATTCATGGATATCCGGAACAACCGGTGTAGCCACAGTAAATTCATCAGGTTTGGTAACAGGGGTGTCATCTGGAACAAGTGTAATAACCTATACTGATAACTCAGGATGCAGTGCAAGCGCTTCTGTTACTGTAAATTCACCAACTCCGATAACCACAATAAATGAATCTCCTTCATCTTTATGCCTCGGTGGAAACAGCAATTTATCTATACCATCAGGGGGTAGTGGGGGCACTTTGTTTTCTGAAAATTTTGAAGGTACTAACTCATTTACTGTTGTTAATTTAGGAACCACTACAAGCGGTACCGCTTGGTCATTAACGAATAGTGGGTATGAATTTGATTATGATTGTACTTTCTTTGGTTGTTTCTCATCAATTACATTCAACAGTGGTTCAAACCATTTTATGTTAGCAAACAGCCACGATCCGGCATATTATGGTTTTGGAGGAAGTTCGAACTATTCTACAAATACCGCATTAGTTTCACCATCTATCAGTACGGTTGGATATACCTCATTAAATTTAAGTTACAGAACGTATTTTAAGAATGGTAATTCTGATATTGCAGTAGTAGAGGTTTCTACTGATAATGGAGCATCGTGGACAATTGTTCAGAATTTGAATAAAAATATTGGTTCATCCCAAAACTTTGCAACACAAAATATCAATCTCAATGCCTATATCAATATTCCGAACCTTGAAATCCGGTTTAGGTATGTAACTAATAATAATTACTGGTGGGCAATAGATGATATTAATGTAACAGGCAATGCTCCAACAGGTGTGTATTCCTGGACAGCCTCACCATCTTCCACTGCAGGGCTTCCCGCAGGTGCTGGCACTCCTTCATCCGCTAACGCCAATATAGTAGTTACTCCTACCGCCGCAGGATCTATTGTTTATACTGCTATGTTAACAAATGCTTCTGGTTGTACATCTACTAAAGATGTAAACTTAATTGTAAATCCAACACCAGTTGTTAGTATTAGTGCCAATTATTGCGCCATTCCAGGCAGAGTACTTCTAACCGCGATATCAGTTCCGGCAGCAACCAGTTATCTTTGGAATAATGGAGCCACAACAGATACAACCAGCGTGGATATAGCCGGTAATTTCGATGTTACTGTTTACTCGGGAACAGGTTGCCCAGGAACTGCTTCAATAGGAGTAGCAAATGAATTGGTAACCAATGGAGATTTTTCAGCGGGAAATGTTGGATTTACGACATCATATACACTAGCAAATCCATATCTTGGAAATTGTAAATATCCACAGACACCACCATACAATGGCCTGATAATGGAAGGTTTATATGCAATAGGCACAGATGGCCAAGATTGGCATTGTAATTTCTGGGGTAATGATCATACAACCGGTACCGGGAATTTCATGCTTGTTAATGGATCCGGAGCTTCTCAACAAGTTTGGAGGGAAACAGTGAATGTACTCCCCAATACAATTTATTATTTTTCCGCCTGGGGATTGAGTTTGAATAGTGATGCTGTAAGTGGTCAACCTAATAATGGATTTGCAATCTTGCAATTTAATGTGAATGGTACACAGGTAGGTACTGTTGATAATTTGCCTCCTGGAGTATCATCAAATAATCCACCAAATAATGGCTGGACCCGATTTTATGGAACCCTTACTACGGGTCCAACAACAACTACGGCCGTAATATCAATCACAGATTTAAATACATCATTAAATGGTAATGACTTTGGCCTTGATGATATTTCTTTCGGTACTCTTTCTACTTTTATCTTCCTGGAATCTCCTGTGGGTACAGATGCACAAACCGTTTGTGCAAATGATACTTTATCTACCATTGTTTATAATGTGGGTAACGGAAATGCAACTGGCCCTACAGTAACAGGATTGCCCGCAGGTGTTAAATGGGTGTTTACAGGAAGTACCCTTACTATAAGCGGTGTCCCGACAGCTGCTCCGGGTACTTATACCTATACTATTACTACAGTAGGATGTAATCCGCAAACGGCCACAGGTACTATTACAGTGCAGGCGCAAACGATTAGTCTTTCATCTGGCAGCACTTCGCCTGTACAATGTAAAGATGCAGCGGTGAATATCGGCTTTAGTCTCGGTGGTACTGCCACAAGCGCTATTGCAACGGGTTTGCCTGTAGGTGTAACCGGTAGTGCATCATCGGCCACTACCTTTACTATTAGTGGCACTCCATCTTCTACTGATACAGCAGGGCATTACCAATATACGATCATCACTTCCGGTGGTTGTACCCCGGATACATTGAAAGGAATCATTACTTTGCAGCAACAAAATATTACTCATAATTCAGGTGATTCTCTACAAACAGTTTGCATCAATACGCCTATTGATAATATACAATATACTATTAGTGGTCCGGCCCCACTTAATGGAACTGTTACAGGTTTGCCAGGCGGCGTTTCCTATACTTATAATACTGGAATCTTAATTATAAACGGCACACCGAATGCAGCAGGAACATTTACATATTACGTTACCGGTTCAGGTGGTTGCGCAGATGCTAAAGATTCAGGAGTGATCACAGTAACGCCTGCTGCAACGCTGACTTTAACGACCGGAAACTCTGCTCAAACAGTTTGTATTAATTCTGCAATAACAGAAATTGATTATTCACTTAATAATACTACAAATGCCACTGTAGATGGCTTACCGGATGGTGTTACAGGATCAGTTAGCGGAACCGTATTTACTATAACCGGAACTCCGGATACAAGTGGAATCTTTACTTATACGATCACAACCACTGATGGTTGTGGAACGGGAACGGCTATAGGAACGATTACAGTACAATCTCAAACAATTAATTTAACCACCGGAACGGCATCGCCCACACTTTGCCAGAATACCCCCATGACGCCTATAGTTTTCACCGTTGGCGGCACTGCTTCATTGGCAACTTTATCAGGGCAACCAGCCGGAGTTAATGGTGTACTGACTGGCAATACCTTTACGATAAGCGGTACACCTACCGAATCGGGGCCATTTGATTATACGGTTACTGTAACAGGAAGTTGTGCGACCAACGCTATCGCTACAGGTACCATAACAGTACAACAGGCGGCAGTAGGCGGAAATATAGTACTTGTTTCTACATCTGTTTGCGAAACCGGCACTGCAAGCATGACGCTTATGAACCAGGTAGGTACTATAGTAGGTTGGGAATCTTCTGTGGATGGCGGTACTACATGGACCGGCCCTAATGGTAATACAACGATTTCAGAATCCGCCACCAATGTTTTGGTTCCTACATTATGGAGAGTAGAAATTAGTAACGGTTGCGGCAATGTTTATTCTTCAACAGCAACTGTTGGCATTCATAATCTATGGACCGGCGCAAGTGGCACTACTGATTGGAATACTGCAGGCAACTGGTCTGACGACCTGGTACCAAGTACCTCATGCCCAACAGTGGTAGTTCCTGTAATAGCTATTAATAAATACCCTGTATTAAGTACCGGCCCTATTGCCACTATCACCAATTTGCAGATAGATGCAGGTGCCTCCGTAACAATTACCGGCAATACTATTCAGATAGCCGGTACGATAACCAATGGAGGTATCTTTGATGTAACAGGAGGCAGCATAGAATTCAATGGCACTACAGCTCAAAGCATCGCTGGAAACACATTTAGCACCAGCACCGTTGAGAATTTGATAGTAAGCAATGCCACCGGCCTCTCTGTTGCCAATACTCCTGGGAATACTTTAAATATCTCAGGCACCTTGTCCTTTGGCAGTGCCAATGGTCAAATAAATACCGGTGACAATATCACGTTGCTGTCAACAGCTGCAGGCACAGCCAATGTGGGAGTAATGAGTAACACCAATACCATAAGCGGCAATGTAACCGTAAACCGCTATATCAATACAGGCACCGTAGGAAATGAACATGGCAAGTCATGGCAGTTGCTGGCAGTTCCTACTTTTGGCCCACAAACCATCAGGGGTTCGTGGATGGAAGGAGCCACTGCCTCAAATGTAACCAATATGGGAGCCGTAGGTCCCGCCAACCCAAATCCGGGATACGGCACCATGACGACCAGCAATGTAGCCGGTGCAGGCACCTTCCCTATACCGGGCTTTGATGTCTATACCTCACCGGGGCCTTCCATAGAAGTATATGATTCCTCAACCAATGCATATAACGGGCCTTTAAGTACCGCTATTCCTATCTTTAATAAGAAAGGATACCTGGTATTGGTAAGAGGCGACAGGTCTGTATATCAATATAACCATTTTGCCACTCCTACTATATTGCGAACCACAGGCACTCTTTTCACACCTGCTGCACCACCGCTCTCATCCGATGTACTGGCCAACCAGTTCCAATCAGTAGGGAACCCTTATGCATCGGCCATAGACCTTCGTAATATAGTAACAAGCGGAGGTACCCAGAATTTCTACTATGTCTGGGATCCTAAACTGGCCGGCGGTTATGGTCTTGGTGCTTTCCAGACACTTAATTTCGATGGAACTAATTATTCAGCTGTCCCCGGAGGAGGAAGCTATGGTTCGGGCCCAAGCAATTATATCCAGAGTGGCCAGGGATTCTTCATATCGGCCTTCGGAAGCAATGGCACCGTAGGGTTCAATGAAAATTCAAAAGCAGGCGGCAGCAACCTCGTATTGAGAGGTGGTAGTGTGACCGGTACTGCTGGCAACGTAGCCCAGTTGCGGGCCAGCCTCTATGGCATAGCAGATACCGCCTACCTCGCCGATGGCAACCTGGAACAATACAATGCTGCCTACAGCGATAAGATAGACGGCATGGATGCCCGCAAAATGATCAACTCATCCGAGAACTTTGGCATCCTGTCCGGGGGACAGAACCTGGCAATAGAAAGTAGGACAGATATCCAGTCAAACGACACCATCTTCTATAACCTTACCGGGGTAAGAGTACAACAATACAAGATACAGTTTACAGCCAGTGGCTTGTCAGCCTATGGCCTGCAGGGATTTGTAGAAGATAGCTATCTCAAGACCAGGACACCACTAAATATGGAAGGAGCTACCACAGTCAATTTTGCCGTAACCAATACAGCAGGGTCTTATGCTTCCAACCGTTTCCGTATTGTATTTGCACCACAACCACCTACAGAGGTAGCGTTGACATTTATTTCACTTACTGCCGTTCAGCAGGATGCCGATATAGCCGTAGCCTGGAAAGTGAAAAATGAAAAAGGCATGTTGCAATATGAAGTAGAAACCTCTATGGATGGCATCAACTTTACCAAAGCCACCACCGTAATGGCCCTCAACAATGGAATAGGAAGTTATGAGTGGACAGACAAGAATGTAACAGCAGGCGACCATTATTACCGCATCAGGTGCATAGGCGACAATGGAAGCATAAGCTATAGTACTGTAGTAGAAGTAACGATAGTGTATGGCAATCCATCGATAAGCATTCATCCTAACCCGATCACAGATGGCATCATACACCTACAGTTTGTGAACCAGCCACAGGGCAGGTATGGCATCAGGCTGATCAATTCACTGGGCCAGTTGATTGTAGCCAAACAAATAGAGTTAGCCGGCGGAGGCAGCGCTACAGAGAACATACAATGGAATTACTATTTGTCGCACGGAGTATATCAATTGGAAATAAGCAAACCCGATGGCAGTATCAAGGTGATCAAGGTATTGTATTAGTTGGTAGTTTAAAAAGTTGAATATTGATTATTGAACATTGAATATTGAACATTGCATATTGCACATAGAAGAGTTGAGGTGTTTATGAGTTTATGAGAATTAATGAAGTAGCGGTCGGTACCGAAGGTCAGACCGCGGGTATAAAATTTATTTTACAATTTCTTATTTGAATCAATAATTTTTATCTAAATTAGCAACTTTAAATGCCTTCTATGAAACGATTTTCCACAATGATGTTAGCATTGAGCTTACTGGTGGTTTTTTTGATTTTTTTTCCAATCTTTGCCAATGCCGGTGGTCCCGGTGGAGGTGGGTGTGACCCTTTGGATCCAAGTTGTCCCATTGACGGTGGCCTCTTAGTTTTGCTTGCAATAGGCGTAGGTTATGGGATTAAAAAATATTACGATTTTAAAAGAACCTCTTCCCAATTAGATAATACGGTTTCAGAATAATTGCATAAGTGAAAAATAATTTCTTTCCATCAAAATATTTCAATCCTTCACCTGTTTTTCTTTCTTGATCTATTTCAAATAAATTCGGTTAAATTTGTCTTGTAACCCCAATATTTAAAAAGGATAATGCGTTTATATTTCTTTCGAAACTGATTATGCATAAAATTCCCATCATTCATTTTTCTGTAACAGGAAAGAATTTTATGAAAAGGATTCCGGCGTGGATACAGCCGATAGGGATCCTTTTCCTCGTAGCAATGCTTCATTCCTGCAGCACTTCAAAAAAAACAACCTATTTCCAGGATATTCCTAATGATACCACCCTCAATAATTTAGTTTCCAAAGATTTTGAACCAACAATTCAAAAAGGAGATTTGCTCGGAATAACTGTCGCAAGCCTTAGCCCTGAAAACACACTTATTTATAATGCTCCCCAAAATGCGCAAGGTCCTGCTACCGGATTTCTGGTAGATGGAGCTGGAAATATCCAATTTTTTAAACTGGGAACTATTCATGTAGCGGGAATGACGCGCAAAGAATTAAAAGACACACTGGAAAAGGGCCTTGCTCCTTACCTGGCGCAAACAGTAGTGTCAGTTGGTTTTTTAAACCGCCATGTAACAATGATGGGCGGAGTTTCGCCACAGATTCTTCTTATGCCAAATGATAATATGACCATTTTGGATGCGCTTGCAGCCAGTGGTGATATTGGCTTAAAAGGGAAAACTGATAATGTATTAATAATAAGAGAAAAAGGGAATTCAAGAGAATTTAAAAGGCTGAATCTTACAAAGGATTCCGTTTTTTATTCTCCCTATTTTTATCTGCAGCCAAATGATATTGTGTATGTAGAACCTATAAAACCAAAAGTAGACAGGACCTCCCAGATCGTTTCTTATATTGTGACTGGGATTTCTCTTTTTTTCCTTATACTTAGCCGTTTGTAAAATAATACCACTTAGATGGACGAAGATCAATTTTTTAAAGAGAAACAGGATTCAAATATATTCAAGCAGATAATTTACAAATACCTGCCCTTCTGGCCCTTGTTTGTAATAACCGTATCTATTTCCATGTTCGTCGCATTTGTGGACCTTCGGTCGCAGGTACCGGTATATGTGGCATCTGCAAAAGGCTTATTGAAAGATCCTCAAAAAGGTGGCGACGACTCCAAAGTATTGGATGCGCTTAATATTTTTGGTGAAAAAAAGATTGTTGATAATGAAATTGTAGTGCTGCGTTCCCCGGATTTAATGCGGGAAGTAGTAAAACAACTTGATTTGTATGCCCAGGTATATAATAAGGGGAATGTTCGTACTGAAGAATTATACAAATCCAATTCTCCTATAAAATTTATTGCCCTTGACAAGGATAACTTCAATTTTTATGGCACTTACTTTTTCAGTATTGAATGGAATAAAAAGATAGTAGAAATTGACAATAAAGAGATACCATTTGATTCTACTGTAGTACTTGGCAATACTGTAATAAGGCTTTTGATCAACCGTGATTATAATCCTAATGTTACGGGCAAAAATTATTATGTTCAGTTTACTTCACTTGAAGGTGCAGCAGGCGCTATTGTTGGCGGACTCAAAATTGCTCCTTATTCCTATTCGTCCACCATTTTAAATCTTTCTCTTGAGACTCCTGTTCCTGAAAAAGGGCGCGATATACTCAATAAACTTCTTGAAGTATATAATGTGGATGGCGTTCAGGATAAAAATGAAATTGCACAAAAGACCATCAATTTTATTGATGATCGTTTGGTAATAGTAGCATCTCAGCTTGACAGTGTAGAAAGGAATATATCTAAATTCCAATCTAAAAATTCGGCTGTGGATCTCGGTACCCAGGCGGGCGCATATTTTAGCCAGGTAACTGATCTTGACAAGCAAAATAGCCAGGTAGATCTTCAGTTGGAGGCATTGAATGATATCGGTAATTACATTCAAAGTAAGGGAAAAAAGCCTGGTGTGGTACCTTCTCTTTTAATATTAAATGATCCTACATTATCCGGATTATTGGATAAACTTTATACAGCCGAAACTCAGGCAGAAACATTACAAAGCGTGACGGGGGAAGATAATGATGCAGCAATCCTTGCAAATGCCCAGGTAGAAAAAATTAAGAGTGATATAAAAGAAAATATGGCCAATATTAAAAATAACCTGATGGCCATTAAAAACCAGGTCACCAGGCAGATCGCTTCCAATGATTACCTTCTTCAAAGAGTACCTGAAGAGCAAAGAGTTTTTCTCGATATCAGCCGCCAGCAGGCGATTAAAAATAACATCTATACTTTCCTTTTACAAAAAAAAGAAGAAACCGCTATTTCTTATGCCTCTACCACACCCGACCTCAAAGTAATTGAAAAACCTACTTCATACGGGCCGGTAAGTCCGATTGGGAAAAATTTCTATTTGGCTGGTTTGGTGATAGGATTGCTTGCAGGTGCCTTTTTCGTATTATTAAAAGAAATTTTCAGCCGTAAGGTGCTGTTCCGTTCTGAGGTGGAGAACAAAATAGACATTCCGATCTTAGGGGAATTGGTACAGGTAAAAGCAAAAGATCCTATAGTAATTATGGAAGGCAAACGAACTGTAATAGCCGAGGAATTCAGATCAGTAAGGACCAACCTGGCTTTTATGGGGTTGAATGAAAAACGGAATACATTATTAATCACTTCCAGTGTTTCCGGCGAAGGAAAAAGTTTTGTCGCCATCAATCTTGCCATCAGCTTTACGCTTACAGGGAAAAAAGTAGCACTGATGGAAATGGACCTGCGCAAACCCAAGCTCAGTAAGATATTGAATGTCAAAAAAACGCCAGGCATTTCAAGTAATCTCGTAGGTAAAGCTACAGTTGATGAAATTATAAAGGAAACAGAATTTCCAAATTTATATATCATTTCTGCCGGCCCCATACCACCCAACCCCACAGAGCTGATACAAGGAGAAGAATTTGCTGCTTTAATGGCTGACTTAAAAACCAGGTTTGATTATATAATTATGGATACAGCGCCTGTTTCACCTGTTACTGATGCACAGTTGCTTCAGAGATTCGCAGACATTAATTTATTTGTGATTCGGCATGGTGTTACTCCAAGGGTGTTCCTTTCAATGATTGAGGCGTTGCATAAACAAAAGAAATTCAAAAATATGAGCCTGGTCTTTAATGGCATTAAGCCACGCGGATTTAATATTTACGGTTATGGCTTTGGTGGGTATGGCAACGGGTATGGATATGGATATGGTTATGGATACGGCTATGGCGGCGAATACGGTGGTGGCTATTACCTTGAAGAAAGAAAAGGACTTTTTTCATTTTTTAAAAGACGCTTCGGCAAATAAAAGAGGCTTAATATAATGAGTGATGCAAAGATTTTACTTCAGTTAAATAAATCTATGTAACTGAGGAATAGCGAAGCTATGGAGTTCACAACCGGTCGGGACGCTTTCTTCGGCGGCCTGAACGATTTAGTTAAACATTTGATTATTGATCATTGAATATTGTTTATTGATCATTGAATATTGTTTATTGATTATTGAATATTTATTATTGATTGTTGAATATTGAATATTGATTATTGATTGTTCATTATTGATTACTGCCTATTGCCTATTGCCTATTCCTTATTGCATTCCCCATAAAAAAATGATTGTGAATAACTGTCGGCGGAATCTATCGGCAGAAAATAGATAAGAAATGTCAGATCTCCTAAAGAAAACATGGTACGCAGTTTACACCAAACCCCGTTGGGAAAAGAAAGTAGCTTCTCTGCTTCTGGACAGAGGTATCGAAAATTATTGCCCGATTAATAAAGTTACCAGGCAATGGAGCGACAGAAAAAAAGTAGTTCTCGAACCCGTTTTTAAAGGATACGTTTTTGTAAGACTGGAAGACGAAAAAAAATGGGATATAAAACAAGTTCATGGGATTTTAAATTTTGTCTATTGGCTGGGTAAGCCTGCGCACATAAGGGATGAGGAAATTAATATCATCAGGAAATTCCTTAACGAATTTAATGATGTGCAGGTAGAGCCTAAAGGGTTTGTGGTAAACAGCGAGGTACGTATTAAACAGGGTGTGCTGATGAATTATAAAGGAATCGTTGTGGAAGTATTGGGCAATCGTGCCGTAGTAAAAATTGATAATCTCGACTTGCAGTTAAGCGCTCATTTTGATAAAAAGAATTTGGAATTGATAGAATAAGTGCAAATGCCAAAAGAATAAAGAAAATGAAATGCACTCAACGAAAATGAGTAGTATTTGTTAGCTATACTCTTCAAGTGATAAAACCGTGAATGATTTAACCTGGAAAGCGGACTAATTTATCCTTTTGAAGTATAAGTTTATGATTTTGAATTGCCACGGGTTTTAACCCGTGGATGGATAATGAAATATCTTCAAAGGCTTTAGCCAAAATCTATTAATTCTTTACAATATATGAGTATTTAACTTAAGGCTAAAGCCGGGAAAGACAACCACAATTCCACTAAAGTTAGTGGCTAATTGTTTCATTTCAGGATGGATAAGTCGGCTGGTTATTTAACCTGGAAAACTCACTAATTTACCGCCTTGCGCCAAAAGGTTAATTGCTTTAATCAATAACATGATGCAAAAAAACTCAAAAATATATGTTGCCGGTCACCGTGGCCTTGCGGGCAGCGCAATTGTAAGAAAATTAAAAAAAGAAGGTTTTGAAAACCTGCTTTTAAAAACTTCCGGCGAGCTCGACCTTCGCAACCAGGAAGCGGTAAAAGATTTTTTTGAAAAAGAAAAACCAGAATACGTTTTTCTTGCTGCTGCCAAAGTAGGAGGCATCAATGCAAACAACGTTTATCCCGCAGATTTTATTTACGATAATTTATGTATTCAGAATAATGTGATCCATCAGTCTCATAAGAACGGGGTAAAAAAATTATTGTTTCTCGGTAGTAGTTGTATCTATCCAAAAAATTCAGAACAACCCATCAAAGAAGAATATTTATTGAGTGGATATCTCGAACCGACAAACGATGCGTATTCCGTCGCTAAAATTGCCGGAATAAAAATGTGCCAGTCGTATCATAAACAATACGGTTGCAATTTTATCAGCGCCATGCCCACTAATTTATATGGCCCAGGCGATAATTACGATCTTAAAAATTCGCACGTATTGCCCGCATTACTACGCAAGTTTTATGAAGCAAAAATAAATAACGATCCAACCGTAACCATTTGGGGAACCGGCAATCCACGCCGCGAATTTTTACACGTAGATGATCTGGCTTCTGCCTGTTATTTCCTGATGGAGAAATATGATGAGCCTGGCATCATTAATATTGGAGTGGGAAAAGATACTTCCATTACTGAAATGGCCGGGATGATAAAAAAAATTTCACAATACGAAGGCAAACTTGTTTTTGATACTTCCATGCCCGATGGCACCTTCCAAAAATTATTAGACGTAAGTAAAATTCATTCGCTTGGGTGGCACGCAGGTATTGGCTTTGAAGAAGGAGTGAGAAATACCTATCATGAAAAATATGGCTTTTTGATTTGATACAGCTAAGGTTTGTGTCTCACGAACCTCTGATTTGTAAGCCAACAAATACGGCTAAGGTTTGTGTCTCACGAACCTCTCTTTTGAAAGACAACAAATAATGATGATTTCTTTTTTCAATTTCAATCCAAATAAAATTCCAATGTGGTTCGTGAGACACGAACCATGGCGGCCCGGGGGCTCGAAATGTAATTGGCTGCCCCGCTAAGGTTTGTGTCTCACGAACCTCTG
>Ga0208357_1002430_pt1 | contig 12342 bp, 9 predicted proteins | sample NGESurdeep092012_6_FD_184487 | JGI IMG/M metagenome (GOLD analysis project Ga0208357, IMG submission 184487) | Arctic peat soil microbial communities from Barrow, Alaska - NGEE Surface sample F52-2 deep-092012 (SPAdes) | ecosystem: Environmental > Terrestrial > Soil > Wetlands > Peat ... | reverse complement strand
GGGCGACGGCGGCCAGTGCCGTCTCGTCGATGTCCACGGCCGTCACGGTGGCTCCTTCGGCCGTCATCCGGAGGCAGACGGCCCGCCCGATTCCGGCCCCGGCGCCGGTCACCACCATCCGCTTCCCCTCGAGCAGCCCCATTCCGGGCAACCTAGTGAAGCGAGCACCGCCCCCGTAGTCTTCCTGGGTATGAAGCGCCCATGGCAGCGGTGAGCCCGGTCGGTGCCGGTTCTGAACCGGCTGACGCCGGCGGTCCCGTTTCCTGGCGCGACCTGGTCGGCCTGGCCGACGTCCGGGCCGCCGCCGACCGTCTGAAAGCGGTCGGGGTGGAGACGCCTCTTCAATTGAGCGAGAGGCTGTCCGACCGCTACGGCGCCACCGTCTACCTGAAGCGGGAAGACCTCCAGGTGGTCCGTTCCTACAAGATCAGGGGCGCCTTCAACTTCATCGCCGGCCTACCCCCCGAGCGCCTGGCCGCCGGGGTGGTCTGCGCCAGCGCCGGCAACCACGCCCAGGGGGTGGCCTGGAGCTGCCGCCATCTGGCCGTCCCCGGCGTGGTCTTCCTCCCCCGACGGACCCCCCGCCAGAAGGTGGCCCGGATCCGGGCCCTGGCCGGGGACCTGGTCGAACTCCGCTTCGTGGGCGAGACCTTCGATGACGCCAATGCCGCCGCCGCCTCCTACGCCGCCGATACCGGCGCCACCGTCGTCCCCACCTTCGACCACCCGATGACGGTGGCCGGACAGGGGACGGTCGCCCTCGAAGCGATCGAACAGCTGGCTCGCCCCCCCGACGTCTTCGTCGTCCCCGTCGGGGGTGGGGGACTGATTTCCGGCATCGCCGTCACCGTCAACGGGGAGGGGCTGGCCACCCGCATCGTCGGGGTCCAGCCGGCCGGCGCACCGGCCATGCTCCGGTCCTTGGAAGCCGGTCACCCGGTGACCATCGACATCGCCGACGACTTCGTCGACGGCGCCGTCGTCCGTACGCCCGGACGCCTGACCTTCGCAATCGTCCGTGATCTGGTGTCCGAGATCGACGTGGTGGCCGAGGGCCGGGTCTGTACCGAGCAGCTGGCGCTCTACCAGGAGGACGGGATCGTGGCCGAGCCGGCCGGTGCTCTCTCGGTGGCCGCTCTCGACGGCCTGGCCGACTCGATCGCCGGCCGTACCGTGGTCTGCATCTTGAGTGGGGGGAACAACGACGTGGCCCGCTACGGCGAGATCATCGAGCGCAGCCTGGTCCACCAGGGACTGAAGCACTACTTCGTGGTGGCCTTCCCCCAGCAACCTGGTGCTCTCCGCCGTTTCCTCGACGAATGCCTGGGCCCCTCGGATGACATCGTCCTCTTCGAATACGTGAAGAAGAACGACCGGGAGTTCGGCCCGGCCGTGGTCGGTGTCGAACTGGCCCAGCGTGAGGACCTCGAGGGTCTCGTGGCCCGGATCGCCGCCTCCGGTCTCGACGCCGAACGGCTCCCACCCGACAGCCCCGTCTTCCGACTGCTGGTCTGACCGGCGAAGGATGGGACCGGCGCGGAATCTGTTTACTGGTGATCGGGACAACGGCCCCACTATCAGTGCGCGACGAACTTGATCACCGATTCCAGCGAGAAGGACGACGTCGGTTGCGCCGTTGGTCCATCGGACTACTCGTCGTCGTGGTCGCCGTTGTCGCAGGGTTTCAGGCCTACTTCCAGGTTGAATACGGAACTCTGGCGTGGTGGTCGGCACCTCATCGCATTTCCTATTGCGGGATGACCTATATCCCGGTCACCGGGCACGACCCTCGTGTTGGCGTGCTCGGAGCACCAGTGAGAACTGGCAACGGTTCCGTCGCCAACAGAGCAGCGCTGGGAGAGCTGGTGGAAGCGACATCCGTGCCGCCGCTCTTCCGTCCCGTCTTCTCGGCCCCCGACGCCTTCCCCCACGCCGTCGGCGATACGTCGCAGGAGTGCCCTGATCCGCTCTTCTACCAGTCCGGTTCGGGCCAGCTGATCGAGTACGCCAACGGCGATACCTAGTGGGGCGGGCCAGACCGCCGTCGTTGCGGGATTTGCCCGGATCCCTGCAACGACGAGCGCGTCTCAGGAATTCGCCGGAGCCGATTACAGATTGAGGTCGTGCTTGGGCCGGACGACGATCTCCGACAGATGCACGCTGGCCGGTCTGGTCACGGCCCACAGAACGGCCTCGGCCACATCGTCGGGAGTGCAGAGGTGACCGGGGAGGGCGGCCTGGGCCCCTTCGAGAACCTCGTCCGGGAGCCGTTCGCCCTTGGTGATCTCGACGGCGGGGGCGTCAGAACCGGCCACCCCCACCAGTCCCTGGAGGACGGCGCTGTCGAAGTTCCGGGCGAAGTTGGTGGCGATCGCCCCCGGCATCACCGTGAGGACCTTGATGGGATCGTCCATCAGTTCGCGCCGCAGTGAGTTGTTGATGCAGTTGACGGCGTGTTTGGTGGCGCCGTAAACGCCGGAGTCGGCCCGCTGGGCGGCCACCGACGAGATGTTCACCAGATGACCTTCCGACCCACAGGCCCGCATGGCTTCCACCGCCGCCTGGGATCCGACCAGGAGGGCGAAGATGTTCGTCTCCAGCATCACCCGCCAGTGCTCGGGATCCGATTCCTCCAGGATGGCCTCGGGGTGACTCAGTCCGGCGTTGTTGACCATGATGTCGAGCCGCCCGGTCGACTCGGTGGCGTGAGCCACGAAGGCCCGCATCTCGTCCACCTTCCGGACGTCCATGAGATGGGCTTCGGCGCTGCCGCCCGCAGCGGTGATCTTGGCCACCGAGTCGGCCATCGGTCCCGGCGTCCGACCGCCGAGGACCACGTGGGCCCCGGCTGATCCGAGAGACTCGGCGATGGCCCGGCCGATGCCGCTGGAGGCGCCGGTGACGACGGCGGTCCGGCCGGCCAGGACCGGGCCGGTGGAGGGGGAGTTAAAGGACACGGCCGTTAACGGCGCGGTGTCATGTCGAGGTCGGGCGGGGGCTGGTCCGGAATCTTCCACTTGAGGAACGCCTTGTCGTAGACGACGTGGTAGGCGTTGGCCGACTTGACCATGGCGTGAAAGGCCTTCTCGAAGGCTTCCCAATCCTCGGATTCGATGGTCTCGGCCACCGCCGCCAGTTGCTTGGTGAGGAACTTGTCCATGTTCTCGGTGTACTTCGGCCGCAGGATGACGCCCTTCTCCATGAGACCCCGGGCCTCTTTCAACTGGAACCGGGCCAGCGCCTGATTCTGCGCTTTTCCGGCGTAGTAGCACTTCCAGATCCGGTCTCCGACGAGTGGCATGATCTCGGCCATCCCGGGCATGAGGTGACCGAGTTGGCTCAGGTCGAACGTGCCCTTTCCGGTGTCGATGACGTGGTCGTGGTCCACCGGGTCTCCCATGTCTGAATTTCTACCACAGCCCCTCCCGAGCCTCTCTGGCGTCATCGGCCGTTCCCGGAGGGGTCTCCGTCGATACGATTAACCAGGTGAGCGACGTCCCACCCCCCTCGCCGACGGCTCCCGCCGTACAGAGCCGGCTGTCGGCCTGGCAGGAGGTCCTCCGCACCACCAACCCGCCCACCGGCCGCGCCCTCGACCCGGTCTCCCGCTGGCTGGTACTCACCCGGGCCGCCGTCCTGCCCATGACCTTGGTGGCCGGCGCCGTGGCCACTTTGCTGGCCGTCCACCGGCACGGTTTCCGGCCCGGCCTCCTCATCCTGGCCTTCGCCGGCCTGGTTCTGGCCCATGTGGCCAACAACCTCATGAACGACCTGTTCGATGTGGAGGTGGGAGCCGACACCTCCAGCTATCCCCGCGCCCTCTACGCCCCCCATCCCGTCCTCTCGGGCATGATCAGCAAGAAGGGCCTGGCCACCGGTGCCCTCCTGGTCAATGGCATCGACCTGGCCATCCTGGTCGTCCTGGCCCTCTACCGGGGCTGGCCGGTAGTGGCCTTCGCTCTGGCCGGCTTCGCGCTGAGCTTCGCCTACACGGCGCCACCGCTCCGGCTCAAGAAGCGAGGGCTCGGCGAGCCCGATGTCTTTCTCGTCTGGGGCCCGCTCATGGTCTGCGGGACCTACTACGCCGCGGTGGGCCAGGTGCCCTGGGAGATCGTGGCCGCCTCCGTCCCCTACGGACTCCTCTGTACCGCCGTCCTCATGGGCAAGCACATAGACAAGGCCCCCTTCGACGCACCCCTCGGGATCAAGACCCTCCCTGTTCTCCTGGGCGAGGCCCGGGCCCGGGTGGCTACCAAGGGTCTGATGGCCGCCTTCTATGTCACCGTCGTGGCCTGCGTGGCCGTCCGGGCCCTCCCCTGGCCGGCGCTGATCAGTCTCCTGGCCGTGACCAAGCTGGTTCCCTCCTGGAGGGCCCTGAGCCAGCCGCGCCCCGACGAGCCCCCGCCCCACTTTCCCGTCTGGCCCCTCTGGTTCGCCGCCATCGCCTTCGTCCACACCCGGAGGGCCGGTTCGCTACTGGTCCTCGGCCTGATCATCGCCGCCGTGGCCGATATTCACTGATCTCAGATCAGCTCTCGAGCCGATGTCGGGCCAGCGTGCCGGATCGTGGACCTGCCTGGTTGCGGATCGGAGCCTCGCTGGGCATTCTGGCTGACAGACCGCGCTGGCACAGGCAGAGGAGGTCTCCATCGTGGGCATCGTCGATCATCACCGTTTCCCCGATCCGAATGGCCCGACAGCGCCGACCACTCCCTCGCCGTCGTGGGGACCCGCCGCAACGGGGGCGGCGGCCGCCCTCCAGCCGCTCATCAACCGGTTCCTGAAGGGTCGCGTTCCTCTCCGTTTCGAATTTTGGGACGGGTCAGCCATCGAGCCCACCGACCGGGCGTCGGCAATCCAGACCGTGCTCCGCATCCATTCCGTTGATGCCGTCCGCCACATCGTGTGGGCCCCCGGGGAGATCGGTCTGGCCCGGGCTTTCGTCACCGGCGAGATCGAGATCGACGGTGACATCTTCGCCGCTCTCAGGGCCCTGAGCGAGGTTTCGGTCAAAGATATGGCCCGGCTCGGGTTCCGCACCCTGCCGGCGGCCCTCAGCGGTGCGCTCCGGGTGGGGGCCCTGCGTCTCCCGCCGCCCCCACCGGCCGAAGAGGCCCGACCCCGGGGCCGGCGGCACTCTCCGAGCCGGGACGCCCAGGCCGTCAGTCACCACTACGACGTGGGCAACGACTTCTACGAGCTGGTCCTCGGTCCGAGCATGACCTACTCGTGCGCCCGGTTCGCCGACGGTGCCACCAGCCTGGAGGAGGCCCAGTGGGCCAAGCACGAACTGGTCTGTCGGAAGCTCGGTCTCCATCAGAAGACCGGCGCCCGACTTCTCGACGTGGGCTGCGGCTGGGGTTCGATGGCCCTGCACGCCGCCCGTCATCACGCGACCCAGGTGGTGGGCATCACGTTGAGTAGGGCCCAAGCCGAATACGCCCGCCGGCGAGTGGCCGAAGCCGGCCTGTCCGACCGGATCGAGATCCGGCTCCAGGACTACCGCTATGTGAAAGGAGAGCAGTTCGACGCCGTCTCCTCCATCGGGATGTTCGAGCACGTGGGCGCCACCCAGATGGCCATCTACTTCGAGACTCTCCGCCAGCTCCTGCTCCCGGCCGGTCGACTCCTGAATCACGCCATTTCCTCTCCCGGTGGATCGAAGATCACCAGCCGATCCTTCATCGGGCGCTACGTCTTTCCGGACGGCGAGCTCCAGGACGTGGGCCATGTCGTCCTGGCCATGGAGCGTGCCGGTTTCGAGGTCCGCGATGTCGAGTCACTGCGCGAGCACTACTCACGTACCCTCCATGCCTGGGTGGAGAACCTGGAGTCCCGCTGGATCGAGGCCGTCTCGCTGGTCGGAGCGGCCCGGGCCCGGGTCTGGCGTCTCTACATGGCCGGATCGGCCGTCGGGTTCGATGACGGAGGACTGGGCATCCACCAGGTTCTGGGGGTGGCTCCCCGGAGCGACGGCTCCAGTGGAATGCCGGCCACCCGTGACGACTGGACCCGCTTTACGGCCGCTTCCTCCGACTCGGCTTAAAACTCGTCCTAACCTCGGCAGCGGACAGAAATGTATGCTTTCGCAGGGCAAAAGCCATTAGGGGTAGGCGGGGAAATGGGACGTATTAAAAGCAGAGCACGGCTGCTCGGCGCCGTTTGTATCGTCGCCGCCATCGTGGCCGGAGGAGCCCTCCCGGTCCTCCTGGGCGCCGGAGGGGCGGCCTCGTCACTGGGTCTGAAACGGGCTCCGGTGGCCGCCTGCTCGCCGCCGTCCGGGGAGGGAGCGGCGGAGCCCGTGGCCCAGGCGTCACCGCCCTGCACGCCGAAACTGGTGGCCAAGCCCGCTACCGGTCTCCGCGACGGCCAGACCATCAAGGTGACCGGATCCGGTTTCGCCCCCAATGAGCTCGTCGAGTTCCTCGAGTGCCAGTCCGATGTGACCAGCAACGAGAACGCCTGTGCCTTCAACATCGCTGGTGCGGCGGAGACCGATTCCACCGGCGTCTTCAAGGGCAGCTTCCAGGTGAGGCGGCTGATCGAACCGGAGTCGACCGTCATCGACTGCGCCACCCGGGGGGCGTGCGTCCTGGCCGCTCTGGACGAAGATGGAAACGGCATCGCCACCACCACTCCCATCACCTTCAAGAAGGTGCCCCTGCCTTCCCTGACGGTCACTCCTGCCACCGGTCTGGCCGACGGCCAGACCCTCACGGTCAAGGGGGCGCATTTCGATGGTGGGAGCCAGCCCGTCCTGACCGAGTGCCCGGTGGGCCCGTCCGAGTTCTTCAACTGTGACTCCGACATCGCCCAGACGGTCACGGTCGGCCCCGACGGCACCTTCACCGCCACCTTTGACGTGGCCCGGATCCTGTCCACCGACCAGGAATTCGGATCGGGTACCGGGATCGTCGACTGCGCCCAGGCTCCGGGCTGTGATCTCGACGCCATCGGGGAGTACTACGACGCAGCCGAGGCCACGGCCCCGTTGTCCTTCGATCCGAGCGTTCCCCCTCTGCCGCCTTTGAACGTCTCCCTGATCGTGAATTCCACCGGAGTGGTCAACGCCAACGGAGGGGCCGTCCTGACCGGGACCATCTCCTGCACCGCCACGACGCCGGTGGACGTCACTATCCAGGCCACTTTGGATGAGACCTCGCTCGGCCTGTCGGCCAATTCGACCATCGCCGCCAGCCAGAGCTGTGGGCAGACGCCGGCACCGGTGTCCCTCACCCTGCCCGATCAGACCGTGCCCTTCAGCGCCGGCATCGGGGAGGTCACGCTCAACCTGATGGCCCGCCAAGGCAGTTCCGTGGCCCAGCAGCTGGTCAGCGGGGCCATCAGTCTTTCCGTGGCCGCCCATCAGCCCGCCCCCGTCTACTACCTGGCCCTCGGCGACACGCTGGCCTTCGACGAATATGTGCCGGCCGGCCAGGGCTACGTGGCTGATCTGCAGGCCGATCTGGAGGCCACCGTCCCCGGCCTCCAGCTGGTCAACCTCAGCTGCTCGGGCGAGACGTCAACGTCGATGATCACAGAGAACTTCTGTTCCTATCCGGCCGGATCCCAGCTGGCCCAGGCCGTCGCCTTCCTCTCGGCCCACCAGGCATCGGTGGCCGTGGTCACCATGGACATCGGGGGCGGCGACTATCTCCCCTGTCTCATTGATAACCCGCCGGGGGTCAACTTCCAGTGCATCTCGACCACCAACGCCGCTACCACGGCCAACGTGACGTCGATCGTGTCGCAGTTGAAAACGGCGGCCGGACCTTCGATACCCATCGTGGGGATGAACTACTTCGATCCCTTCCTGGCCTACTGGACAGGTGGGGCCCTCGGGAGGTCGATAGCCAAGGAGTCGGTGATCGTCATCGGCGAGGTCAATGGAGCCATCTCGGCCGGCTACGCCACCAAATCGATACCGGTGGCCGACGTGTCGGGGGCCTTCCAGACCACCGACCTCAGTCAGAAGGTCAAGACGTCGTTCGGCCTGGTCCCGGTGGCCGTGGCCAATGTCTGTCAGTGGCTCGACTTCACCTGCGCCAAGAACGAGCCCGGGTTCGCCGAGGACACCAATCCGGCTGGGGCCCTGGTCGTGGCCGGAGCCTTTGAGAAGCTGATCCCCGCCAACCTGAGCGCCGGCCCCAAGGCGCTCGAGTCGAAGGCTCGAATTCTCAAGGCTCGGGGAGCCACCGCCGGGGGCTGATCGCCTCCGGTTCCGCTCGGTCTCTCTGACAGGGACAATGGTCCCTATGGAATTGGTCACGGCCACCATGGCCAGCGGTGGTGACGCCGTGGCCCGTACCCCGGAAGGAAAGGCCGTCTTCGTTAGGGGGGCGCTGCCCGGCGAACGCGTCGTCGTCAAGGTTCGGGCCGATCACAAGAAGTACGCCACCGGCTCGGTGGTGTCGCTGATCGAACCGTCACCGGACCGCGTGACGCCACCCTGTCCGGAGCTCGACCGGGGCTGTGGGGCCTGTCAGTGGCAGCACATCGCCATCGACCGGCAACGACGGCTGAAGGAACAGTTCATCAGCGAGACGATCGAGAGGTCCGGCGTCGATTGCCCGCCGCTCGAGCCGACCGTGGCGCTCGAGCCCTGGGCCTTCCGCACCACCATCAACGCCGCGGTGTCCCACGGGCGGGCCGGTTTCCACAAGGCCCGGTCGGATGAGGTGGTGAGCGTGTCCGCCTGCCTGGTGGCCCATCCCCTTCTGCAGGAACTGCTGGTCGATGTCCGCTATCCGGGGGCCCGCCGGGTGCTGCTGCGCTGCGGGGCCCGCACCGGGGAACGTCTGGCCGTCACCACCCCGGCCCGTCTCGATCTCGACCTGCCCGAGGACGTACAGACCGACCACTTCCACGAGGTGGCGGTGGGTCGCTCCTGGCGGGTGTCGGCCCGGTCGTTCTTCCAGACCCGGCCCGACGGCGTCGATGCATTGGCCGAGATCGTCGGGGCGGCGGCCGACCAACAGCCGTCGCCGTCGACGGCCGTCGACCTCTACAGCGGCGTCGGTCTCTTCGCCGGCGTCCTGGCCGCCCGGGGTTGGGACGTCACCGCCGTCGAAGGATCACAGATCGCCGTCTCCGACGCCGAGTTCAACCTCCGGGATTCGTCGGTCCGGGTTATCCGGGCCGACGTCACCGCCTGGACACCCGAGCCCGCCGATCTGGTGGTGGCCGACCCCAGCCGGATCGGGTTGGGCCAGAAGGGGGTCGAGGTGGCAGCGGCCACCGGAGCCCGCCGGTTGATCCTGATCAGCTGCGACGCCGCCAGTCTGGGGCGCGACGCCGCGCTGCTGCAGGAGGCGGGTTACGGCCTTACGGCCGTAACCCCCGTCGATCTCTTTCCCCACACCTTCCGGGTGGAAGCGGTAACGGTCTACGACCGTTGACCAGCCGAGCAATCGCCCGCCACCAACTGCCCACCGCTATCCGTCAGGGGCTGACGGTTAGGGGGTGCAACCGCCGTTGGCGTTGTAGAAGCCGGGACCGCTCAGGCCGGGTCCGGTGATCTGCGGCCGGTGCTTCCCGCCGCCCGGGGGGTAAGCGGTGTCGAACCACTGGGTGAAGAATTCGTTGAGCTTCTGGCTGCAGTTAGCGCTCTGGTTGGGCATCCCCTGGTGGAAGGCCGCTTCCAGTTGGGCCTCGGTGATGCTTCCACCGCCGTAGGTCTTCTGCATCTGAGCCAAGGTGCTCTCGAAGTTGTCGGCCCCCAGAATCTGGCGTAGTGCGATGTAGGCCGCTCCTGGTCGTTGGTAGGTGAGCGGCGACCGGAAGAGGGTGTCAGGGGTCGGATCCGAGGGGGCTTCGTTCCAGAACTCGGCACCCTTGGTGTATTCGGTATGGAAAATGGCGGCCAGCTTGCTCTGGAAGGCCGCTTTCCCGGAGGGGCTGTTCGGGCCACCGTGGGCCTTCTCCGCTCGCAGGGCGCCGTAGAGGTACTCGCCCAGGGTGGCCATACCCTCTTTGTAGAAGGTCATGTTGTAACTGGCCTCGGTGACATGGTCACCCCACCACTGGTGCATGTTCTCGTGGTAAAAGGTCCCTCTTCCGATCTTTCCGCCGGCGAAGGCGATCATCGTCTGCATCTCTTCTTCGAAACTGGCCGGGGGGGTGCCCACCACGACGCCGTCAGAGGTGAAGGGGAAGGGTCCGCTGAACTCGGCCTCGAAGTCGGTGATGGCCTGCTGCTGATTCATGATGGCCAGGTTCTGCTTCTGCTGGGCGGCCGGGATCGATGTGTCCTGGGCCTCGTAGTAGGTGATCCCGTCGGAACCGAGGCGTTGGCTCAAGGTGTAGAAGCCCACGCTGTCCTCCACCAGGTAGTTGGCGATGGGGGCCACCGAGGTCCAGTGCCAAGTGTCCGACCCGTTGGGGAATTCGGAATCGGCCGAGTTGGGAGTGGTCGACACCAGCTTCCCGTTGGCAATGGCCGTCCGTCCGACGGCCACTGTGTCGTAGAAGTCGTAGGTCGGCTTGGCCGTGGGGAAGTCGTTCAGGGGCATCCAGTCTTCGCTGCCCACCGGTTCGGTGGTGACGAAGCCACCGTCACTGGACCGGAACCATCCTTCGGTGGTCCCGTCCCCGTCGTGGTGGACGCCCGGGCGCCCGGTGTAGTTGACCACCACGGTGAAATGGGCGCCGGACTTGATCGGGTTGGACGGCGTGATGACCATCTTGTTGGCCGGGCACTGGGTGCCGTCCAGGCTGTCGACGGGGACCGAGGGTGAGGACAGTTCGGGCGAGCAGGCCGGGGGCAACTTGTTGTCGTCGGGTCCACCGACAGGGTTGGTCTGAGACGCCTCGTGGGCGGCCGGGTTGGGGTCGTTCTGACCGTTGGGATCGCCCGGGTAGGTGGGCTGGACGAAAGTGAAGGTGGCCGGGTTCCCGCTGACCGTCACCGAGGTGACGCTCAGGTCCGGACCGGCTGTCGTGTCCGACGAGGTGCGTTCGAAATCGAGACTGAACGTATTCAGGCACTGGGTGGCCGTATCGGTGAGGGCCACGTTGTTGCCGGCCAGGAAGAGGTTCTTGGTGGCGTCGTAGACCATGTTCACATTGGTGTGGACACTCGTATAACCACCGTCGCCGGTATCGGCGTAGAGATCGTCACCGAATGTCCCCAGGGTGTGGGCTCCGTCTGAACAGCCGGTGGGTACCGGCGGTGTTGTCGATGGCGGTGATATCGAAGTGTCAGGCGACGTTCCCGGGGCGGATGAGGCGGAAGCGGGAGCGGCCAGACCGAGGCTGGCCACGGCCAATGTGAGCGTCGACGCGCCGGCGAAGCTCAGTCCCGTCCGGCCGTTGCGTCGTCTTTTCCCCGACCTGTTCGTTGTCCGCACGGATTCCTCCCGGTTCACCCCGATGAATGGTCGTTCACCGTAGGCGGGATTGTCTTTCGTGCCATCGTCGATATTGACGAGTATCGAGCCAGGTCAGTGAACCAGCGGTCCCGCTGAATCGGATCTTTAAGACTCATCTGTTTCTTCCTCTCGTTCCGGATGTGTCGCGTGGGTGTGGGCGGAACGGTCAGCGGATGACGGCGAGCGGGGCCAGCGGGGCCAGCGGGGTCCGGGCCGACGGGGCCGGTCGGTTCCATCCGAAGAGGCTGGCGGGGGACGACCAGGCGCGAGAGCCCAGAAGCTTCATGACGGCGGGAACGAGGACGGCGCGCACCAGGGTGGCGTCGAGGATGACGGCGAAGGCCACGCCCAGGCCCAGTTCCTTGACGAAGACCAGATGGGACAGGACGAGGGCACCGAGGGCCAGGGCCAGACAGAGGGCGGCCGCACTCACGATGCCGCCGCTGCGGTCGAGCCCGAGGGCCACGGCCCGGGCCGGATCGGTGCCGGCGTCGTGTTCCTCCTTGATCCGGCCCAGGAGGAAGACGCCGTAGTCGGTCGACAGTCCGAAGACGACGGCCAGGACGATGATCAGCGACGTCGACTGGAGGGCCCCCGGGGCGGTGAAGCCCAGGAGGTGGCTCAGGTGGCCCCACTGGAAGGCGAAGACGAGGACACCGAAGGTGGCACCGATGGTCAGCGCGTTCATCAGCAGGGCCATGACGGGGAGGATGAGCGACCGGGTCATCACCGACAACATCACCAAACCGATCAGGACGATCAGTCCGAGAACGAGCGGAAGGTGCGACAGCAGGCTCGACTGGAGCGACAAGAAGGACGCTGTCTGGCCGACCACGGTGATCTGTCCCGGTCCGGTACGTGCCTGCAGGGCCTTCACCGTCGCTTGCGCCGCCGGTGACAACGGGGCGGCCGACAGGACGACATCGGCTTCCCACAACGACGGCCCGACGGGTGCGAAGGCCGTCACCGCTTT
>Ga0208357_1002429_pt1 | contig 12353 bp, 10 predicted proteins | sample NGESurdeep092012_6_FD_184487 | JGI IMG/M metagenome (GOLD analysis project Ga0208357, IMG submission 184487) | Arctic peat soil microbial communities from Barrow, Alaska - NGEE Surface sample F52-2 deep-092012 (SPAdes) | ecosystem: Environmental > Terrestrial > Soil > Wetlands > Peat ... | reverse complement strand
GGGCCGGAGAATTCGACGTCCTTGCCGGTGTGGCCGTCGCGTACCGTGATCTTGACCTGGGGCAACTTCATGAGGTCTTCGACGGACAGCACGGTGGACGCTCCGCGATAGACGACGGTCAGGGAGTGGGAGGGTTTGACGTCCGGCTTGACGTGCCCGGGCATGTCGCTGCCGTGGTGCATGGGCGCTGGGGCCTTCGTCTCCGGCGGCATGGCGTCGGTCTGGGCCAGCAGGGCGATGGGCGCGAGAGCAAGCAGGACGGCGGCGGCTGTTGATAGCTTCATGCGCCTAGGGTACTCCTGCGGCCTGACGACGTATACTGATTGTCTATGTCGATCATTCGCAATGTCGCCGCCATCGCCAAGGGCATGGGTATTACGCTGCGGGAAGGATTCCAGCCGAGCCAGGTGGAGAACTATCCCGATGGCGAGGGACCGATGCGTGGAGCGCAGTTCCAGGAACGCTTCCGCGGGAAGCACCAGTTGCAGCGCGATGAGGCTGGCCTGGAGAAGTGCGTGGCCTGCTTTCTGTGCGCCGCAGCCTGCCCGTCCAACTGCATCTATATCGAGGCGGCGGATAACACCGCCGAAGTTCGCATCTCTTCCGCGGAACGATATGCGAAGGTCTACAACATCGATTACAACCGCTGCATCTTCTGCGGCTACTGTGTGGAGGCCTGCCCCACCGACGCGATCACGCACGGACACGGTTTCGAGCTGGCCAGCCTGAACGCGACCACTATGGTCATGCGCAAGGAAGACCTGCTGGTACCAGTGGCAACGGGTCTTCCGCGTTCGGGAAATGAAGAGGCCGAAATGCTCGCTTAGAGTTTGGATTTTGAATCAGCAGGCAAGCGGCGAGCCAAGATGGCTCGCCGTGTTGCGATAGGCGCTGAGTACGCGCAGAGGGAACAGGGAGACATGACGAAGATCGATCAACATCCTTTGGAAAAGATTCTTGAGAATCGGATCGTCATCATCGACGGGGCGATGGGTACCACCATTCGCACGTACGGGATGACGGAGACGGACATCCGGGGTGATCGCTTCAAGGATTCGACGAAGGATCTGCTCAACAACGGCGACCTGTTTTCTCTGACGCAGGCGAAGATGATCGGTGATATCCATCGGCGGTTCCTTGAAGCCGGCGCGGACATTATCGAGACCAATACGTTTGGAGCTACCAGCATTACGCAGAGCGAATTCTTCGTGGAGGATCCTCGCGAGACGGGTGGTCGAAAGGATCCCGCGTTCTACGAGAAGATCATCGAGGACGAATTCCTCAACAGCCTGGCGTGGGATATCAATGAGACGTCGGCGAAGCAATGCCGCGAATGGGCCGATCGCGTCGGGAACGAGACTGGGCGTCAGCGTTTTGTGGCGGGAGCGATTGGGCCGCTGACTGTGTCGCTGTCGAACTCGCCCGATGCCGACGATGCGGGCTTTCGCGTGGTGACGTTCGACCAGGTGAAGTCTGCCTACGCGCAGCAGGTGCGGGCGCTCATCGCCGGTGGATCGGACTTGCTGCTGGTAGAGACGATCTTCGATTCGCTCAATGCGAAGGCGGCGCTGGTGGCGATTCGCGAGGTGTTCGATGAAGACGGCAAGGAATTGCCGGTGATGATCTCGGCGGCGGTCGGTCGCGGGGGCGAGACGCTCATCTCGGCGCAGACTACCGAGGCATTCTGGAATGCGGTGAAGCATGTGAAGCCGCTGTCGGTGGGGCTGAATTGCTCTCTCGGCCCTGATCTGATGTATCCATTTTTGAGCGAGCTTTCGGAGAAGGCCGACGTCGCGATCTCGTGCTATCCGAACGCCGGGCTGCCGAATCCGCTGTCTGAAACCGGCTTTGACTTAGGGCCGGCGGACATGGCTCGATATCTCGGAGACTTCGCGCGCGGTGGCCTGATCAATATCGCCGGCGGCTGCTGCGGCAACACGCCGGAGCACATCGCGGCCATCGCGAAAGCTCTCGACGGAATGCATCCGCGCGAGCTTGCACGTCGTGAGGTGACAGCTTGAGCGCCCTTGTAGAGACCAAGCCCCTTCGTCTGTCTGGATCGCAGCCCTTTACGCAGCAGGCTGGCGTGTACATCATGATCGGCGAACGGACCAACGTCGCCGGTTCGCCGAAGTTCGCAAAGCTGGTGAAGCAAGGCAAGTACGAAGAGGCCGTCAGCGTCGCGCGACAGCAGGTTGAGAATGGTGCGAACGTCATCGACATCTGCATGGACGAAGGCATGATCGACGGCGTCGCCGCCATGACGCGCTACCTGCAACTGCTGGCGAGCGAACCGGAGGTCGCGAAGGTTCCGTTCATGGTCGACTCTTCGAAGTGGGAGGTGATCGAGGCAGGGCTGAAGTGCCTGCAGGGCAAGGGAATTGTCAACTCGATCTCCATGAAGGAGGGCGAAGCGAAGTTTCGCCAGAACGCTGCGACGGTGCTGAAATACGGTGCGGCCGTGGTGGTGATGGCCTTCGACGAACAGGGTCAGGCAGCGACGTACGACGAGAAGATTCGCATCTGTGAACGGGCTTACAGAATCCTGGTGGACGAGGTTGGCTTTCCGCCTGAAGACATCATCTTCGACCCGAACATCCTCACCGTGGCCACGGGCATGGAGGAGCACAACAACTACGCGGTGGACTACATCAACGCGACGCGCTGGATCAAAGCGAATCTGCCCCATGCGAAGGTAAGCGGCGGTGTCTCGAATATCTCGTTCAGCTTTCGAGGGAACAATAAAGTCCGCGAGGCCATGCACTCGGCGTTTCTGTATCACGCGATCGCCGCGGGCATGGACATGGGCATCGTGAATGCCGGCATGCTCGAGGTGTACGAAGAGATTGACCCGGAGTTGAAGGTGCTGGTGGAGGATGTGCTGCTCAACCGGCGTCCCGATGCGACCGAGCGGCTCGTCGACTATGGTGAAACGCTGAAGGGTGCAGGCAAGGAGGTCAATGAAAAGAAGGCCGAAGAATGGCGCGCCGGCACAGTGGAGGAGCGGCTTTCACACGCGTTGGTGAAGGGAATCGACACCTACATTGAGATCGACGCCGAGGAGGCCCGCGTGAAGCTGGGCCGCCCTCTGCTGGTGATCGAAGGGCCGCTGATGGCTGGCATGAGCGTGGTCGGCGATCTGTTTGGGGCGGGCAAAATGTTCCTCCCGCAGGTGGTGAAATCGGCACGCGTGATGAAGAAGGCGGTTGCACATTTGACTCCCTACATGGAGGCAGAGAAGGCAGCGCTGGAGGCGTCTGGACAGATCGTGAAGGCACAGGGAAAGATTGTGCTCGCGACGGTGAAGGGCGATGTTCACGACATTGGAAAGAACATCGTGGGGGTCGTGCTCGCATGCAATAACTACGAGGTCATCGACATGGGTGTGATGGTCGCGTGCGAGAAAATTCTGACGCGGGCGAAGGAGGAGAAGGCAGACATCATAGGGCTCAGCGGCCTGATCACGCCGTCTCTGGATGAGATGGTTCATGTGGCCAAGGAGATGGAGCGCCAGGGATTCAAGGTGCCGCTGCTGATTGGCGGAGCCACCACGAGCCGCGCGCATACGGCCATCAAAATTGCGCCGCATTACAGTGAGCCGGTGATTCATATTCTGGATGCCAGCAGAGCCGTCCCGGTGACGACAACCCTGCTGAGCGAGGACGGCAAAGCTGCATTCGTTGCAAAGCATCGCGCCGAGTACGAAGCGCTGCGCAAGACGCACGCAGCACCGCGCCAACAGGTTGTATCCCTGGAGGAGGCACGCGCGCGCCGCACGCCGATCGAGTGGCGCGCCGACGATTTGCCAGCCACAGAATTTACCGGTGTGCGGGCGTTGGATAACGTCTCCCTGGCTACCCTGCGCGAATACATCGACTGGTCGCCGATCTTCCACGCATGGGGGCTGAAGGGTGTTTATCCTCGCATTTTCGAGCATGAGGAGCAGGGCGAGCAAGCGCGCCAGATCTTCGCCGACGCCAATACTCTGCTCGATACGATCATCGAAAAGAAGCTCATCACGGCGCGGGGCGTCTACGGATTCTTTCCCGCCAGTGCCGTGGGCGACGATATTGAGTTGTATACCGACGAGACTCGTGGCGACGTGCTTACTCGACTTCACTTCCTCCGCCAGCAGGCAAATAAGGAAGGTAAGGAGCCGTGCCGGTCGCTCGCCGACTTCGTCGCTCCAAAGCAGACTGGGCTGTCCGACCATATCGGCGCCTTTGCGGTCACCAGCGGCATCGGCCTGAAAGAACTGTGCGACCGCTTTCGTGCCGAGAACGATGATTACAACGCGATCATGGCCGAGGCCATCGCGGATCGTCTCGCTGAAGCTTTCGCCGAATATCTGCATAAGCGGGCTCGGGATGAGTGGGGCTATGGCCGTGACGAAGGCTTGACTCCAGCGGAATTGATCCAGGAAAAATATCGTGGCATCCGTCCGGCCCCGGGATATCCTGCGTGCCCGGACCACACCGAGAAGGGCACGCTCTGGAACCTGCTCGATGTGCAGGCGAACACGGGAATGCTGATCACGGAGTCGTTTGCGATGTGGCCTGGATCGAGCGTGAGCGGGCTATACTTTGCGCATCCGCAGTCGCGCTATTTCGTCCTGGGCAAGATCGACCGCGACCAGATCGCCGACTATGCTGATCGCAAAGGAATGAGCATCGCTGAGATCGAGCGGTGGCTCGGGCAGAATCTGAACTACGATCCTGGCGCTTAAATCTACCGCGAGAGGATGACCATGGAAACGCAGCCCAACGTCTGGCCGGAGCTTCGCTGGGAGGACTGGTCCGCGACTGCCGACACGCTGCACATGTGGACGCAGATTGTGGGGAAGACGCGGCTTGAACTCAGCCCGCTGCAGGCCCACTGGTGGAACGTTCCGCTCTACATCAGCGCACGCGGGCTGAGTACCGCGGCGATGCCGTATGGCGCGGAGTTTCTGGAGATTGAGTTTGATTTTGTCAGCCATGAGCTGCGCTTTCGGCTCAGCACGGGAGCCAGTGCTTCCACACCGCTGCGGGCGCAGAGCGTGGCTAGCTTCTACGCCGAGTACCTGAAAACCTTGGCCGAGTTGAACGTGCACATATCGATTTACGGGACGCCGGTGGAGCTTGCGCACCCGATTCCATTCACGCAGGATGTGGGGCACGCATCGTACGACCCCGACGCAGCGCACCGCTTCTGGCGCGTACTTATGCGGGCCGATCAGGTCTTCCAGAGATTCTCCAGCGGATTCATCGGCAAGGTGAGCCCGGTCCATTTCTTCTGGGGCAGCTTCGATCTCGCCGTGACGCGGTTCTCTGGGCGACCCGCTCCGCCGCGTGACGGAGCCGACCCCGTGACCCGCGAGGCCTACTCGCACGAGGTCATCAGCGCCGGGTTCTGGCCGGGAAACGGCGGCTATGGCAAATCTGCCTTCTACTGCTACGCTGCGCCCTCGCCGCAGGGCCTTGAGAACGCAACGATCAAGCCTGCGCCGGCATTCTTCGACAAGGGCCTGGGTGAGTTCATCCTGCCCTATGAGGACGTCCGCCAGGCGGAGTCGCCGGATGAAGCGTTGCTGGCCTTTCTGCAGAGCACCTACGATGCGGCTGCAGATCTCGCCCGCTGGGACCGCAAGGCACTGGAGCGATAAGCGTTCTAAGATGGTGCATCAATCAATTTTGTATCTACGGAGCTTGCATGAAATTCGGTACAGCAGGATTGTTGTTGGCGGTGGCGATGGGGAGCACGGCGGTAGCACAGGGACCGCAATTGCCCGAGCAGGATCGCGTTCTCGCGCGGCAGATCTTCAAGGAGTTCATCGAGACCAACTCGCAGGACTCCAACGGCAGTGTCACCGCAGTCTCCGAGGCGGCGCGCAAGGAGTTTCTCAAGGCTGGCTTCGCGCCGGGCGACCTCATTCTTGCCGGTCCGAATGATCGCAAGCAAAACCTGGTCGTGCGCTATCACGGAGTCGCGGGATCGAAGCTGAAGCCGATCCTGATCATCGGGCATACCGACGTGGTCGAAGCTCGCCGCTCCGACTGGACGACCGATCCGTACACGTTTATCGAGAAGGATGGCTTTTTCTACGGGCGCGGCACCCAGGACATGAAGGATGGTGACGCCGACGTCGTCGAGAGCTTCATCCGCATGCACCGCGAGGGCTATGTGCCTGATCGCGATATCGTACTGGCCCTGACCGCAGACGAAGAGGGTGGGAAATCCAACGGCGTGAGTTGGTTGCTGAAGAATCGCCCGGATTTGATGCAGGCGGCCTTCGTGATCAATCCTGACGGAGAGGGCCCGACGCTGTACAACGGCAAGGCCACCGAGCTCGACGTCGAGGCCACGCAGAAGACCTACGCGGACTACCATGTGATTGCCACCAACCGTGGCGGACACAGCTCGGTGCCTCGCCCCGACAACGCCATCTATGAGTTGATGCACGCGCTCGAAAAGCTGGAGGCGTCGCCCTTTCCCGTCGAGTTGAACGTAGTGACCCGCGCGTCGCTCGAGGAGAGTGAAAAGGTGACGACGCCGAAGCGAGCCGCGGACATTCGCGGTGTGCTCAAGACGCCGCCTGATCCGGAAGCCGTCGCAGACTTCTCGAAGGAGCCCAATGATAACGCGACGCTGCGCACCACCTGCGTTGCAACGATGCTGAAGGGCGGGCACGCTCCCAACGCGCTGCCGGCCGAGGCAGAGGCCAACGTCAACTGCAGGATTCTTCCCGGCCACTCGCAGGAACAGGTGCGGAAGACCCTGATCGGCATATTCAACGACCCCAAGCTGACCGTGGAATACGCAGCGGATGACGGCACCGTATCGCCCACCGCTCCTGATCGCGAGAGCCAGGCTCCTCCACCGCTACGGGCCGACGTCTTCGGCCCGCTACACCAGGTGACCGAAGAAATGTGGCCGGGAATGCTCGTGATTCCGAGCATGTCCGTCGGTGCCAGCGACTCCATCTACACCATGAAGGCCGGAATTCCGAGCTATGGGATCGGTGGCGCGGGCATTGAGTACAACGACGACCGGATGCACGGACGCGACGAGCGGCTGGGCGTCGATTCGTACTACAAGAGTGTGGAGTTCTTCTATCTGTACCTGAAGGCGCTGACGAAATCCTGAGTATCAGTTGGCCGACGGGTGTTCGATCTGGTCGATGACGAGGTCGTAATACGTGCCCTTGGTGGGCGTTAGTTTGAGGCCGAGTTGTTCGCGCAGGGCAGTGAAGATCGAGGGAAGATCTCGAACCCCTGCGGGCAACATATCATCGGAGGCGTCAGGCGGCAGAACCGGTCGGAAGGTCAGATCGAAGTCGTAAGAGCCGGTGAGGCCGGTTTGATCGATTACGGGGCGACCGTCGGTTTGAAGGACCCGGCCGAGCCACCAGGTGAAGTAGTTCATCGGCACGCGGACGCCCCTGGTGTGTGCAAAGCCTCCGTTCATTGGGATGGAGTAGTCCTGCGGAGAGGTGTCGGGCCTGAGCTTGGATCCGGACGGTTCGACCGTAAGCGCGAAGATGTTGCCCTTTCGAGCTTCTTTGTGGAGCTTGAGCTGGAAGCGGTCGGCGAGGAGATTCTGGTACATGGTGTGGAGGTCGTCGGTGGAGTAGGAGCCGTCGACTCTCGCTTCGACGTCCCAGCGTTCGGTGTCGAGCCAATCGGGCCCCCCGCGAATCTGCCGAGCAGGCACCTTGTACATCAGGCTGATCATCAGCTTAGCGGTGATGTTCCTCGCGGTGTAGCCGTGGCCGCCGGGCAAGGCCTTGATGCTCCCATCCAGCTGGCCAGGTTTGGACGGATGGATGGAGGCAAGATCGAAGGCCAGCGGTGGGGTCTGCGCGAGCAGCGGCACCCCCGGGAACAAGGCAGGCACCGCCAGAAATAAGGCAACGAAGAGCACGCAAACTCTCATGGGCGTTCTAAGTCTTGGGAGCGAGCGTCGCTAGATTTCCCGTGGGCGCGGCGCCGGGTTTGGCTGGGGCGTATTTACTGGCACACTTGGCCTGCAACTGCGTGGCGTGGAAGGTGCCGTCGCGTCCGAAGGTGCCGATGGCCAGGGTCTGGGCATCATCTTTGAACTCGTCCGGCGGTGGTTCTGCTCCCTCATACATCACGCGAAGGGTCTTGTCCTTCTCTTTCAGGGTGAAGTTCGCATTGGGCCCGAAGCGCGTGATACTGCCCGGCTCCACGTTACCCGCAACCCGCAGGTTTACCTTGTAGGCCCGGCTGCCCATCCCCTGTAACTCTGCAATGGTGACGTAGTAGCTCTTGGCGTTCGCCGAGGCGGAGAAGGCGAGCCAGACAACAGTCGCCACAACGATGGCGCCCGCGACAAAAAACTTGGCGTACGAGTTGGACTTGGGCTTTGACATACTCTCCTAGTTTACTCTTCTGAAATCGACCCCGAGTGTGCGCTTTTGTTCACTCGACTGCAAGGCCAGCTCCAGCAGCCTGACCGTGCGATATGCGTCCTCCGCTGGAATTGCGAGCGGCGACAACCTCAGTATTGCATCCCGGACCCCTGTATAGAAGTGACGGTAATCACCCACCTCGGAAGGAAGTTTGGAGCGTTCGATGATGGTGGGCTCAGCGGGGTTCGGCGCCAGCGCGAGAGTACCCCAGGCGGCTTCGGGTTCGGGCAACCACGGCTCCTGGGAGCCGACTTGCGGAGGACGAGCACCGGCGAGCAGGGCAGCCTCCTGGGGATCGAGCCCGTACTTCACAAAACTCCCGTTCGTCCCATGGACCCGGAAGCGTGGCGCAGCCTCCGCTCCAACCATGGTGGAATGGCACTCGTAGCGAATCCCTCGCGCATTCGGAATCTCGAAATCCAGAACAATGTCGAAGGCGTCTTCGATCTTGGTCACATCGCGTTCGGAGCGCACACTGGCGGTGATGAACTGCGGCGCGCCGTACAGCGCCAGCGCCTGGTCCACGAGATGCGGCCCCAGATCGAACAACAGCCCATTCACAGCGCCGCCCTCTTCCTTCCAGGTTCCGGCGCGCCGGATCGGGCGATAGCGGTCGTAGTGGGAGATTACCTGCGTGATGCGTCCGAGCGTGCCCTCCGCCACCAGCTTGCGCAGCGTCACGAAATCGCTGTCGTAGCGGCGGTTATGGAATGGTGCGAGCACTTTACCTTGCTGCGCGGCGAGCGTGATCAAGGCGCGAGCCTGTGCAGAGGAGGCGGCAAAGGGCTTGTCGATGACGACATGCTTGCCCGCCTCCAACGCTGCTTTGGCGAGCTCGAAGTGGGTCTCATTGGGGGTGCCAACGACGATCAGGTCGATTGCCGGGTCGGCGAACACCTCTTCCACGGTGCGCACGATCCGCGTCTTGGGGTAGTCGGCTGCGGCGTTGTCGCCGTGACGTTGCACGATGACCGAAAGTTCAAGTCCGGGAACCGCAGCGATGAAAGGCGAGTGAAAGATGCGGCCAGCAAATCCATAACCAAGAACGGCAGTTCGTATCGGCGTTGACATCGGATTATCCTACAGCGGCTTCCATTGTTGCGTCGACGCGCAGTGTGTCCTGTTGCATCAGGGTTGGGGTGATGCGGGGAGCGACACGGGTAAGGGCTTGATCGGTGTATCTCCAACCAGCCTCGCTACAGTCGACTCAATCGCAGAGGCCATCATCCGCTGCCCCAGCGTGTTGGGATGCAGCGATGCGCGGGGCGGGTTCAGGTACGGGTCATAGAAGATGGAGTCGTTCAGCGACCCTCCCTGGTAGAAGATCACGCTGATATCCATGTACGTTACGTGCGGGTCTTCGCCGCCTGCGTAGTGCGAGCCAAGGTAGCTGTTGACGTCAAAATTCAGATCCTTCGAGGGCAGCCGGGTGGGCAGAATTCCCAACAGCAGAATCTTCGTCTCGGGCAGATGGTGCTCGATGTCCTTGACCACGGCATCGATGCCCGTCTCTGTTTCCTCAGCCGTCTCGTGAAAGAAACCGGTGTTATTGGTCCCGATGAGCACGATGGCAGCTTTGGGATGGAGGCCGTCGACCTCGCCATGGTCCAGCCGCCAGAGGACGTTGGCCGTAGTGTCGCCGCTGAACCCCAGATTCAGCGCCTTGCGCGGAGCGTAATACTGCTGCCAGATCGGCTGGAAATCCTCATTCGGTGGGAGTGCCTTGTCGTAGTTATTCGTGATCGAGTCGCCGATGAGCAACAACTCGGTATCGGCATGACTCGGCAGGCTGTCCAGAATCGCCTGGTGGCGCTGGGCCCACCAGGGCACCGACAACCGGTCGGTGGGCACGATGGCGGGATCACGGATCGTGGCGGTGAGAGTCGCAGTCGGTGCCGGAGTCGGTGCCGGTGCCGGTCGCTGCGCGTGCAACGTCAGCGGCAGGACACACAGCATGGCGGCGACGACGGCAGACGAGCAGAGAGACTGCGGCAGGGTTCTCATGGCTTACATCGTACGACGTGCCGGAGGCCTGCTTTGTTAGCGAATCGAATACAGTGCCGGATAGAGCTTGCGATAGTGCTTATACGCCCAGGCCATGGTTTCGAGATGCTGCGGTACGATCGTCGCCGCGGCCCGGATGGTCGCCTCGCAGGCTTCCTCTACCGACCCCCATGCGCCTACTCCGGTGCCTGCCAGCAGGGCGGCGCCAAAGGCTCCACCCTCCTCTGCTTCCAACAGTTCGACCGGCTGTCCGTAGACGTCGGCCTGAATCTGCTGCCACAGGGGGCTTCGTGCTCCGCCGCCACCGAGACGGATGCGCTCGACAGGAATTCCAAGCTCGGCAAACAGCGTGAATGTGTCTTTGAGCGAAAACGCTACTCCCTCCAGCACCGCCCGGACAAAGTGCGCGCTGGTCGTCGACGCCGTAATCCCCACAAACGCGGCGCGGGCCTTGGGATCGAGGTGCGGCGTCCTCTCGCCAAAGAGATACGGAGCCCAGAGCAGGCCATCGCTCGCCGGCGGCACATCCGCGGCCAGGGCGGTCAGTTCGTCGTAGGAGCTGGAAGGGAAGAACGTGTCCTTCAAATACCGGAAACTCAAGCCCGCTCCGTTGGTTACGCCCATCACGTGCCAGACTCCGGGAGCCGCGTGGCAGAAGGTATGGAGCCTCCCCTTGGGATCGAGCGTCGGCTTGGCCGTCGCGGCAAATACCACTCCCGAGGTCCCGATGGTCGCCGAAACCGAGCCCGGCGCAAGGATTCCCATCCCGACGGCACCCGCGCCCTGATCTCCAGCGCCGGCGGCCACCGGGGTATCCGCCTTGAGTCCTGTCGTGGCCGCACCCTCCGCTGAGATACGAGCGCAAATCTCCGGGCCCTCAAACAATTGGGGGAGCCACTGCATCGGAATGGCGGTACGTTCGGCCATCTCGGTCGACCAGCGCCGATGCACCACATCCAGCAGCAGGGTTCCCGAGGCCTCCTGCATGTCCATCGCATACACGCCGGTCATGCGCAGCCGGACGTAGTCCTTGGGGCAGAGGACATGTGCGATGCGAGCGAAGATCTCTGGCTCCTCCTCCCGCACCCAAAGCAGCTTGGTCAGGGTGAAGTTGGGCAAGGCTGGATTGGCGGTCAGCTCGATGATCTTCTCGTAGGCGATCGTTACATTCAGCCAATCGCACTGCGGCTGCGTTCGCTGGTCGCACCAGATCAACGCTGGCCGAAGTACCTCGCCAGCCGCATCCAGCATGACGCAACCGTGCATCTGTCCAGTCAGGCCGACGGCCTCAACGTCACTGCCGTGTCCTGCGGAGGCGGCGGCCTTGAGCGCCCCCTGAATCGCGAGTTGCGCCGCCCGCCACCAATCTTCCGGGTCCTGCTCGGCCCAGCCAATCTGCTCGGAGCGAATGGGCGCATGTTCAGCCGAGTGCGAGGCCAGCACCTTGCCGGTGCGGTCGATAAGCAGGGCACGAGTCCCACCCGTACCAACGTCGATTCCTAGAAACATGGTTCTCCTCGGTACTCAAAGGCTAGTTGCCACCAAGAGTGTAAAGCGTAGAGGCCGTTTCTGTTTTAATCGGTTTAGTCGCGCGAAATGACCGCCCACACGCCACGTCCTGCGCTTACGAGACCCGGATTCTCCTCGCCAACTTCCTGTCATGAGCCGAAGGGAGGCCTGCCTGTGGATTTCCGGAGGAACTTTTGCATACATCCCCCCCGCTCCCGCATCTGTTACTCAACGCCCAAAGGACCAACTGACTCAAGGTCCAGCCGACGATTTAGCATGAAACCTATGATTCAAATGAAGAGACGCGCGTCATGGAACGCGATCGCCCTGATGATCTTTGCGGCTGGCCCGGCGATGGGATTCGCGCAGGGACAGCAGAGCAGCGGTTCCAGTTCCAGCGGAACATCGTCCGCGCTGGGGACCGCGG
>Ga0208357_1002428_pt1 | contig 12362 bp, 13 predicted proteins | sample NGESurdeep092012_6_FD_184487 | JGI IMG/M metagenome (GOLD analysis project Ga0208357, IMG submission 184487) | Arctic peat soil microbial communities from Barrow, Alaska - NGEE Surface sample F52-2 deep-092012 (SPAdes) | ecosystem: Environmental > Terrestrial > Soil > Wetlands > Peat ... | reverse complement strand
AGGATTTTACGCATATATGTAAAAACATTGCAAAGTACCCCTATTTTGCATAAGTTAAAAAGCAAGTTACGTTTTATTTTGTATAAGGCAACAAGTATTGCGAATTACCTTAGACTTGTGTCCATGGTAATTGTGCAGCATAGGGTTGCACTGTTGAAAAATCCAGAAAGGCTTCTACAAAAGCCCGCATATTTTTCAAATTACGAATTGCCCCTCCCCTTTTTATTAGGAAATTCAATTTTTAAGTCAACTGAAAGTTTGTTAATAATTTTAGTCCCCCATCCAAAAATATTTTTATCATCGGTGAGCTAAAGAAATTAAATGGCAAGTTAGAAATAGTAGTTAGTGCGCCAGACGAGATACAGGTAAAGTTGAAAGTAATATGCGATTATACATAACTGTTATAACCGGGCATATTTTTCTTCAAGAAGGGCTCTATACTTTTGTTTATACCTATCGGATAAAAATGAATTTTCAATCCACCCCAGGGCAACAGGTTTATTTTTAAAGGAACGTTTGAACACTCCATCCACCTGCCTGGCATTCAGACCCATTCCCTTTCCAAACCTCTCGAAATGTTCGCGTGTCAGCTTTTTCTTTTTCCCTTCAATAGGTAATGCCAATTCCTCTGTGTCAGTTGGGTTAATTATAGCTACATTAAGGAGATCATACGCGGGAGCCAGAACCCATTCTGTTCCTTTATTTATCATGGAAAAATTTTTCAGGTGCATATCGTTGTTTCCCGAAAGGAAACTAAAAATGGTTAATTCAAAAAAGTAGAGCTTATCTAATAAAGTATTATCTGAATAGGCGCTTAAGGCTTTTCCTATTTTCTCCATGTACCCTTTGTATTTATCAAATGCTTCCAGTACCTGGAACATGTCCAGCATGTGAATTTTTTCTCCGTTTTCAGTCCGGTCAATTCGCCTGGTGATACAAGAAAGTTCTCCTGATTGCAGCCGTATAAGAGAGGATTTTACAGTGGGCAACGCGAAAGCTTCAGCAATACGCATCGTTACATGTTCATTCGGTGGCATTTCAGGATACTCCCGGGATGGGGGTTTCAAAATAAAATTCCCTCCCAATGCTCCTACAACGGTCAGACGACCTTTATTACCATCCTCCATAACTTCCTGCACCAGAGTCAGGGATAGTTTGGGTTGTACACCCGGCACTGTAACACTTCGCTCCACAACATTTTTTGCCAGTTCAGCCATCTGATCCAGCGTATAATCCAACAAAGGTGCTTTCTTTGTCCCGAAAAATTCCAGGCTGCAATGCTCATGGAAATCGCTCTCTGTGCCTTTTTCAAGAGGCTTGTAACAGTATAAACATTTTTTATTCATCATCAATGGGTATTTGTACAACACTCACTGCTCCGATACAATTCCTGCAGCACGCCAACAACAAGCCCATCCGGTCATTTTGATTTATTTTCCAACTTTTTGATGCAATATCCAATAGCCATCCTTCGGGAATGAGTCCTTCGAAAAAAGGGAATAGCCTGGTATCAGTATATGTTGTATTAGTTACCGGCATGGTAAATGTGATAAACCATTGGGGATATTTTTCAATATATTTGGTATCATATTGAAAAGTGTAGATTCCCTCGTTTGTCTCTGTGAGAATGCCCGCCAGCTCGTCTTTGTAATATATGGATGCCCTCCTCATAAAATATCGGATATATTTTTGTTGTGTAATTCTCTGCTTTTAACTGGTGCCAGTGTGTGCCCGAACATATTCAGAACCTGATTCACTTTTTCCAGGTTTAAATTTTCTTTACCCTGCTCAATTTTGCGTATGACCGTCAGTGCTACACCAGCCCGCTCCGCAAATGCTTCCTGGGTAAGGTGCGCTTCCTTTCGCTTTTCTTTTACAAATTCAGATAGTGCCTTCATTATATGCTTTTACATTCTTTTATGCAAATTTAGACAAACTATATGTAATTAGATATAATTTGTTTACAATTATATTTTTTATATGTAATTCAATATAATTATAAAAACAATTTCATAAAAGCAAAGCAATTAAAACAGGAATTTTACTTATTTGTTCTTTTACGCACTATCCATGCTTTGATATGGAGTATCTATAGAGTATCCTGTCATTGTCTCAGTTTTAAAATAGCTATAAGGATAAATTTTTAAAATTTTGCAAATATCTCAGAAATATCTTTATATTTGACTATCTTATTTATTAAGATACTTTTAAATTGAGATTAAATACAATGAAAGTGGAAAATTTAAAAGACAAAAAAGGAGCATTCGCTCCTGCCATAACACTGATGTTTATGGCGCCATTACTTACTGAAATATTACCCGGTGCAACCCGCTTCAGTGCGATATTCGTTTTACCTATCGAAACGACTGTATGGGGTGGGGGGGCCTTACTTATCCGCTACGCCGTAAGACGTTGGAAATTAGGATGGCTTAGCATGTTGCTCATGGCTGTTGGATTAGCTATTGCCGAAGAATGTATTATACAACAAACCTCGCTTGCGCCAATGGTTATAAAACTTAAGGGCGAAACATACGCAAGGGCATTCGGGGTCAATTATGTGTATTTTTTATGGGCAATTATTTATGAATCTGTGTTTGTAGTTTTTCTTTCTGTTTATTTAGTTGAGCTTATTTTTCCTGACAGAAAGGACAGTTTGTGGATAAGCAAGAAAGGTATGTTTGTCGTTATCCCACTTTTTTTTATTGGAAGTGTCCTGGCATGGTTTACCTGGACACAAATTGCCAGGATAAAAGTATTTCATTTGCAAGCATATAATCCTCCGTTAATCCAAATTATTATCGCTCTCGTTGCTATTTGGGTTTTGATTTTTCTCGCCACAGTAACTTTAAAAAATAAACCGGGAAATCATTGGGTACCAAAAAAGCCTCCTTCTTCTTTAATACTGGGAATATCGGGGGCCATCTGGGCTATTATATTATACGGGCTGGTACTTTTAGGTTTTGGCATTGCACCGCATTTTCCTCCAATTATAGACTTAGCAGCCGGTGTAATCCTTTTGGGAGCCTTACCGGTACTTATTTTGCCCCGCTTTACAGCCAGTGTTTATTGGACTGCCATCCATCAATATGGCATTATTTGCGGAACAATAATTGGTTCTATGCTTGCGGGACAACTTGCCTTTATAGATACGACTGGCCCGGATTTATATTTCAAAATTATTACTAACATAATTGCTATAATATTGCTGATAGTTCTGGGATTCAAAGTGAAGAGCAGGGCGAATGCCAGTTAATTTTTTTTCTTTAATTGTATTCATAATTAATTAAAACTCCGATCTATGCCATCTCAAAATAAAATCCCCACTGAAGTTTATGATTTAATGTGGGAGATACGCAAATTTACCCGTTCTACATTGATGCTGCAGCAAATAATTGCTGAAAAGGTAGGGCTATATGTTACTGATGCGGAATGCATTGACTTTTTAATGGAAATGGGGCCTTCCACCGCCGGTGATTTAGCGAAGGCAACCAGGCTTACAACAGGGGCAATTACTAATGTGATTGACCGCCTCGAACATGCGGGCTTTGTTAAGCGTAGCCCTCACCCAAAAGACAGGCGGAAAGTGGTTGTATCCTATATTCCTGAGAAAAAAACGGGTATGGATGTACATTATGCGTCTCTTGCAAAAGCAGTGCAGCAAAAATTATCTACGTATTCAAAAAAGGACCTTGATTTATTGATAAAACATACCGGCGAACTCACTAAAATTTTCCAGGAGCAGGTAAAAGAATTGGGAAGTTATAAAAAGGATTCAAAGTAATGGTGAGGGAAGTCATTTCCTACTCCCGCGATCAACTTAAATGATACGCTAAAATTTTATTTTCAGAAAGGTTCTTACCGGATGCGACGTGCTGTTTTCTTAGAAACCATTTTATTATTATCTCTAAATGTTATGAAGTCTGCATTCATAAAAATACCTGAAATCAATTGGGCAGATTCTATTGACACTCTCGTCTTAACGTCAATGAATACACGCTTTTTATTCATAGCCCAAATTGCAGAAGTTTGATGAATAGTTTGTTTACTGCCGTCTTTAAACAATAAATCTATAACAAAAATTCAATTGTTATTGAACCTTTCATTTTCTGACTTAATAATTTTCTGCAACGTTGTGCTAATGCCGGAATACAATGTACTTTGTTGCAAATTCGGGACAGCAGCCATTATTTTGAACATTCTAAGAATAGTAGGGGACAGCCCTTTGCTCCATGGCAAAAAAGGATCAAAATGTACCTAAATTTTTACAGCATAGATCAATAAACAACAACATTCTTATTGCTTATTTTAATGGGAGTGTAAGGATGTTCCAGGAATTCATTGATAAAAGGTTCCAGTAAACCACCACCTGCCATATGCGACCGATTGGTAAATAACAACCGCTGACTGTTGGGCATATAATGGTGAATCATATCAATATATAAGGGCCGGCAGGCGTTATCCATTTCGCCATCGGCCAGCAATGCAGGCTTATCAGAATAATACGGTTCTTTGGTGGAAGGTTTTATTGGTGGTACATTCCAGCAATCACACATGGCTTTATATACATCATTGATATGATAGCCTTTCATATAAGGATATACGTTATAAAGTTCTTCCAGCACTTTTTCACTGTGATATGCAGTTTGATCAGCACAATAAACAGATATGCGCATACCCGACGGGCCTCTTCCATATTCGAACAAATCGTCCAGGGAATGCTTTATATAAGGATAATGGTTGCCTTTGATCATTTCTGTGACTATGAAGGGGACATCTTTTATTGTTAACGGATCAGATATCGTATTTTCAATTACATCTAACAGATCGTTCCTTGTATATTCTATGTGCAACGTATCATTTGTACCTTTCTCAACATAGGGAATAGTAAAAACTTTTCCTCCTATTGATGTGAAATATTGGCGAAACTTTTCTGTAAGATTACCATATAGTTTTTTATCAGCAGAATCCTCCGCCGCATGACGAAACAAAATGTTCAACGCTTCATTAAAATTAGCCGGCTCATCTTCGTCAATGGGAACAAAAGTGGGCAACGGCGAATCTAATATTAAAGACCGCACTTTCGATGAATCTTTTTGCAAAACCGCCAGCATTAATCCGCCACTGTAAGAGCCGCCCCAGAGATTTACTGAATCAATATGCAATGTGGTTAGCAGGTCATCAATATCGGCTACAGTTTCATATGTATTATATCCGGAGAGATCAATACCTTTTGCCTCCAATGCTTTTTTATATCGCTTAACGCCCACTATCACCATACTGTCCTTGTCAAGATTTTCCCGGTACGATTCTTTTATGGCATCACTCAGTTCAGGGCTCCAGAGATTTGGAACAGAATACCTTGTACCTCTTTGTTCAAATGCGATACAATCACGGTCGTTGATGATTGAATGTTGCGCAGCGCCTCTTGCCCAGCCGAGTGAACTCACGCCCGGACCACCGGCCGTATAAAGCAAAGGGTCTTTTTTCTTTAGAGGATTATTACTTTGAACAACAATAAAAGCAACCTTAATAGTTTTGCTGTTGTTCTTTGTGCGATTTTCGGGAACAAGGAGATAGCCGCAACGTGTATGAAAATTGCTGTCGATCTGAACAGGACAGGCGCATGGCTCAATCTTTCGAACAACAGTTTTAAATTGACTGAATGCACAGATAGTGATACAGCAGCCTGCAATTAATAAACTGATAAATTTTGTTTTCATATAATTTACCAAAAATAACAATAACAGCAAAACCACTAAAGGTAAAAAACGGACATTTTCCTAAAGACTAATCTGCAATTGAATGTTGAGTAAAGTTGACGATTTCTTTGTAAAAATGGCTCATATCGTAATAACCAAAATCAGCAGGGTCGAAAATCTTTTTATTATTTACAAAGGAGGTTAAAGCAACTCTTGCTCTTAGTATCGAAAGATATTTTTTGGGGCTGGTACCAATGACACGATTAAAATACCTGTTAATTGTTTTTGAAGTTGTAAACACCCGGACAGCCATTTCATTTATGTTGAATTGCATATTGCCTTTTTTATAAAGGGCAATCGTGTCTGTTACAAAACGCAAATAATAATCTTTCATCCTTACTTTTTTTAACCTTTGAAGAAAAAAATCTTCAAACAGTTTCTTTCGCTCTTCAAAATTGTTTGTTGCTCTTACCTGCATCATAAGTGTTGGAGGAATTATCGTATGCAGCGGAACTACCTTATTAAGCATTTTTGTTTGGTCCATGCCAAACACTGCTTCCAATCCTCCGGGGAAAAATTTTACTGTGAAGATATGATCAGAAGGAAAATTGTGTCGCTCAACTATAGTATCTCTCGTCACTAAGATGTCTTCTTCCATTTTGATGCTATACATTTTGTTCCCTATAGTTAAATGGTAAGGCGAACCCAGATTGATCCAGATAGTCGGGGTATAGCTGGCAAACATTTTAACCGTAAAAGGGTTATCATCAATATGATGACGTGTTGCATTCATATTGGATTCTGAAAAGAATTCAATGTAGTCTGACAGTTCATTAGGCGGAAGTTTGAATTCATATATTTTCCTGATATCGTCGAAAATCTCTGTCATACTGTTAAAGATAATAAATTATTAACTCTCTATGGTCTCCTGGCTTGCGCAAGGGCTTTACTTAGCTTGCTTTACCAGAATCATTATCAATAAAAAAAAATCGTATGATAATCCTCAATCCAATTTTGCCAATTCCAATAAACCTTTTCCATTTTAAATATAATAATTAACCTCGTTTACCCATATTTTTTTTATGAACATAACAAGATTGTCCAGTGTATCCAACTAACGGCTTTTTGTGAAGTAAGTAATGTTACAGGTTAGGGGAAGAAAATACAACTTAAGCTAAAGTAACAATCGAAAGCTGATTGCTATGGATTGGGTCGTCCGAAAAATAATACATACCCATCAGCATCTTCTATTTCAAAACCCCGTAAATTATCACTATTGTCATGGATAGGCTCGCTAAATGCTACACCATTTGAATGATATTCTTCAAACAGAGCGTCTGGTTCTTCAATAAAAACATATGCGTCCCAAACTGCCCATTTATGAAGTGTATGGTTAGGAATTGGTTTTACTTCAGCAGCAATTGCCTTAAGCATAATAGAAATATTGTCCCGACCAACAATAGCCCAATAGGGTTCATCAATGGACCAATATACCGGACTTCAAACCCTAGTTTATCTACATAGAATGAAACTGAAATTTTCAAGTTCGCAACAATAAAAAAGGGTGATATGTAAGTGAGATTTTTCATTGCTTAAATTTTAATTTTTGAAAGCTGTTCCAAGATGACCAATGAACCAAAGATTAGTAAAATGCACGTAGGCTTGGAAATAATAGGAGAAACAAAATTTTAAGAAATGGTTCGTACGCGCCAGGGCTTAGATTTGAAATTATGTTGATCTGCTACATTGCTAATTCTTATTCTCTTTAATACTGTCTTTCCATATAATCATCTCCTGATAAACGGTATTTTCTGAAACCGTGTCATCAAGTATTTTGTCATAAGACATATGTTTTATGTCTATTAAATATTCTATCATTAAAAGTCCTTTGTAATAATAATTTGGAACTTCACACCCTTCATCATCCACTGCGGAAATCCAAAAGTTGGTTGCTTTGCTCTCAAGGTTAACATACCTATCTATTTCGCTCGTCAAACTGTACCCTCTGTTTGAAAGCTCAGTCTTTCTTGCAACATATTCAGGGTAACCTTCTAATTTCCAAAGTTCCGGATGTCTAAATGGATTAAATTTCATTATCCCGTATTTATGAAGTTGAAGGCAATGTGTCATTTCATGGGCAAGCAAACATGTCAAATTCGCCTCACACGCTTTATGAAAAGTGATAAAAGCTAAATTATTCTTTGGTTCAATTCTTACTTTAATTATCACATCGTTTAATCTTGAACTTGCAGCAGGTCCTTCCCCGAATAGTTTGTCGTCCACTTTATTATAAAATGAATTATAACAAAGTAGGATGTTATATTTATAATTAGGATCATTAATCTCCGATTTCTTAACAAGGTTCATCGCGTTATCCAAAACAGCCTTAATATCATTACCTATTTTTTCGTTTGAATACACAGTAAAGTTTTTATACTCAAATTTGTTAGCGAATAAATGTTGAGGGAACAAAACAATAGAGACGATTGTCAGGATTGCAGTTATCAATGTCAACAATGTGATTTGTAGAATTCTCTTAAATATCTTTTTCATTGTTGTTCTGATTTAATTGTTGTTAGGGTAGATGGTCGGCCTGACAGCCAAAGCCACTTCGTCCAAGAACTTGTTTTCACTTTCAAATATAATTCAATTAGAGGCGATCTTTAACCCTTTGGGAAAATATTTTGGGAACGCCTTGCATAAAAATGTTCCGGGGTATTTAGAAAAAAATAATTGCTTTTAAATAAACTAAATAGGGGCAAATCTTTTATCTGACAGAGCATTCACTATTAAAGGCCGGTAAACAAAGCCCGCCTGACTGCGTCTTTCGGGCAGGGAATAAATCGTTTTCCTTTTTTTTTATTGTTGTGTAACTGAGAGGGATAAACGTGAATTGGATTTACTTTGAAGCACAAGCATGCCTACCTTATAGATTCTTTGCTACAAAGCTATCGCTAAAATAAGGAATGATTTCTCTCTGTTACCAGTATAATGATTAAGCTGTTAAAGACATTTCTTTAGCAAGATTGGCATATTTGTCCATTTTGTATTTTTATACTTTTACATAAAATTACAATATGACAACAACTGAATGCAATATGCAAAGTGTTTCACCAAACATTTATGTAAACGATATAAAGAAAACAATCGAATTTTACGAGACAATTGGATTTAAGGTGGTCACCACAGTAGGTGATAAAGATGATCCGGTTTTTACGCTTATGTGCTGCGGGAATGTTAGCTTCATGTTTCAAACGTTCAAAAGCATCGGAGATACTTTACCAGTTGTAAGCAGGATAAATGGTGGCTCGTTGTTACTATATGTAAACATAAAAAGCATTTGTGATTTTTATGAAAAGATAAAAGACAAAGTAACTGTGCTTCATGGCTTGAATAAAACTTTTTATGGCGCTACTGAATTTTCTATCGTTGATAATAACAATTATATGATAACTTTCGCTGAAGATGAATGAGACTCTAAACAGACTGTCACCTACAGCAGCAGAGAAAAAAATTTTACGTTCAATGAGAATCAAATTCACTGAGCTTTATCTTTATTCGGGGAAAGAGATACAGTTTTGGCTCGCGACGTCACGCATTCGTGCTATGGAGCTATTTGCGTTGTCAGAGTTCCAAAGCGTTCCCTCGATAGGAATAAAGTTTGCTCATGATCTCATTTCTCTTGGTTATTATTCCCTCGACGAATTAAGGAAGAAGCAACCGGAAAAGCTGGTTCATCAACTGGAAAAGCAAATCGGTGCCTGGATAGATCCTTGCATAGAAGACCAATTTCGCCTGGTGATATATTATGCAAACCACAGGGACAGCAACAAAAATTGGTGGGATTTTACTCAGGAGCGAAAAGCATACCGGTTAAAGTACGGCTATCCTTCTGATCGTCCGTTAAAGCCATGGCATCAATTGGAGCAGTATAAAATGCCAAATCATATTAACGCGAAATCCATTCTTACCAAAGAAGATATTTCGCAAAAAGTGTGGGCCTCAATGAACTATATTAAAAAGAACTATACGGAAGCTGTCAGCCTGGAAAAATTATCAACGATCGCCTGTCTTTCATCGTTTCATTTTCAACGTTCTTTCAAAGCAGTATACGAAAAAAGCCCCCTGGAATTTATTACACATCTTCGGCTGAAGAAGGCTTGCATGCTTCTTAGGCAGACAAACCACCCGGTAAATGACATTGTAATAAAGTGCGGATTTGAAAACCCAAGTTCTTTCACCAGGTTGTTCAAAAATAAATTTCAACAGACACCAGTTGATTACAGGAAGAAATTTCAAACTCCGGCAGTAATGCGGTGACAGGATGTAAAATCATTGTAATGAAAAAATGTTACAAGAAAATATAATAGTATTTTTGTGCTGTTGAATTTTCAGCTTTCGGATTATTAGGATGTTCTTTAAAGTTCATAATGATTCTTTACTTCGGTGAAATAATATATTAGTATAGACAACATCGCAACCAATTTTGATAACTCCAAATATTATACTATGTTTTCCGGAAAATTTTACCTGGCGGTTATAATAATAACTGTAGCCATAACTTTCATCCAATGGTTTTTTGTAGGATTTATTTTTCATAAATATCAGTCATTAACTCCATCGACATGGCGCAAAGAAAATAACCGTTCCTATGCAGCAAGCATGATCATTTCTTTATTCTTCTCCTTCTTGTTTACGACCATTTTTTATTTATGGAAAAACAAATACGGCGACATGCATTATTTGAATGGTATTGAATTCGGCGCTGCCTGCTGGCTTGCTTTTTCTGTTACCACCGAGATCGGAAACGCGATCTACGTAAATTATTCGCGAATGTTTGTGTTTGGCAAATGTTTAAGTTCATTAGTAGAATACACTGTTGCGGGTTTATTAGCTGTGGCATTGCTGTAATAACTGTTATGGGATTTGTCATTGAACTTCTAAAATTGTTTTTTTTTGAAATCCTTGCGATCAATCGGGTGCATTTTATTTTTTTTAATCGTTTGCAATATATACAAAGGACAGCAGAAAGATTCAGGCGATATAACAGATACTGCTGGAAAAATGTCATCATCAGATGGATATTTTACCGGGATAGCTGAGCAGACTGCTCTGGGCTGGCAGTTATTAAATGCACATTGGTCAATGATACCTGCAAAATGAACACGAAAGTTTACATTGGGACGAGTCTTGATGGCTTTATCGCTAGAAAAGACGGAGACTTCAATTGGCTGAGCCAATTTGCCAACGATGAGGCTATCAAAGCGTATGAAGAATTTATAAATACGATAGATGCGATCGTAATAGGCAAAGGGACTTTTGAAAAGGTCCTGACTTTTTCTTCGTGGCCGTATACAAAAAAAGTGTTTGTATTAAGCACAAGTATTAAAGAAACGCCGGATGCAGTAAAGGGAAAAGTAATTATTCTTTCCTTGAGACCAAAAGATTTACTGATCCACCTCTCAGGCATGGGCATTTTAAACGTATATATTGACGGAGGCCTCGTGATACAGGACTTCTTAAAAGAAGATCTGATTGATGAGTTAATTATTGCAAAGGCTCCAATACTTATAGGAAGTGGCATCCCATTATTTAGTTATGTGGCGATTGATCTTAAATTCAGACATATAAAAACACTGGTACAAACTAATGGACTTGTGAGGAGCTATTATGAAAGAATAAGAAAGTGAAATCCGAAGAAAAAAATTCTATTCCTCTTCCGTGTCCCTACTGCAAGCCCTTGTGCTGATTAAGGACACGACGTTGCAAAGTCAGTTCTTTTCTTGTCGTTTTTGCTTGCATCCAACTCAAATATATGAGTGGCAAATTTTTGGCAAAGAAAAGGTGCCCGGATAGTGCCATCCTTTAAGGGAGAATTCAATTTTCTTAACACAAGAGCGCCATCCTTTAAGAGAGATGGCAGGGCATTTGAAATACGTTTGTTGGTACCAAGGTTGATTGAAAGACTGCAGATGAAGTTATGAACAAAAGCTCAATTACTAACGTTCAGCCAGAACCCCAATATAATTTCTCATAAAATCAAAAGCTAACTTCTATATAGTGCATTCATTTTTAATAAGTTGTAAATTGTCAGATAGAACTATTGCTGATAAAGAACTTCAGCCGATAGCTTGCACGTCCCCCTGCTCATTGCCAATGCTTTTTTTGTGCAGTCGTTTTGTAATGTTGTATTTTAAAGATATTTTTTTAAAATCAACTCTAATCATTTTTATTCTCCAAAGGTTGAACATCTACATTAAATCCTACACCAATTCCTTTGGCTTTAGTCCATTTTCCAAGACTCGTTGTTCTGTGCCATGTTCCTGAATTAAACAATCCCGCCGATAAAAACAAAACTCCCCTTTCGTTTCCTGATTTTCCTCCATCAATCCATTCAAGAGAAATTAATGCTTTTTCTTTCAATATAATTTTGTAATCCTTCAGGTCTATATGATAAGACCCTGCCTGGTTACCAATATATAGCAGAATATTATTTGACAATATGTTTTCAAACGGTCTCCCATTTTTTAGAAGGTAGATATTAAATCTAAAAACTGCTGAATCCAGATGATTCTCTGAAACATTAAAACTAAAAGATTTTAGTAACACGGGTCTTTTACCCGGCTTTATTACTACACCTATTTCTGAACCCAAAAACTTAAG